>Ga0123352_10017396_pt1 | contig 11460 bp, 4 predicted proteins | sample TergutLab28metaG_FD_89700 | JGI IMG/M metagenome (GOLD analysis project Ga0123352, IMG submission 89700) | Labiotermes labralis P1 segment gut microbial communities from Petit-Saut dam, French Guiana - Lab288 P1 | ecosystem: Host-associated > Arthropoda: Insects > Digestive system > Gut ...
AATGTAGGGAATGTAACAGCGCTAATGTGCCACCGTTTACATTTCGTAATTTTCATTCCATAAAAACCATCGCGGTACAAATAAATTGATGTAAATGACACACCTATTGTATTCCGACAAGTTTCAGTTCAGCAGGAAGGGAATTTTTGTTCGTACGTAATTTCTCCCTGTGGTGCAGTTGGTTGAGACACTGCGCTACAAGCCGGAAGTTCGCGGTTTCGATTCCTGATGGTGTCATTGGAATTTTTCATTGACATAATCCTTCCGGTCGCACTATGGCCCTGGAGTTGACTCAGCCTCTAACAGAAATGAGTGCCAGGAATATTTCCTGGGGGGTAAAGGAGGCCGGTGCGTAGGGTTGCAAACCTTACCTCCATCACGTGCCGACTGTCTACAAATATGGGAGCCTCAACCTCCTGGAGCCCTAAGGACGTGACCAGGTATGAAATGGCATTGCTTTACCTTACGTAAATTATCAACGTGAATTTTTTAAACTTTATATTAGCTTCTACAATACTGAATGTAATGTTTCTTAACTCTTGCTATTACTGTATGAATATTATTCGTTTGTTTCTTGTTGACGTGTTTGTAGTTATTAATCAGATAAATATTGTTTCACAAATATGTTCTTTTTAATATTGTCTTGAAACAACAAGTACCAAATTAAAGTCTAAGGTGCCAACTTGAGGTAGTCGCTGAAACAAAGTATGTAAGCCAACAAGCCTACATAGGTTCCGTTCCTCTTTATAAGAATTATTAAAATCTTAAAATTCTAAAATACATAAAATTAATAAACTTGACAGATTACTGCTTTCTGACCCCGGTAGCACAGTGGTTAAGGCGCTGTGCTACAAATCGGAAGGACGCTGGCTCGATCCCAGCTGGTGTCATTGGAATTTTTCATTGACATAAAATCCCTCCGATCGCACCATGGCCCTGAGGTCAACTCAGCCTCTAACAGAAATGAGTACCAGGAGCATTTCCTGGGGGTAAAGGCGGCCGGTGCGTAAGGCTGGCAACCTTACCACCATCCTGTGCCGTTGTCACGAAATCTGGGGACCTTAACTTCCTGGAACCCTCTGGGCCACTCCAGGCCTTTAACGGGACTGCTTTACCTTTTTACCTTTTACTGTTTTCTGATGTTATGTATTAAACACGCATCAGTACACTGCACCATCCGGTATCATGAACTTCGCACGGAATATCTGGTATGTACCTTGATATACACACTTAATATGATTCATTTTCGGTAAATAATATTCATATACCTGTACACACATATTCAGTTACCTAAACCAAGGCTAATACATTTACAAAACGAGATCTTATCAGATAATATGTAAAATACCCCAAAATGTAAAAGAAACTGCAAGTGTTGCTGTTTTCTTACGTATTTTAATATATATTATAATAACACTGTGATTTATTGTTATCAACTTCATGCATTGTAGCATTTTAAGCTTTTAGTAATTCCCGTAATGAGGGGAGGGCCATATATTGGCATGGTGGCTTATACATCTGTGTTTTATTAAATCCCTAAGAATGGCACCTCGGTGTCGAACCATGTAGGAGTTGATGTGTGTTATAAATGGTGTGTCACGAAGTACATCTGTTGGATGATATAGTTTGCACAAATTTTTATTCCCTGATGATGGTCTTACAGCGAACAGACACATCGGAATGAAAAATGAGTTCTACTCACACCCACCGATGTAGGATATACCTAGATTGTTTTATTTTATCTAATTGCAATTAATTAACTGTGATACATAACCAGTTCAAGATTTCCTAATTGGTGGACACGTCGATACTTTTGTGTTGTTTGTTTTCTGTTGGGCTTCTACTGGCTCTTAATATAAAAAACAATTTTACAGGGTAACCTGTATTCTACATCTTTTAATTAACACATTCTTAAACTTGAGCACCCTGTGTTAACAACTAACCTTCAGTATTCCTGTCACATCTTCAATCGATTTTTTTTTTGTGCGTGTGTGTTTCTTTGTAGGAACTGAGTTTCAGTGTGTTACGAGATTTAGCTTGGTTATCAAGGCGAAATGTATTTATTTCAATAGAAAAGTTATTCTTAAGTTAAAAGTTTATTATTTTCAGTTTGATAATTTGTAATCTTCCATCTGCCATGCACACAACGGTTGTCAGCAAGTGCACACTGATATCTTTCCATCCACTGACTCAAATCATCTTCCGTTTTTCATTTCAGCAGTTCCTTCAGTACGCACATCAATACCGTCCCATAAACAAAGGCGCTACTGTCTGTCACACAACTCGGCTAGAACCGCGTGTACAGCTCATGCTTCCTTTGAGCAGTGACGAGTATTCCATACACACTTCAGCTCTGAGCGTGTACAAATGGAATGCAATTTTAGAACTATTGCGAATTTAATACGAAAACATTTCGACTTCTTGAAGTCGATATAGGAAATGAATGTGTATCTTTTACCTCAAGACGAGCTGTTAATATCCCTGTATTACCTGCAGCGTGGGGCCTTTTTGTCTGTTGCTTGATCTTCGATTTTATAAATGAGATTCAAATGTAGATTACAGTTGGCAGGTGTGAAAACGTCTGTGTATTCTATCAGGTGTCAATGACGCTAAGAGACATACAATAAAAGTAATAGGGTTGGTATTTCCGTTGACGAAGTCTATAAATTTGAGTAGTCTAGTTGCAGTATATTACAAAAGTCGATAAAATAATATTGGCTGAAGAAACGCGTTGAATCATAAAGCGTGAAACCACCTGCGGAACTTTTAATAATTTAGTCGCTGAAGGTACACAGGAGAATGCATTTTCTGACCTGAATATGGATGCAAAAGGTCCCCTCAAAGCGCTGTGGATTATTTACAGAATTGTTATTTGTCACGTCAAGGAGAACACGTTCTTTAGTAAGCGCGGGACTTTAACAACTTTGTCAAAAGTATGTCTGGAAAATTTCTTCAATTAACGGCGAGAGAGGATGAGGAATACCTGTTGTCTAAGCGAAAATGATCAAGCAAAGTGACGTATGGAAAGCACGGGAAAGGTAGCAATATAAGTTTATTTCGAAAATATAAATCTATCGAATCCAGTGAAAAAACACTAAAAAAATGACTAAGTCTAGGAAGTGTGTTATCCCCGTTGTGTGATATAGGATATAGTGATATAGTAGGACCTTAAGTTCTCTTAAGACAAACTGAAGATGGCCAGTATAGGCCGAAACATGTAGTTGTCCAGTATAGCCATTAAATACACTTTAAGCGATATAGTTGTGTTTGACTGCATACCATTTCCAAATGTCTAAGTGGTTCAGTCCCTCGCATATTACTTTCGTTGGTCGAAATTCGCCCGAATGTGAACAATTTCGATCAGCTCCTAAAGTTATACACTATGTGTAATAATTAAATTTAACGCAGTACAAGCTGAACTGTAAGCTGTCGCAGAAAGTGTAACTTGCTTTCTGAACACTATTAAGCACAGCCACACTTTTATACAAGTCTTAACCGTTGCTTGCAGCACAGATGTGGCCAGAGCATTGTCTCGTCCCTGATCAGCGCAAGAAATTCAAATTTCTTGTTTAAAACCTGATACAGTATCCTCACACTTATCTTTCTTGTAGCCATCAACACTGTCATAAAATAAATTAATCTTACTTGACCTAATTTTCCGCAAAAATTTGTGATTGGAATTTTCACCTCCATTTTTTTTTTCTTCTTCTGCGGGATGAAATGCATTTTATGTCACTTCAGTCTTGGAGTCCCTCTCTTCTTTATAATTGCTCGCCATTTCATGTATCTTTTAAATTTTATCAATCGGACATTTCTTCCTCATTTCTTCGAAATCGTTTTCCTTTGCATGTGAATGTAAAAAATTCTGAGTGGATTTTTCTTCTTTTGTTAATGTACGGTTTTCCATATCAGTATTTTTCGATAATGGAACAATATAAGGTACAAATTAGTGTCCCAGTATTAGGATTAATTTCGGTTGTCAACTCTGCATTACGTGTGACATTCAGGGACGGGTTGGCCCTTGTTACTATATGTGGAGAAGACGGTGAGGGCCCTAACTGTTTTATTTTGCTGCGCAAGGTTTTCAACACTTCCCATTTCAAGGATAGCTGAATGCATGTCGTTTCTGTGCACACGTTTGTCTTCAGCGGATAAATTCCATTATTTAAACCTTCCTCAGTAACTGCCGCTTTCCTTAACGCAGTGCCAAATTAACCATCATGCAGATCATGAGACATTTTTTGTGCGACTGAACTAACGTGCTATGCCGGTTGTGCACAAGCGGTAAAAGTTTGAGAATTATTCTATGTGAAGTACGCGGCAGGATTTGTAGCATGATTATTCCATTTTTTCTACAAACTTTCTACGACACCAGAGACACGTGGCTGTATTTTCCAGTGCCAAGGTAGCCCGCCAAATGATAAACAAACGTTTGATGACCAGCCTGTTGTTCGCCACTAGTAAGAAGACCGCGCTAGTCCTTGTGTTTTCATTGTGTTGTACAATTTTACTGGTGGATTGGTGAGCACTGCAGATTTGAACGAATAAAATGCAGTGGTTATATAAACAGAAGTGACTTTTCTTCCTCTCTTCAGTCTCACAATAATACCAACATTCCCCTTCGTTCCTATCGACAGTTACACTGGACTTCAGAAAAGTACTGCTAACCTATTCTTCTACAAAGTATGTTTTGTCAGGACTGAATCGATACAATGATACTACTAGAATCTGATAAAATATTTTGATTTCTTTGTCGTGAAAAGCTGTATTGATGTTTGAACTTACTGCTAAAGATCTTCAAAGTTAAACGTTTTTCCCACTAAACCTACAAGCCAGTCTTCGTCTCTCAACTTGGTTTCTTTGCAAAATTTTTACTACCCTCATGTTGTCGATACAAATAAAGGGGCGGTGGGGCGTACCACTTCTGAAAACCAATAAACCATTTTTAAAGTAATAATATACAATCCGCCAGCAATTTTTTATTTTCAGTAAAAATTGATGGTCCTCCAGATTTAATTTTGAACCACTGTTCATCTTGAAACGGTCATAAGGTCTGGCGTATGAAATTCCATATTGTTTCTCCGATTGTCAGATTTTTTGTTGTCAATGTTTATTGCCTGAAATGTCATAGCCAGTGACATGTCACCCCAGCACGCTTCCTGCGTCGTCTTCGATCTTTTTCTGGGCATCTTGACAGAAAGAGTGTTCTAAGTTTCAAAGTTCAGGATCTTGGGGATATCACTAACAAATAAATTCCTATAATAAAAGCCAAAACGAGATGCACTGTTTCTCAAATTTATTTTTGATAAAGAACTCTACATGTTTCGGACAGATCTACTGTCCATCATCGGGAGTCTCAACACTGTATGCGTAGCAATAGGTATCTGTCATGCTAGTTACGTCGACTGTCTGCTAGCGAGGTCAGGGTGAAACTGCATCCTGACCTTTCTAGCAGACAGTCGACATAACTAGCATAAGAGATGCCTATTGCTGCGTATGCAGTTTTGAGACACCTGATGATGGACAGTAGATCTGTCCGAAACATGTAGAGTTCTTTATCAAAATAAACTTGAGAAATAGTGCATCTCGTTGGCTTTTATTATAGGAATATATCATGATGGACGGTCCTCTGAATGTCAAATTCTAATAAATAAAAACATATCTATGCAAAAATCAATGGCAGCTTGGTCTTAGGGAATACCTGCGACCATTCTGTCCAGGATCATGTATTTTTCCATTTCCCATAAAGATTAAAATGTACAGAATAATCTTTATATTTTTGTTTTATATTGACTTGAATCAGATTGAGTGAAGAACATAGTTTCGCATAATTGGTGCTGAGGAAGATATTTTAGCCCAAGTGACGAGAGGTAACAGGGGACTGGAGGAAACTGCCGCCTTTACCCAAGTAAATGCTCCTGGTACTCATTTCTGTTAGAGGCTGAGCCGACCTCAGGGCCGTAGTGCGATCGGAAGGATTTTATGGCAATGAAAAATTCCAATGACACCAGCAGGGATCGAACCAGCGACCTTCCGATTTGTAGCACAGCACCTTAGCCACTGTGCCACCGCGGTCCCCAGTTTCGATTAATGCTGGGTAACAATAAAAGTGATGGGATTTACTTCCGAACGGAACACTGAATATTAAAATACTGCATGTTTAAGAAGAATTAGCTAAGTTGGAAGCTAGTGCTGTCCATTATAAGTCATGCATTTACCTCCTGTAAATATCTACGCAACTGAGATGCAAGAAGTCCTACTTACCATAGGATAATCGGCGCTGATTTTTAGTATGAAATGCTTACGAAAATTAAAAGCTTCAACAAACGACTCGGTTGCTGATAGCCTGTAATGTCACTGCGCTTGGCCTATGCCTTCATGGCTGCTGCTTGAGACCCGTGCAGACTGTCACACAAAACCTTCCAATTTCGATAAACAAGAGTAATTAGAATTACTCTCTGATGAGAATTCCCCCTGTAGGGAATGCCCCGCTGTAGGCTAGGGAGCGATATGATAAAGCTAAAATCTAGGTAGGAGCGTTTTAACAGGTGAGATGCATCTAGACTTAAGAAGAGTACCTGGTGATGTGTTAAGTGAAATTCTAAATGGCACAGCCTGTAGGTATATATATATATATATATATATATCGGAAATGCTTTCAAAATTGTGTTCTTGGCTTAAAAGGACTGAACAGCCAAGAAAAGTCATAATTGCATTTATGAAGAAATTAACAGCAAATTAACAGAAATCACTGCATTCCAGCTACAATTCGGTGACGAATCCTTCGTCTTTCGATTTTATATCTAGAAATACAGACATCAAGAATATAATTTCTCTGTAGTTTTATATACGTGTAGAACTTGGCCTCTCGCACTGAGGGTGTTCGAGAATGAAGTGCTGAGAAAGCCATTTGGGCATAAGGGGGATGAAGTATCTGGAGACTGGAGAAGTTTACTAATCTGTACTCCACAACAAATATTCTTATGATAAAACCAAGAAGAATGAGTTGGGTGGGCCATGTAGCACTGTGAGTGTAGGGGTGCATACATGGCTTTGGTGAGGGAACCTGAGGGAAAGAAATCACTTGGAAGACGTAGGCTTAAATGGGAGGATAATACTAAAACAGATCCTCGACTAGTGAGATGTGGGCATGGACTGGATTGATCTGGCTCAGGGTAGGTGATGGGCTTTTGAGAATGCGGTAATGAACGTCCGGGTTACTTATTCTTTGAGAAAATTCTTAAGTAAATGAGGATCTGTCAGATTGTTAACAAAAGCAAGGTACATGGAGTTAGTTTTTTAGTAAGTTCGATAGTTAATCAATTAGTTAGTTGGTTTGTTTGTGAGGCATAATTTGGAGGGTAATATTACGATGCACCTTAATGAAGTACAATGTATTAGCTTGTGGACTGTATTCATCCGGCACAGTGCAACGTGCTATTGTGAACAAAGTAGTCAAAAGTCGGTTTCATAGAAGTCTGTGCATTTGTTTTCTAGGCCGACTACCACAAGCTTCAGAAGAAATCCATAGATGGATTATTTGAATGATATTCACATTGGTGACTTATGTACTTACACATCATTCGTAACACACGTCATACCAGTTTCGTGTGAAATTTCAAAATGTACGACTTTCCAATTCTGTCAACACACATTACGATGTTGCAATGTTAGCCCAATTTAGCACAAGCCATACGAAGTTTAACTTTAGATAAGCAAGAGTAAGTCCGAATTTCGTTATACAAAACATGAAAATAATGTCCGATTTTTTATTTCTGTATCCAGGAAACGAAAACCAATTTAGTTGTCACGACTGTGTTTGAAAATCAGTTTTCAACAGCATTTAGTTCAGTTTCGTATGATGAAATGGAACGTTAAATCTAGGAACCGCCTACTAGGACATTAAATGTAACTGTGTTTAAACCCCCGGGTGCATTTCTCTGGCGCAAATCCCGAAATCAACTGCGTTTTTGTTCTGTCATTTATATATTTGTTTGTATCACGACGCAATATATTCTCTGTGAGTTAAGAATCGAACTTCAATTGTTATTTGGGTGAAAACCACATTTCAAATATTTAAAATAAGGGAATTATACAAATGCCAACAGCATTAGGGTGTTTAACTGTTTTTCAAACTTCAGGTTACGGCTGTGTTGTACATTCTGGTTTTAACATTAAAATCTTTGTCTTTTCAAAGAGATTATTTCCATATGGAATGGAAACATTAACTGGTTTATCGTTGCAGTATTTTCCGATTTACCAAAGGGTTCCTACCACCCTGAAAAGCGAAAATCAGCATAAATTTGAAGGTCGTCCAAAAATAAAATTGTATAATTTTTAGCTTTTTTTTTGTAATAACACATTTTAGTGTTTTTGTGCTTAAGTCCCTTGTAGTCATGTAACCACAAATTAACCTTTTGGCGCCGGAATTATATTTTTTTTAAATTTTAGCACACCCTGTATATAAAATGTGAATAACACAGGAACCAAATACGTTAGAATTATGAAACAAACTGCATTTTGAAGAAAAAAAACGGAGAGTATACACCATGCTTAAAATATTCAGTACTTATATTTGTTGAATAAATATATAAAATGCAACTCTAGAGGTTAGCGGTGCGGTACGACCACTATAGTCGACATTAGGCGTCAAAAGGCTAAAGAAACCGACAAATTAAAAGCATTTTAATTGAATTTACGCACTTTTAGTGTTTTCTTTGCTACTGAATCGCTCTCGCTTGCCGGAGTTCCTTTCTTTGCAGAAGCTTCTAGAGCCTTCTATAATGTTCTTGAAAATTCCGAGAGAGATTCTTTTTATTTTTAATCTTGGGTTGACCCCCGCGAAGTAAGAAACGAACGAAAAGCGAAGGATAACTGCAAAACGAAGACGCCGTCTAGTTCTTTGTAACCTACGAAATTAATTCTTATATGCCTGATCACACATATTTAAAACACGTCTTTTCTTGAACGTGTTAAAATCTCCACGAGCAATAAAAGACACTTGGCTACACAACAAACGGGAAGAGCTGAAGCCAAAGAAAAACGTTAGCACGTGTTATGACAGAACGACCGTAAACTTCATTGCAGTAAACAAATAAAGAGTTAATTTGACAGTTTACAAGAGGTAACGAAGCCCTTGCTTTGAATTGATGTGTTACTCTTACATTTGGTAACCAATATGGAAAATAGCATTATGTTTTCTCCATTTTGAATGTTACACAATATAACCCAAATTATGAAAATGGACAAGGATGGAACACTATGCTGAAGACAGATTTCGTAAAATATTCTTTATGTTAAAAACTGTTTTCTTGGATTTCAGGCCGTGTTGTCTGGTTGAAGCGGAACGACTTTTCAGATTATTTAGCTCTGTCCATTGCAAGGTCTAACGCAACGACAGAAATAACAGGTTTCTGTGAAACGTCACTACACTCCTATTATATTAACCTTTTAAAGACGAAACATAATCTGCTTTATATAAGGCATCAGTCCGTACCGCCCAGTAAACACTTTCCGCCACGGTTATAAAAACCTAACAGTTAAAGACGTATAAAGCAAAAGTCTCTGTCTGTTTTAAGACCCGCACAAAACACTCAACACAAAGGGAGCACCATGTAGAATTCTTGAATGTTAAACCTGGTGGTGTGTAAAGAAAACGTTAGGCTTTAAAGGGTTAACCCTTATCCTGCTAACGTGGAGAATATGGTGAACTTGTAATAATGCCAGCAGGTGGCAAATGGGATTTAACTCGGCGTTTAAATGGTTAAACACGTCACCCTCTCTGACATAGCACCCCGCATAGCCACTAACTTGAGAACTTGAAATGTGAAATAATTTTGTTTTGTTTTACTCAAAGAAAATCTTTAAACAAATTAAGTATTTTTCGACAAATTGCCATTCATCATTTTGTGCATCATTAACATTGTAGCGTTCCATACTTGTACATATCATATAAAGTTTCCATTACAAGATTCAACCGGCCAATAATGTTTAAGGAAACAGTCACTGCTGCTGCAGAGACGTTTGAATAAATACATTCTAAGAATAAAATTAAGATTTTCTTCGTGTTAAAGAAGGTGGTATTTTAATAACCACTCTGCTTCAAAATGCTACGTAGTAATTTTTGTCAATAGGTGTAATATTTTCTGTTCTTATGATAAATTATAATGTCATTTCACTCATCTTTGCGATTTAAAATATCATGCGAATTATATGTTTGCATTTAATTGCTTCTCTGCCTAAACTTTCTTCAATTATTTTGTGCCTTATGTAGAATATGTAGAAAAAGTAAAAGTAGAAATTAGAAAGTGTAAAATACACACTTGCTACATAAATGTCAGATTTTGTACACAGTGACTCTGAATATATCGCAACCTTCTGAAAAACGAAAATGGTGTGAATTGTATACAAGAGTTTAATTACTACGTCACATGAAACATCAAACTTATCAATTCTGAAGGTCATTCAGGCAATGTTTGTTGAGGAAGAATTGTTTCTGTTGTTGTTTTTTAAAACATGTTTAATAATTTTGCGTGCAATCTTTAACGTTAAACCAGGTATCAGATATGATTATCTCTTAATACCTGCATTTTATTTAATACTTGCAACGTCCATACACCCCATAGTACCCCATCAGCTACTCTTGACAGCTCAATTTAGCCCCTTTTCATCTGTATTAATTAATACCATCTCCGTTTTGAAAACTGAGTTTATAATTTTGTTTGTTAAATTGAAATATAAACGTCCCTTTCGTAGCTTTGAGCCGAATGTCTCCCGTCGTGAACGAGGCCGACTTTCATGTTTAGGTTACCCACAGCGATAACCAGTCTGTCTGGAGTCTGGATCAAAGAGCCAAGCTGTTGGACGTGCGTCACAGCCTTAAGAATAAAAGGGGGGGGGGGGATTTAGTAAAGAACTTTAAGTGGAAAATTGCCAGCTCAAATATGACTGGAGTATTCACAATAATTACTACGTAAACATTCCGCAAGCACGGCTGAAGATATTGCCTTGGCGCTTAGAAACCTTGAGGCGTGAAATTAATCTAAATTATGTTTAAAGATATATTTCCTATCTCAGAGTAGAAACAATGCATGTCCGTTCTAAAGACGAAACAATTAGTGTCGCAGTTCACTGTGAAATCTTCATAAAAATGCAGCGAAAATGCAACTATTTTGTGATATGAAGGTAAACTGTCTCATGGAAGGCCGGTACAAGCTATTATGGCACCAGGAGGTTGAGACTTCCGGAATTTCTAGACAGTCGGCACATAAATGTGGTAAAGTTGTCAGCCCCACGTATCGACCGCTTTACCGCCCCCCCCCCCCCCCCCCCCCCCCCCCCCCCCCAAAAGAATCCATTTTTCCTTCCGGTGGCCGGGCCACCACGAGCCTCTTTGTGCCGGCAAACTTTGGTAATAAAAAAAACTACAAAACAAACCACAGCATAAAACAACCAAAAAAA
>Ga0123352_10017397_pt1 | contig 11459 bp, 9 predicted proteins | sample TergutLab28metaG_FD_89700 | JGI IMG/M metagenome (GOLD analysis project Ga0123352, IMG submission 89700) | Labiotermes labralis P1 segment gut microbial communities from Petit-Saut dam, French Guiana - Lab288 P1 | ecosystem: Host-associated > Arthropoda: Insects > Digestive system > Gut ...
GGGGGGTTTGTGTTTGTTTGGGAAGCCTGGATAATGAGGAGGGCCTGGGCCACAAGGGGCTGTTGGGGCATGAGGGGGGGGGGGGTGATATGACGATGAATGATAGGATGCAATTGCATAGCAATCAGGAAGGAAACGCTCGTGGCATAATTTGGCATGCCTTCCCCGCGGGTAACTGGAAGGGTTGAGGAAATATCCTTTGTCAGGGTAAGCCTTGTCCCAGGCGAGAGACTAATTTTTCGCCTCCAAAACAAAATTCAGGAAAACTTATGCTTGAGAGAACTTGCTGTTTTTGCTGCTAAACGTTTTATATTTATCTTGAGTCATTATATGATTATGCATCAGTTTCTAAAGATTTTCTGAATCGAATTTAAAGAACAAGATTGTGGTTTGAATGAGTGTTGACGGTGAGGATGTGTGACCCAGCAGTTGCAAAACGGCATTTTCGAGTGTTGAAGGCAGATATTTATGGAGGAAAGTGCGAATGTGTACACACACACACACACACACACACATATATATATATGTTTATGTGTGTGTACACATATGTGTGTGCGTGTGTGTGTGTGTACCATGACTGTAGAAATAATATAAGTGAGCTTTTGGAACCTAACACTACAGTAGTTAGATGCTGTGTTTTATTGTCCATATAATCCACGTAAGGAAAGTTTTAAGACTATTCTGTGCAGAAGCAAACAAACAGCTTTTACTTTTGTTGATACTGTTCATATACGTTGCCTTACGCACACTCCCATGGACAGAAAGTTGTGAGTCCCAAGGACATATCATATAAGGAACATACAAGGTGAACGAGCTGAAATTAATTTCTCACGCCTTCGTATTACCACATTAGTTACATGCTGGGCGTATCTCACCAAATGGTTTATTTGAACGTGTTTAAACTATCCAGTTTTACCAAACACACTTAATCCTCCTTTATAAACGATGTCTTGAAAATAATAACTTGAAATATGCAATCAAATAAGTGCGCAATATAAACAAATACACTACAACGTAGCTGAAGGGCTACTGTATATGTAGTGCACACTACCGTAATGTCTAAGCATTCATCTTTCAGTTTATTTTCGCTTCCTAAAATGCAATTTGGAAGTATTCTCTTCAAATAACAGACGGGAAGTACTATCATATGATATATAATGCAAGACAAAGCGAGGGTTAATTTGCCCCCTGTGCTGCATTAAGTACCACATGGGTGCAGCTCATCTCATTTTTAACATCAAAGCACGGTACAAGTAATGGCCAGCTGCACACATCAGCCACTTTGTGCGAAGGAAGAATCATCTCGTGGCATTGGGTAGAAGACCGTTTGGCCCCCAGAGCCGTTGTGCTCGGTGAAGAGAAAAATGTCTTCTCCCTGCCTACTATTGAACCTCTATTCCCAGATCGCCCAGCCCATACCCTAGTCGTTGTAAACACTGAAAAGAGTTCAGGGTAAACGAATTCATGTGCGATGAAAGTCGACCCTCTTCGCAAACATCAGATCAAGTCGCGGACAGAATTTCAAAAAATGTGAAGGTAAACTGGAAGTTTCGGGTGCTAATCCGGTTTGCATAACGCAAAACGAATTAACTGAAGAATAAGTAGTATCCGTGCCTTCGCCTGCAACACGGATACTACTCAAACCCAACAGCACCAAATCTCCAACACACAGCGAACCAAGAACAAAACGACTAATGTAGTAAATCAACAGCATAGTCGCAAGCTCCTGATGATGGATATATTAATGTCCGAAATATGTTGAGTACATAAGAAGTAAAATAAAATATCAAGTGACATCAAGCTGGCCTTTTATTCTTCAGCTATCACAATGATGCACGGTCCAATGAACATAAAAAAAAAAAAATAAATTTGCATTATTCAAAACTTGTAAGTGGCGGGGGGGGGGGAGGGGAAGGGGTTGGCAGTTCAAACAACTAAGTGTTGTCCCCACAGAAGACACGTAATTTTAAAAATGGGTAAGGGGCTACCGAGCCCTTTACCCTCAAAATAATTAAATAATTCTCCTCTTTATAGAAGTGGATATTGGCTTAGAAGGTCGTCGCTGGCTTGACAAATCACTTTCTGATCAGGTTTCATAGCGAATAACTGTTTCTTAGCATCAAACGGGAACATTAGGCACACCAGGTGAATATTCGAACTTATACGAAAGAAAGATTTTTATCAAAGGTCCTGAGATCGGTTCTACCGCTGCATTCTACCGCGAAACTTTCAACCTCAGTTTCCTGAAACCTGGAATTTTTAAAATGGTCTAGTGGTGCACCAAGGTACAGAATTATAGTAGAGAAATCTGATGGGAAAGTATTGCTTCAAGAAAGTAGACATAAATGTGAGGATAATATTAAATGACAGGCGATATGCGTATAAACGTAAATTTGAGTCGCGTTCGCGATGCCGTGAAAAGCAATAAGTATTTCGTATTCCGAGCAAGTGTCTGTAGACTTAGTTGTCCAGCATGTAATGCCCATGCACCATACTGTCGTCTGTAGCCTGTCTGGCTGTACCATATTTTTCCACATTCTCTCATAAACGGCACGATATTCCGAAAATAAGTTACAGAACACAAAACGTTTGTTTTGATTTTCAGTAGCGATTTGGTTGAAATATTTCTCGTTCTAAGAAGAATTAATTGAGATATTATCATAAAGGTGCACAGTTCTTCACGTTAAACAGCTGTTATTCTTGTCGTATTTTAGTGAAACTTGAATTTTCTCGGCAGACTTTCGGAAAATATTCAAATGCCAAATTTAATGAATGGTAGAAGTCGAGTTTCTCCGTGCGGACGGAAAGACAGACATGACAGAACTAATAATCGCTTTTCGCAATTTTGCGAACGCGGCTAATAAGGATCACGCAGAAGATCCCCAAGATCGGGAGCAAATTTTCTCCTCCATTCACACGATTCTGCCCAACATCTGTGTTTTATGTGCCCTGGAAGAACTGACAATGGTGGGAAGACCTCTACCAACTTTTGGATTTCGAAATTATCGGTTGCACGATCCTATATATGACAACATTACGGCACGTACCACAACCATAGGCAACAAACGGTGGTTTTCAAATGCAAGATCTGTTCCATCACAATGTATTGCAGCAGTTACTATGGACAAACAGGAATTCAGTCTATCGTCCACGTAAGAGACAAGAGTCATATCTTTTGTTAATACTTGACGCTTGTAATAATCCAATGGAGATCATCATCATCATCATCACTATCATCATCATCATCATCATCACTATCATCATCCCCCAAGTCTTGAAAAGTAATGAACGTCAGTTGCCAGACTAGTATACCTAAAGATGTCCTCCTACCTGCACACCCTTCTCGTAAATAAGCGGTTCACTAATGTGTCGTTCATTGGTGTGCGCCTGCATTATCTACCTCAGCCGTGCTCAAGATTGTCTGGATATGGAGTGCAGGACAATTGTTGGAGCATCTTCTAGGGCTGGGGTTTTTTTCCTATCCAAGTTCACTCTCCCTGAAATCCACCCATGGACCTCAGGTTAAGAACCGCTGTCCTAATGTGACTGATATGCGCTGCTTTTCAATGCGCCGCTCTACATAACTTACCTGAGATGTTTAACACAATTTCCATAAAGTAGGAGACCGATAATGATAGACTGGGTGTGTGAATGTTATTGACTCAACACACGACATGGTTTCTGTCTGTACTTGACAGATAAATTTAATCTCCAGAAAACCTCGACATTTACGTACTTCCCGCTATAAGCGATTTTCAGTGTGTGAAAGCTGATTTTATTCTTCAGAAAGTCTGGGTACTTGCTGAAATTTTCACAAGTACTGGCATGGAATGGGGGTACGCGGGGGCGCAGTTGGTTGATGCACTGCGCTACCAGCCGGAAGGTCACGGGTTTGATTCCCGATTGTGTCATTACCCTTCCGGCGCCACTGTGGCCCTGGGGTAGACTCAGACTCTAACAGAAATAAATACCAGGAATATTTCCTGGGGGTGTAAAGGCAGTCGATGCGTAAGACTGAATAGCTTACCACTTATTTGCCGACTATCTTGAAATATGGGAGCCTCAACCTCCTGGAGCCCTCAGAACCTGTCGAGGCTTGTACAGGCATTGTTTTACCTTTACTGGCAAGCAACACTACGTGAAATACGTCAGGATTTCTTTTACTTTGATGGGGAATTTTAGAGACTCATGTTTTGCCCACCATCTTAATCTCAGATACGCAGCATTTTTCGTACTGTGTTTCGAATGACTGCTATGTTTTCTGCTCATACCTGTAGCTAATGCGTTACCTTCCTTCCACGAAGTCCTAGGTTCAATCCCACTTCATTCTATGCGGTATTTATTGCGGTGGAATTTCCGCAGCACTTTTTCTAGTACTGAATTATCCTCTGAAGTTGTCACTGTGCACACAATGCAGGTATGTATGTGGCGCGGTCTCTTAACCTTAACACTAGCTGAAGGTGAGTGAAGAGCTTCATCACTTGCCGCTTTCGCCCTAGGGAAGGAGTTACAGGTAAGAACTGAGCAGGAGTCTGAGTGGTTCTGGGGCTGCTCTAGGCTCTTTCGGAAGGAGAGACATATCTTGGGGAAGTATCTTGCCCTTGGCACTAATTGAACTATGATTCCAATGTAGCCTAGACACTACGCTAATTGAGATATTCCGGTTCCGATATTATCAGCGGCTATAATAAATGTACCAAGAATTTGTGAAGTCATCGATAGTAGACACCAATTCAACACATGCAAATTGCGAAGTGAATTACTATATTAGAGACAGACACTTGTACAGTACTCAGGACCGGCCCGAGACATTTGGGTTGTCCAGGGAACGTTAATAATTTGACATCATTTAAAATCGACATTCTCTAGAACAAGGCTGGGGAACACTTTTGAGGGTGCGTGCCCAAATACCCCATAATCTTCGGAGAAATTCTTTGGAGTCTGGAAACCTAAATGTACTAGAACCATATTTACGATTATTCCAGCGTCGTATATGGCCCGCCGCCTACAGATTGGCCTCCTGGCAGCTCTCCGGTTGGCCTGCCACTTAGTCCGGCCCTGACTGTATTACATTACATATTAGTACATCTTCTGTGCAGTTACGCGTTGCACATTGTAACGTAATAAATTTGTAAGTATTTGTTGTTTTGACGGTCGGTATATCCATACCCACCAGTCCAATTTGTGAACAGGTAACGGCGGCGCTCTTGTGTGGTTTGAAAGTCTCTGAAGAACTATCGGCTGTGACGTAACGTGACGCCGTGTATTTGTTAGATTTGACGATGTTTTGAAGGAACGCGCTGACTTCATCTTCAAGACAGAAGAGGAGATACCAACGTTCCTCTCAGAAGACAATATTCTTGGTAATGATGACGTGATGTAGGTGATGGGAGATCTGACAACGTCGGTTTGCGATACCGTGAACTCGGGATTATCGACTTACCCACACGTGGCTGCTATAAACCTAATTACTTCTCTGTCGGTTCTTTCAGTGAACCCACCAATAGAATTACTTGTTATTTCGCTGCTGAAGTTTTCGGATATACTGCCGCCATTGTTTCGTTTATTATTTGCTGAAATGGCCGGCTGAGAAGGACAATTAATATGTATATATATATATATATATATTTGGGGGGGAGGGTGGGGGGGACAACTTCAAGGAAACGGAACGGGGCCGGCTGTGTTGTTTTCAATGGGTGTGAAGCTTCGTCTCTTACACTGAGGTAGGAACATAGATTTAGGTTTATCAAGGATAGGATGCTGAGGAAGATATTTTGTCCCCGTGAGGGACGAGGCAGCGGGGAGGTGGAGAAAACTACATAATGCGTAGCTTAATTATCTGAACTCCTCACACAATAATATTCGGGTGATCATATCTATTATAATGAGATGGGCGGGACATGTAGCACACATAGGGGAGAGGAGAGGTACATACATGGTTTTAATGGGGAGGCGTATGGAAATAATCATTTGGAAGAAATAGGTGTAGATGAGAGGATAATATTAAGATGGATCTTCAGGAAGTGGGATGAGGGCACAGACTAGATTGATCTGACTCAGGATAGGGACAGGTGGTGGGCGCTTGTGAATGCGGTAATGAACCTTCAGTTCCATAAAATGTTGGGAATTTCTTGGCTAGCTGAGGATGTGGTAGCTTCTCAAGAAGGACTCGTCTCAATGGAGTTGAAGTTGCTTCTACTCGATTTCTTAAGCTGTATGAGAACGCGTCCGGTTTGTATTCGTGGCTGCTGCCAGTTGATATTATGAAGGATTTCTGTAATTTCGCTGTGTCGTAGGTCAGATGAAGGCGAATGTGTTCATAAAGGGCCACTGACGCACGCTCACACACACACACACACACACACACATACATATATATATATATATATTTCCAATTTATAATTTTTTCTCGTCCACTGCATTCAGTAAATAGCCACAGCGTTTTATAGGTGGAACAGATATCTCATATCATCTTCTTGTCCTCGTCTTTATTGCTCCTCTGCTACGTCATTTTGTTCCTTTCCTTCTTTCTTCGTTTGTATTGCTCAGACGGTCTGTCGGCACCCTCTCACCGCGGAGGTCCGGATTCGGTTCGTTAACAGACCACGCATGGGTTTTGGTAGACAAAGTAACACCTGGGCAGGTTTCTCTGTACGTACTTTGATTTACCCACGCCAGTATCATTCCATTAGTGCTCCAAATAATACTTCATCTGCCACGGAAGCTATACAATCCCAGCAATTGACAACAAACTTAAATAAACCACTACTTCGCTTCTTAGTTGTCTGTCTTTCTCATTTTTATTTTTTCCATCTTTATCTCTACTAAAACTTTTCAGATGCGTTGTACATTCGTTATTTTGCAGAACTTATCCCCAGTTTTCTATTTCAGTAAAATCTAGAATTAACTGAACTGCAGTTATTCTTAGCGAGGTCAGAATTCTCGTCGAGTATTTTCGTTTGCATTGTTATGTTCTCTGTGGGACCGGTTCTGTTATAGTTCCATGGAAACACCTGGCGAAGACACGCTATTACGCCATTGTAGATGTTTTCAGTAGCTGAAAGATTACGACATAAAACATACGTAATGAGGAGTCCAATTAAGCAGCTGTGACGGAGCTCGTTTAAGGAGGAAACTAAAACCATTGCTTTTAAATTGGTTTGTTTTACTTTAGAAATGTTTGTACGAAAATAAGCCCTGTGTTTCTGATAGAGCAAGTACGTGATCGGCTTCGATAAATACCGGCTGGCTCATTTCTTTAGTCGAAATGCCATGTCCAAAGTCAGAGCTGGTTTTGGGTGCTGTAGTTAAGCCTTTAACACGTGTACTTAAATATATGTTGAGTAGGTCGTGTCTGTAATTCTGTCTGTCTGTAACTCTGTACTGTATCCCGCGTGAGTCTAAGATATTTTGGATTAGGGGCCATTCCACTTGCAGACGAGATAACTTCCTTGATTCTGGTGTTGTAACAGTTTTTATTTCAATGTTTCCCAACCCGATTTCCATGGAGGAACACCTAAAATAATTTTTCATATTCAGAGGAAATCCTACCTATGAAAACGTTTACAGACCAGAAAAGAAAGGGGCAAATTGTAGCTCACGGAATTACTCCAGTATTGCCTGTTGCTGGACAAAGATTTCCGCAATATTCCGTGGGATATTTGGAAAATTTTTGCGGTATTTCAAGGTGTTGATGTATTTATTGCACGATTTATCGCGGAGTCACTACTGATATTCTGCGGAACCGCTGAGTTCCCGGAACCCTCTTTGGGACACATTGGTCTACTGCATGTATCTCCAATACGGTTCCCACCAGGTTGTTCTATTATACGGCCCGCTGCCACATATACAAAATATACAATACAAATTTGGCATTAATTTAGACCGTTAGATATACCACGTACGGTTATTTTTCCACGCGCGGTCCATGAAAAAGCTCACAATAATGGGAATGAGTTTTAGTGACCAAAGTTGGACACCCATATCCGTATTATTGACAGTACGCGGTATAAAGTATATTTGTATCAGTCGCTGTGATAAGTGACAAATATTTTACTTAAGGGGGAATTTTCTGACTGTCTTGTTATTTGTGTCGATGCCAAGTTTAATTTTGATTTCATTTTAGGCATTTTGTCCTAAGTGCTTGATACTGTGATAACAGTGTTATGTCCGTAAGGGAATGTGCCATAAAATAGTTTTTTTCCACAGCATTCTAGCAGCGGCACTGTACTTTGGTTCCCCTCACCCTCCGCCGTTTTATTGCGAATTATCTGTGCCGATTTTACTCCTGCACCTAACAAAGTTAAATTTTATTTCTTTTTTCAAAATTTTCTGTGTGAATTTTCTCCGTATCTTGGCAGAACTTTTATTTTTGGTTTCACGAAACGCTTGTGTCCGGGTGGGGGTTGGGGACGGTTAGGGGGTTCCTGCAATAGTAAAACAAAGTGGGTAAAGAAATTAGACTATATTGTACTCGAATCCATATACATAACACCAGACTTAACAATTTTTAGTGTTTTACTTCCTGAAACGAATAACGTTTTTGTTTTCCTTTGAGCCCACATTATTAGTTTCCAAGCAATCAAGTTTACCAGACTGTTGGGCGGACACTGTGAAATACGTGGACCTATGAATCCTAGTTATGGTACGCTGGGGCGCAATTGGTTGAGGCACTGCGCTGCAAGCCGGAAAGCCACGGGTTCGATTCGTGACAGGGTTGTTAGTATTGTTTATTGACTTAATCCTTCAGGCCGCTGGGATCGACTCAGCCTCTAACAAAATTGAGTTCCAGGGGTATCTCTTGGGAGGTAAAGGCGGCCGGTACGTAGGGCTAACAACCATTCCACCTTCGTTTGCCAATTGTCTAGAAATTCTGGGATCCTCAGACTCCTGAAATCCTAATGGTCTCTCCAGGCTGCTATATGGATAGCTCCTAAGGATCCCAGCTACATTTTTATATCAGACTGACTGTTACTGTTATAGGCCTATATTCTAATTTGAATCTTATAATTAAAATTTATTGTAATCTAAAATATTAGCAGAAAATCAGTTAATAGAACAAAATGGGATCAGTATTTCTCTCTGCGTTGTAAGCTTATGAGTTGAGATAAAGCCAGTTATGAAACTGATGTCCACTTACTGCCTTCCTTTGGACGCTGTGCTTGGAAACATAAATTCTGAAAACACGCATGCGCTGTATTTATGGAGGACTTTGGTGTACTGAATGTTTTCCTTAAATTAATGAACAGGAACTGCGACTTCGTTTTGCCTGACAAGCTCCTTCAAATTTTAAAGAGCGCGTGTACTTTTATTTCTTTCGGGCCTACTTTTCTTACGTAAGAGTAAAGAATTTGTCAGTTATGTACGGTTTTGACAATCGCATGTTACAGGTAGGGTTAATCAGTTTGTGGATTATACTAAAAAAAAAGTAATTTTAGAAAGTTCACCAGTTCCCGTTCTGAGTTGAAAGGACATTATTTCGCAGAAAGATGGCCCGAATGTCTCCTTCTTTCGCTTTTTATTTGGTCGTTTGTGTTATTTTCATAAGGTGTTGTCTGAAATTTACTATTGACAGGGCGAAACAAAAACCTTCGCTAGTGTCCGCTCCGATATGTAAGTGATATATTTTGATTTTTGTCTTAGTTTTAGTTCTTCACGGTTATTCTTAGAAGTCATATTTTAACGTATATTTTGTGGTTTCTTTTTGTGACAAAACCTCATCCTGGGTAGTTTCATTTCCAGCTTCACAGAGAACAAAGTCTCAACACGTACAGTAAACAATCGATTATTAAGCACGTTGGTAAAACTGCGAAAAACGACTTTTAGTTTCGTCATGTCTGTCTGTCTGTCTGTCCGTCCCAATGGAACAATTCGGCTCCAACTGAACGTATTATCATGAATCTTATGCGTATTGGACCGTGCATCATCTTTATACTTGAATAAAGGTAGACCAAATTGATGTCACTTATTTTGACATAATAAAATAAGTGACATCGAGTAGGTCTACCTTTATTCAAGTATTATCACGAAATTTGGTATTGGAATATTTTTCGAAAATCTGCCCAGAAAATGGACGTTTCATTAATATCTAACTAGAATAAAGGCTACCTTACATGAAGAGGTACGTACATTTATGATAATGTCTCGCTTAATTCTTATTAGAATGAGAAATGTTTCAGATAAAAGATGTACAGGAAATCAAAACAGATTTTATGCCCATTAATTTTTTTTCGTCTTGATAATCGTGCCGTTTATGTCTTAATGTGGAAAGATGTGGTAGATCCAAAACAGGCCACAGATGACGATATGGCTCATGCCCTTTGCATACTGGATACCTAAGGCTACAGACACGCTCAGAATAAAACAAGTACTTATTTATCTTCCAATACAATAATGGTTGCAAAACGCACCTCCATGCTGCGTTTATACATCTTTTGCATCTCTTGTTACTGAACATTATTTGTTATCATTGATCGCTTAGATTATTACGAATTACCGTGTATTATCCGACAGTATCTTATACTGTGGATTGTTATCGATTACTCTAGGTTATTTTGACCCGGGTGTGACTTACGCCTTCGACCAAAGACCGCGGTGCAAGGTAGATGCTCAACTTTTCCTTGAACCATAATATTGAAGTGCTGGTCTGCGGCCTGTTTATCGGATTATTTTTTTTATCATAATAGGAAACCAAGCAGAATGCTGCTCTGACTATGCCATGTTGCACTATATGGTAGACGCTCAATTTTTTCTTCAGTTTCATATCATATCACAGATATCATATCACAGATAACCTGCTCTGTGTCAGCTATAATGTTGTTTCTTCACCATTTTATCGGTGTTATGACGTACAGTTGTGCTATGTTTTATTTTATGCTCGATGCTAAATTGTTGCTTCAGCCTGAGACACTCCTTAGCAGTAAACACTGATTCCGAACACTTTCTGCGGTTTTATACTATATCTCACAAGAACACGACGCCGCAACTATAGTTACATTGCAATCAGAGTGTAAGGGAACGTACCTCACACAAAACACAATCCGGCGACAATGATTACCATGGCCACTGGTGTTTTACTCAGTCAGTCAGTCAGTCACTAACTCATTCACTCACTCACACTAAAGGCATTATACAGGGCGAGTCTCTCGCTAGAGGCCCTAAACTATTGTCCATGTATACAGTCGAACAGCGCGGGTTTCTCTTTCGTAAATACTGGCAAACAGGTTCATTTAAAGCATGCCAGATGGCATTTCGAACGGAATTTGGTGAAAGACTTGCACCATCGAAGTGTTTCATCCAGAAATTGGTTAAAAAGTTAGAGACAAGAGGAAGCCGATCTAACGCCTGCCGACTTCTTTCTTTGGGGCTTATTGAAGGGCAAAGTGTACAAAAATACACCCCGCACAATCGAACAACTCAAAGACGCTATACGCCAAGAGATTCATGCCGTCAACGTCGAC
>Ga0123352_10017400_pt1 | contig 11458 bp, 3 predicted proteins | sample TergutLab28metaG_FD_89700 | JGI IMG/M metagenome (GOLD analysis project Ga0123352, IMG submission 89700) | Labiotermes labralis P1 segment gut microbial communities from Petit-Saut dam, French Guiana - Lab288 P1 | ecosystem: Host-associated > Arthropoda: Insects > Digestive system > Gut ...
CATACATAAGTGCATACATACATACATGCATACATACATACATACATTCATACGTACATACATACGTACATACATATATACACACACATACACACACACATACATACATACATACATACATACATACACACGTACATACATACATACAAAGGATGAATACGTTATATAAGCTTCCTCTGGTAAATTTTTTCTTATAAAAATATAAGGAATAAAAACAAATTTGTCCACATCATTGAAAATATTAACACATATATTAGCATATATCAATATTTGTTTAAATTCTGGAGACACACACATATTCGCAACACTGAACATACATTATGACGTCATAGAAAATGATGGCTCATATTTCGAGACGAAAGAACTTCCATGAAACCAAAGATACAGAGAAGAAATTTACTGAATCTTTTGCGAGAACTAGAAGAGGCTTCTTAAACACGCAATCTCTAAGTTGCATGCGCTAAACGGTTCCACCTGTAGTAAGAAGCACTGCCACTGTCCACGTTCAAGACGATGGCGTGATAGCAAGGACAAGCACAGTTCATCTTTTGGTTGGTCGAAAACAAATTTAATGTAAGAGTACAGCGGAATTTCCACCGTACGTGTGGAAGAGATCCTTCTGTCGGGCAAAGCAATTCCACACTGTTTTTAAGAGTTGCAGTAAAACGAAAGTTTGAAAAGGCGTATATCACCTAGATGACTGAGTACGTCATAAAAACGCTGAACGCATAAGGCTTTCGTATAAAGGTAGTTCAGAGAGATCGTCAGTTTTATGTTTGTTGACCCTGCATTCCGACATAATCGTGTAACTTAAACCGACTTGAGGCAAAACTTATTCTTGGAATATTTCGTCAACCTCTGCATGTTTCGGGCGTATCTAGGCCCATCATCAGGGTGTACAACCGTATGTATACAACAACTGGTATTTATTATTATTTCATATGACTGCCTGTTGTCCTGGTTGGATTCCAAACCAACCAGGACAACATACGTTCTTTTAAAGTAATAATAAATACCAATTGTTGATTGTTGTATACATACAGTTGTACAACCTGATGATGGGCCTAGATACGCCCAAACATGTAGAGTTTGACGAAATATACTAAGAATAAGTTGGTTTTTCTTTACACGATTAGGTCGTCAGTGTCTGCAGCTGGGTGCACATAACACAACGATCAAAAATACAGGGCGACCATATAGTCTTTCCCTGATTACAAACGTTTATTACATGAAAACTACCGTACGTGGAATACAAACTTTTTTTTTAAATGTAACTCAAGAAGTTTTTTTTAAACATATTAGTACATTTCAACCTGTGCTCCTTTTGTTGCACGGAGAACGTCTAATCGATATTCAATTTCTGTCCACGTGTTCTCCAACACGTCTTCAGTTATTGTAGCAAAAGCGCCTGTTATTCTTGCCTTCAAATTTGTAATATCTGGAACTGGTGTCGAAAACACTTTGTTCTTAACATACCCCCATAGAGAGAAGTCAAGAGGGGTGATATCCGGCGATCGTGGTGGCCAGGGTGTCGGACTATCTCTCCCAATCAACCTGTTTGGAAATGTTGCATCCAAAAACCGACGAACATGTGAACCCCAGTGTGGAGGTGCACCATCTTGTTGGAAAATTATCCACGGCTGAAACTCTTCTGAGGTGCAAAGTAAAGTTCCAACATGTCCAGGTAAACATTTGCTGAAATGGTGGACTCGTTAAAAAAGAAAAGTCCAATAATCTTGTTATGCATTAGACCACACCAAACGTTCACTTTAGGACTGCCCTGTTGATTTTGAAAAACAACATGAGCGTTCTCTGAGCCTCAGATGCGGACATTACGTCTATTAACTACACGCGAGGTGTGAAAGTTTGCTTCATCCGAAAAACAAACACGCTTAAGATAATCGTTGTCTTCATCAATTCGACGCAGAATCTCTGTAACAAAAGAAGCTCGTCGAGGACCGTCATCTGGCTGTAAGGATTGCACAACTTGCACTTTATATGCACATAATTTTAGCCCTTTGTGCAAAATCTTAACTACTGTACTCTGAGGTACAAGAAGATCGTTTGAGGCACGACGCGTTGATTTACCAGGACTGCGTTGAAAGGCCTCACGCACAGCACCAAGAGTCTCATCAAATAAACACTGGGCCTGCCACTTCTGTTAAGGTCACCAATACTGCCAGTCTCTACAAACTTTGAATACCGTGCTTTGATGCTTTTAACATCTGGCGAAGGTCGTCCGTACTCATTTCTGAATTTCCGCTGCACTGAGACCGGTGATATGTTTCGTGATACCACAAAACACACTGGGCTTTCTCCTTCATTGACGCCATTTTGACACTAGCAGGTTATGCAATTGTAACATAACAATAAACACATGACATAAACTTTTAGAAACGAACTTAAGTAATGGTAAAAATATGTTTGTATTCCACGTAGTTTTCTTGTGATAAATGTTTGTAATCAAGGAAAGACTTAATGCTCACCCTGTATCTTGCAGAAAAGCCAAATCTTTCAGACTTAAAAAATTCAAATTTTGGCCGAACTCAAAGAAATAGATCGACATTCAAGAGTTAAATTTGTAAATCTGATGCTGAATGCCACCGAAGAGGAAGACAATTATTAGGGCGGGTTGTTTTTACAAATGAAACAAGCTTCTACGCGAAACGTCACGTGAACTAGTATAATTGTTGCGTCTGTGAAGAGGAATGGCCACAAGAATCTGACTAGCATTTTTGGGACTCCCTGATATTTAGTGTGTGGTGTGGCATGATACGTGACTTTGTTACAGGGCGTTTATTTTTTGTTAAAAACAACATGACGGCCAGTATTTACGTGTATATGTCCGTTACAGATATTTACCTTTCCACAAGTTTATAACACCGAGCAAGGCGAAAACTGTTTGAACAAGACGGTGCTCCACATAGCTTCAGTCATGAAGTGCGAAATACTCTGAACGTCACTTATACCAATTGTGGGTTGAGAGAGGCGGACAAAGGTCTTTTCAGAAAAGAAGATCAGGCCCTCACCAGTGAATTTTTTATGGGTAGGTTTCTAAGAGTACGGTTTGCCAAGAGAAAAACTCAAAAATCAGTGATCTGCGAGACAGAATTAACACAAGTGTGGTGACAGTCAATCTGGCAACGCTCCAAAGAACACGGCAAGAAACTCAGTACGGTCTAAGGCGTTTGCAACGCTACGAAGGGAGATCTAAGGTAGGAACGTAAGAAATAAACACGTTACTGTGAATCCCATTTCTACGACTCCGTTCTCACAAACGTTATCACGTCTCGAATCTAGGCTCACGATTTTCAATGTCCCTCTATCTAACCTTGGCTTTTGTAACATTTACGCAAATCGCGTCACTACATTACTGCTATATCAGTATGATTACTAAATATGGTTTATTTGACTCAGTACTGCATAAATAATGGTAAATATTTTAGAACAACATTTACACAAATGAATATTACGCTAACCAAAATTTCCAGAAGGTTTGGAACAACTTTTGGCGCGAAGGTGGGCCAGGCTATTGCAGACTTTCTTGCATCACGTGAATACAGTCTTATTTAAAGTGCGACTGAGTTGTTATATAAAGTATGCGCTTAACATAAACAACAAAAGACTTGTAGAAATGGGAGTGCGTGAAGTATAAAATAAGGCTTTATCATTTCCGCCCGAACTTATTTCCATGAAATGAATTACTGTGTTCTTGTCGCTAGTTCGAGGGTATCATACATCCGATCACTCTAATAAGGTAAACGGCAGTCCCGTTACAGGCCTGGAGTGGTCCAGAGGTTTCCAGGAAGTTAAGGTTCCCAGATTTCATGACAGCGGCACAGGATGGTGGTAAGGTTGTCAGCCTTACGCACCGGCCGCTTTTATCCCCAGAAAATGTTCCTGGTGCTCATTTCTGTTAGAGGCTGAATCGACCCCAGGACCACAGTGCGATCGGAAGGAATTTATGTCAATGAAAAATTCCAAGACACAAGCTGGGATCGAACCAGCGACCTTCCGATTTGTCTCACAGCACCTTACTCACTGTTTCTCCCTGTAATGAGAGAGTAGGAGTTAAATTAAGAGAGAAACAGACCGATATATCAACTCGTTCAAGAACAATGTTTATCAAAATAACAGATAACATTTCAGATCGTACTGCGTGGACGGCATAGTCGATGTCGATATTAACGTTCAAAGGATCAGGTTTGATCACGGAAGTTTATAGTGCCTTCTGTTAGAATTATACGAAGTACATAAACACGCCTACTGTCTCTGGGAAAAATTCGAAAATGGTAAATACAGTAACTACGATATTAGAAGCTAAAATCTGGTCTGTACAACAGATTAATCTAAATGCACAATATCCTTTAAAACATAAATAGAAGCTAAATTTTTCTGGCGCCTCGTGGTCCTTAAAAACTAAGGAATCATGTTCCTTCGAAACGTCGGTAAGAACTCAGCTACACGGCTTCATATCCCAAACAACCTGAATTCTTAAATTAAAAAGACTGTATTTCCGTCAGTTACCTGTAGACATTTTTATTTCTGCTGCTGTCATTGGGACAGGAGAAGAACAAAGAGAGGAAAAAATTAGAGAGGGAATGAAACGTGTAAAGAATCATGAGCTTAAGGATTGATGTCCTGGGAATAGATGCAGATGTAACTACAGCTCTGTAGGACACAAATAATCGTTTCCTAGTAGAGAATATTTATTACCTCTCACGCCTGTACCTTAACGAGCTTCGAAACAGCAGGCGCTATACTGCTGCACAGTAGTCACAGAACTTCCTTTCGCACCACAATTCAATGCCACACTTCCTTTTTCAAAGATCGACCTTATAATCAACTTTAATGCGTCGTGTACATAAATCCAGTAAAAATAACTCAGTTTAATTTAAGATATAAATATCCTTACGAAGTCTTAGCTAAACTTCTGGTTGCTAGAGGATACAATTGAGTCTATCAAAATGTGATCTCTGATGGTAAAGGTAAAGGTAAAGTAGTCCCATTACAGGCCTGGATACACCCATAAGGTTCCAGGAAGTTAAGGTTCCAAGATTTCGTGACAACGGCACAGGATGGTGGTAAGTTTGTCAGCCTTACGCACCGGCCGCCTTCACCCCCAGGAAATGTTGTTGGTACTCTTTTCTGTTACAGGCTGAGTCGACCCCAGGGCCATAGTACGATCGGAAGGATTTTATGTCAATGAAAAATCCACTGACACCAGCTGGGATCGAACCAACGACCTTCCGATTTGAAGGACAACGCCTTAACCACTGTGCAACCGTGGTCCCGAACTGTCATGGTGACTTCATACTTTGTATTACTTAAGGTAAAATTACATTTAGGTTTTTCAAAATCTTTGGCGATAAGATGTGAGGATGAAGATAAAGAAAAAATGAGCAAACAATTTCAATCAGAAAGTGGAAATTATGGGAACAACTAACATGAAAACACAAGACTTAAATAGCAGGATAACACTAAATTGGTTTTTTTTTAAATATGGGAAGACAGAGGGGGCTAGAGTCGTTTGTATCATGGCAGGAAGGAAGTGTGGGCTCTTGTGAGTGAAAGAAAGTTGGAGAATGAATGTTAATTTTTTGAAAACGCACTCTACTTTAGGACATTCAGATAGTGTATTTGTTATGTGTTCTCTTTTGGGATATTCCCCGGGGTCTGAATTTTATGTGCCGACCTTTCGAAACAATCTGTTCCATCTTTATAGGAGGCCTACGAAGATGGAACAGATTGTTCAGAAACTTCTTATAATGAAACCAAATTGATGCACTAGTTTCCCAAATTTACTTTTGGGATAAAATTCTACATGTTTCGGACACTTCCTCTGTCCATCTTAAGGAGCTTTTCACTGTACATACAGCTATGGTACATGTCATACAGGTTTGCTGACAGCTTGCGAGCAAGCTGTCAGCAAACCTGTATGACATGTACCATGCACCACACGGCCACCTATAGGTGTGATGATATCAGAGGCTGTGTGATGCAATTTTGACCTCCTGATGATGAGCACATGTGCTCGAAACATGTAGAGGCATGAAATAAATTTACTGTAAAACAAAAATTTTGTGCAACAAGTTGGTTAATTACTGAGATAAATATTCTGAGATGTACGGTCAGCAAAATGTCAAAACATAAAATTATTTGTGTATGAAATGTAATAAATAAGGGGAAGTCTGCTCTTTCAGTAATATTTGCATCTTTCCGCACCTGGCGCAAGTCCGGGTGCACAGGGCGTCAGAAGAGCTACTGTACTCCAGACCAAAGCGTCTACAACCTGCAGCAACATCCGTGTTGTCTTTCTCAGCTCTCATGTCCTCATATCTGCCAGCAACATCATTATTGTCTGTTCTGCTTTCTCATTAGTAAGGCCTGATTTTTTCCTCCCAAACTTCTTCGAGCTATGCTGCCTTCTGTTCCCTTCAAAAGCTAGAAGTGCTTTTTCATTTCTTTCCTTTATTTGTAATCATGCCTTTGGGCATGTTACACATATTATTTTAAAATTTCAGTAATCTTATTCAAATAATGACTTCATCAACTACACTTAACCTTTAAACCACAATGCTTCTTGCATAACCCAAGAGTATGTATTTTGGCTACAGGTCTGTTTGTATCTTATGACAGTTAAAATAAAAAAGTACCAAACGACAAACATTCCTAATGGAATCTTTATCGTTACACCGTGCTTTCTGTAGCTTATTTAATTAGCACACCAACAAATGCACACATATGTTATATAATAGTTTAAAATTTACATTAAAACACTTAAAACGCTCCTACATGTTTCGATCATACGAACATCCTCAGGGAGCCTACAGTGTCCTTTGCTAAATTTATATTTTAAAAACACTCAGTGATTTACTTGGTTGTGTTTAGTTTGTACTGTGGCAGCATGTCGTGTGTTGTGTGTGAGAGTCGTGCACTGTTGTGTGCCGTACAGCGTGAAACTGAAGTTTCACGCTGTACGGCACACAACGCACATCCATAACCAGGCTCATTCTGAAGCACCGCACGACTCTCACACACAACACACGACATGCTGCCACAGTACAAACTAAACACAACCAAGTAAATCACTGAGTGTTTTTAAAATATAAATTTAGCAAAGGACACTGTATGCTCTCTGAGGATGATCGTTTGATCGAAACATGTAGGAGCGTTTTAAGAGTTTTAATGTAAATTTTAAACTATTATATAACATATGTGTGCATTTGTTGCTGTGTTAACTAAATAAATTCCTAATAGAAATTCAATGTGCTTTTTGTAAGGCAGAAAATAATTTTGTAATTTTACGCAATACATACATATATATAGGCACACACACACACACACACACACACACACATATATATATATATATATATAGAGAGAGAGAGAGAGGTGCATGTCACTTGAAACTCGATGTTTAACTTGTTTCCTCCCGTGCCAAGTGGCTGTGCCAAACTGCATTTTATGTTACAAACATATTGACACCCAAGTGGCGTCTGCTGTCATAGCTTAACACTGTAAGTAACATACTGAAAATGAACCGCGAATTTATGAAGAGCTATTAGAGTTAACGGGGACCGCGGACCGCGGTGGCACAGTGGTTAAGGTGCTGTGCTACAAATCAGAAGGTCACTGGTTCGATTCCAGCTGGTGTCAATGAAATTTTTCATTGATATAAAATCCTTCCGATCGGCCCTGGGGTCGACTCAGCCTCTAACAGAAATGAGTACCATAAGCATTTCCTGGGGGTAAAGGCAGCCGGTGCATAAGGCTGACAACCTTACCACCATCCTGTGCCGTTGTCATGAAATCTGGGAAACTTAACTTCCTGGAACCCTCTGGGCCACTCCAGGCCTGTAACGGGACTGCTTTACCTTTTTATCTTAGAATTAACACTATGTGAGGCTCAAGCTACGGTCTCGTAAAAAAATTAATTCCTTACTACAGTAAACGTAAATTAAGAAGAGGACGATCGGTATTAAAAATGATCTACATATTGTCATAATTGCGTGTGAGAGACAATATTTTAAATTGGTCTTCAAGAGAAAGAATATCAGGGCATGAAATGGTTCATATCGTTCGTAACAGCGACCTGCGGCGGGCTGTTATGAACACGATAGTGATGCGGGGAAATTCTAGACCAGGTTATAAGCCATCATATTGTCAAGAAGAACCTTTTTCCTTGCTGTTATAGCTTAGAGCAGTGTTTCTCAACCGCCGGGCCCTGGTATAAATTACATTGGGCCGCGAGAGATTCTCCCGGAATTGATAACTAATTGAAATGTAATTTTATATTTGTCAACATTCCACACCGTACACATAAGTGTACTAATATTCTTTATGATTATGCCATAATTAATTATTAATACTTATGTAAGTTTAATGTATGAACTTAAAAAAAATTGGAAAGGTACTGACGAGTAAATCTGCTGGGACCGGGCACTCGTCTTATAAAAAAAAAAAAAGAATTTACCGTTCTCAAAAAGGTTGAGAAACGCTGGGTTAGAGAAAGGGGTTAAAACCTTGAAAACCTAAAGACATTTTTTTAAACTAGGGCCGGGGGGGGGGGCAGACAAAAATCTGCCTCATTAACAACAAAAGAAAAAATTTTTTATATTTGTGTTGACCTCACTTTGACCTCTGACACTCTTTCCACATCATCCTCTCCATAAACAGACCGTTTCATTTGTTTTACGATCCTACATATCGCGACACTGTTACTTGAATTTCACCCACAGCGATTGTTTGACTCCATCCTCTTGAAACGTCTAGCAGTGTCAGCTGTTTCCATTGGAACAAGAGGGTCACGAGATCTTCGAACCCTCTGACGAACACCGAAGCTATATATAACGGAGAGATAATAAATGCGCGATGGATCGTGTAATTAATATGCTGTCTTTGCTAGATAAGAGTCAATATCTGGTTATTATGTGTCACTAATAGGCCTTCATTGAAGGTGCTTTCTTCTTCACCTTTCAATGATCACAACCTCTGCCTCATCCCTTTTCATAATTAACTTTACTAAAAATACTTTAACTTTTATAATGGGCGTCGGTCCATATGAAGGCGTCTCTCTGTACACAAAAATACAGAACAACAAAACTCTTCGAGAGGAGTTCGAAACCGTGATCCCAGTGTTCGAGTTCCCCGAGACCATGTAGAGAGGTGAGAAAGGTCGAGAGACAGTCAGGTGTCTAATATAATGGCAATGTCAGTAAGACCGTATAGCGTCGGTGGTAGATGAATGAAATGGTTTTGAGAGGTGGTGAAATGATAAAGACAGGTGACAACCGAACTAAAGAAATAGAAACTTGTGTCAGTAACAGTTTGAACACCACGCATGGATTGGCCTGGAATCGAATGCGAACTTCCGGCAAGATAAGCAGTAAGACTACAATGTTAATTGAGTATGCTTATTATATGAGTGAATATTCATTATATTCCGGACAGTGGTGTAATTCATACAGATACATTTGAGTGTGGGTCCTGTTTCTCTTGTCTTAAAATCTCGTTAGTAGCTCTACGAAGTAGATTCAGTAAAATATTTCAACGCAACATCCATAGACAGCCTACCGGTCCGTACGGGGTCTCACACGGATACATAATTCAGTTAAGAGTCACCAAATCCTAATTCCAGTTTCTTGCTCACGTACCAGCTCTACTTTCTCTGTATTCATTTCTACAACGGGTTTCTTCCTAACACACAATTAGGCCCCACTTTCGGACGTCCTTTGTATCCAGTCAGACTGACACAAAACACAAGCGTTAATTCCAGGGCTGGGCTGTAGCTATAGAAAACTCACTGTAGTTTCTGTTGTTACTGTAAATACTCTTCTGGTAGCTATTTTTAATTCCTGCAAAATTTAAGGTTTTCGCAGCTATGTAATTAAAGATTTGGGTCTGTGGGTTATGCCGTGATTTTGGGGGGCTGCCACAATAACAACGCACAGTAACATCCAAGACTACGCAAATCTACATAACTCTTGGCTTTAAAATTCCTAATAATCACCTTTGATTATTCAGAGGCCTGGATAACAGTAGATGTTAACTGGTTTATTCACGGCGCAGAAGTACACACTAGTGAAAAACAAACACTGCCTGGTTTGAATTATTTCCAGAAAGACAATTACCTCAATTTTCCTACACCTGTTTTCAGTCTCGAGAAATGTGAGGTGTTCGGAATTTTTCGGGTCCGGAGCTCACATGTGTGTGAGCTGGTCTCTGTGTCTTCTCTCCTTTTGTTTACACACGTATACAAACTGAAAACGTAACCTAAAACGACGTCACATTGAACTTGTTCGACGACATCCCGTTGTGTTTGAAGTACATTAATAAAACAAACTATACACGTACTCCGTCTGACACAGCTACGTGTATATAATCATTTTAATAATTTTAAGATTTAAAGGGTGCCTATCAACGAAGAAATTTGGGAAATACTTGCATAGTACTGACATCATAGAATTTCAGCACAACTCACTACAGAGAGCATATCTAAAAGCTGGTAATAATTATAAAGAGTATTAATTAATGTAAATGGGATACCATAAAATTGACGTGTCTGTACAATACGCACCAGGATTTTTACGGTTTTTTTTTTTGTAAATATTGGCCTGATGATGGTCCATTGAGGCAGAAACTAGCATCCAATGGCAGTGTAAAAATACAATATTATATAGATGTGTCAGACGGGGTGCATGTACAGTTTGTTTTATTCATGACTTCTAATTAACTGGGATAAACAATCCTGACACCCCTGGGACAGGTGATCCAAAACTCATTCCCGTTTTCAAAGACTGCTGGTAAAATAACCTATTTTGTATGTTTATGTGCGTGCACGTGCGCGTGTGTGTGTGTGAATAAATTCCTCCAAAATTTAGAAGTATGTCTAGTGTTTCAGGATGTGTAACAAAGCAATAATTTTTTTAAAGATTACAAAATCTTATTCAATATGAATCAAAGATTTATGTATTGTTGTTAAACGTGTTACAAAAAATATAATTTTATGCTACATCGGTCTTTGAAATATATATTATAAGACCACTAAGATTTACAGCATTGTACAAGAACTTGCAATTAACCTGCTAAGTTGTATCTACTTCCAGACACAACGTTTTTTAATCTTATAATTATTGGAACGTGCATCATCTTAATAGTTGAATAAAGAGAGACCAACATGATGTCACTTGCTTTATTATTTCATTGTTTACTGCTCAACATGTTTCGGATGTTAGTACATCCATCATCAGGAGCTTGCGACTTATTTTATGCGTTATTACATGGGTTGTATTGTTCTGGTTCGATGCACTGCTTCAGCCTGCATCCGGATACAACACCACCCCAGCCAAACCACAACGTAACACCAACACACATCGAACCAGAGCAATACAACCCATGAAATAACTCAACAAATAAGTCGCAAGCTCCTGAGGATGGATGTATTAACATCCGAAAC
>Ga0123352_10017401_pt1 | contig 11457 bp, 9 predicted proteins | sample TergutLab28metaG_FD_89700 | JGI IMG/M metagenome (GOLD analysis project Ga0123352, IMG submission 89700) | Labiotermes labralis P1 segment gut microbial communities from Petit-Saut dam, French Guiana - Lab288 P1 | ecosystem: Host-associated > Arthropoda: Insects > Digestive system > Gut ...
GGTATATACATAATTTACAAAAGTGGTAGCGGGCAACATAACACAGCCTGGGGGGGGGTGGCGAGTTGGACACCCCTGTTCTAAATATTTTACGCTTTGAGTTGTGCTCGAGATTTGCGCAGAAACACCCAAAAAAAGTCTTCGTGTAAAGTGTGTTCTATTTTTATCTGAATTTGTAGTAGAAATTGAAATGTTTTGACAAATTGTATTGAAAATAAAAAGTATCAGACTTTATGAAAATCATTTCAGCAGTTTTTAAGTTGTTACTTGCTTACGAACAGGCACGGAGCGTTTGCGATCGTGCTGACATGCCGTTTTGAGTGTTACCCAGGAATAATCGTAGTTGTGTCTTCAGGAATAGAAATCAAATGTGGACAATCCGGTTCACTGGTGATACAGTTCTTAACAAGCCGAGTATCTGCATTTCACAGCCCGACCGTGAGGTTCACTGGGGCATCATAAACATGATTTATTTTGATACTTTTTGGACGCTTTCGCAAAATTGCGAAAAGTGACTTGTAGCTTCGTAATGTCTGTCTGTCCGCATGGAACATCTCAGCTCCCACTGGACGGATTTTCATGACATTTGGTATTTCAGTATTTTTCGAAAATGAGTCGAGAAGATTCAAGTTTCATTAAAATCGGACAGGAATAACCAGTACTTTACATGAAGACCATTTTTTATTATATCTCGCTCAGTTCTTCTTGGAATGAGAATTTTTTCCGATAAAAGTTGTGCAGAGAATCAAAACACACGTTTTATGTTCAATCACTTTTTTCTAAAATCGTGCCTTTTGTGAAACGATGTGGAAAAATATTGTAGAGCCCGGCAGACCACAGACGATAACGCGGCGCTTGTGTATTGCATGCTGGATACCTAAGGTTACAAATACACAATCAGAATAAGTAATACTTAATTGTTTCCCACTGCATCAGTAGTTGCACGAACGCACTCAATGTTACATTTTGTGTACATTGCCTTTCTGGTTAAGCAATCGTGTTTGTTGCAGCACCGCCCCCTGTGGCTGTAACCGCTGCTGATTAGAACAGGACATGAATGAATCCATTGCAGGTTTCGGGTTCTCACAGTGCTGAATTTTAAGGTTACGATCTCTAGAAGTGTAACGCCACGTGGTTTGCTATAACACATACGTACCAGCGTTTCAGAGGAACGTGCTGCGTCCATCTTCAGGGTCTAACCTGACGATGGAGGCAGTACCTTCTCCCGCAGTCTTGATACTATCGTATTGCACGACGACACGTGGCAGATGTCTGTAATCCTAACGTGGCGATTGTTTGTTAGACAGTCAAACCGCTTCATAAATGCTTGTTCAAGATCATGATATCTTGACCGCTGTTTTTGAGTAGGGGATGAATGACAGGAATACGCCTAATCGATGTTTGATTTCCGGTAGGTGCACAAAATGTTAACACCGCGTCCAGGCCCGCAGTGGGACCCACCTAACCTATGCATGGCGTACCGACTGTTTCCCCACCTTCGTCTAGTACCGAGAATACGAATGTATATGTTCCAGCAGTTGGCATAAGTGGTAAAGCTTATGGCTTGAATTGTGTGATTGCCCAATTCGAATCTAGCTTCAAGCACCCACCTCCTTCAAGTTTTTCTTTGTTTTCTTCAGTCCCTCGAGGCAAATGCCGAAACAGTGTCTCAGATTCGGCCATGATTGTCACGTTCCACTTTCTTTGGGTTTCAGTATTACCCAACCATTCGACACAGTGCGCAGAGTTACTAACAGTATCGTTAAACAAACTGCAGGCATTATGCACATGGAGAGAACTGTCAATCACAACAGTAGGCCTAGTCTAAACAGTATTATATTGTAGATCGTGCCCACGCTACATATTTGGGCTTATTTTCTTTTTCATATGGCCCTTCGACCCCATTCCGGGTCATGGCTTCCCCTTACGGGGGTTCGCTATTACACTCCATGGCCATACCACACTCGGTAGGAGTCCTCTGGACGAGTGATCAGCCTGACGCGAAGATCTGTGCCTATCAACACACAACACTCACAAGAGACAGGCATCCATCCCCCGGCGGGATTTGAACCCACAATTGCAGCAAGCGAGCGGCTGTATACCCACTCCTTAGACCGCGCGGCCACCGGGATCGGCCTTTTCAGCTTCTATATAAGCCAGTTAAAACATGTAGAAGGAAAAACTGTGGCCAATATGTTGTTAAATAGAATTGAGATCCTCACATTTACATGCCAGTAATTTATATATTAATTTAGCCGGAACTGTGATATGTTCGTGTGTACATTATAGTGTATTTAAGCCGAAACATGTAGCACTCGCACGATTGACAATAAAATATTGTCTCAATTATTGTTGTGATATTTAATTTTACACGTCGCGACGTGATTTCCAACATCAAAACTGCAAATAAACAATAATTCATGTACATATAACTACACTACTTCATATTTCTTCGAGGAGTGATGCTTGCTTCAGCACAAGTAAGACTTTCAACGTTCTCATCTCACCAGCTGTCTTCTTGGCACAGTACATCCGTAAGCTAGGCACTGTGTAAGACTTCAACCCGTCCAAAGAACGCCTCACGTCTTATGCTCCTTCGCGTGACTTTCATGAAGTTCATTTCGTTTCATTTGACCACAGAATTATGAATGGACTTGTACGTTTCTCGTATCTCCGTGTGCTTGTGTGAACCGCTGCTGCGTGCCGCACTTGACTTCGGTTTGGTACTTTCTGACATTAGTCTGTCACAGTCTTTAGGGACGAACCGGGATAACTCAGTCGGTATAGTAAGTATGCTACGCGACCGACGAATCGTGTGCCATTTCCGGCAGGGTCAGAAAATTCTTCCCTTCGTCGAGACGTGTTCTGCGGTGCCCAAAACCGCCTGTGTAACGAGCACCGAAGGCTGTTTTTCCGGAGGTAAAGCAGCCGAAACATGAAGCGGGGACTTATCTCCAATTAATGTCAAGGTTAAAAATGAGTGGAGTTACACCTCTGCTCCCCCATATGTCTTTGTGGCATGTACATGGCGAATATACATTACCATTGCGATTCTTCGGTGAAGATGGTCCTGTTTTTGTGTGACATCATGTGGAAGTCAGGTTTATTGCTGAAGTTTCAGAGGGACGTGTTACCTTCATCTTCTGCGTCGAAATTAGAAGCGTAAAGGTGTTACCTCAGCTGCGGCCTAACGCTAGGTACTTCGGCGCTGAAGATGGAGTTTGCATGTCCTTCCGAAACTTGAGCAGCGCTGCCTAATTCCACGTGTTGCCAACAGCCAAAACAAGACGAACATCTAACAGTTTATGCTGTACCTTGAACTGTCGGGTCTTGTCCGTGATGGTGTGTCCGTCGGTGGCGGACAGCTGGCTTGGGCAGGATTGTCGGCCTGGACAGCGACACTGCCGTTCTACCCAGGGCGTCTCGTACAAGTCTACCTTGCTGCATACCGTCCAGGGGCTACACTCCGGCAGGTCTTCTTCGTGGTTCTGTACAAACAATGGCAGATTTTCAGATTCCTTCTAAACAAAAACTATTTCCCCCATTTAACAGTATGGTGACACCGTGCTGTTTGGTACATTGTTTTGGAGAAATGTCGCGCCTCCATTTCCAGACCAGAAATGCCGTCCGTACGGGAAAGAAAGTAATTCAGATGAAGAGAGGGACTGCGCTGTGGTCACGACAGAGTTTCCGCTGAATCGGCACTTATCTACCAAACTACACGGCGTCACGCCCCAAGAGACCATTATCTTGATTTGGGTGAATCTTGTAATATTTGTAACAGATTGTATTTTGTGTATTCCTGTGGCTTGTATGTTATTTTATGTTGTTGTGGGGTGCCAACTGCCTCAATCACGTTTTTTTTTGTTCAAGAAAAACGTGTTTCGACGCTTCAGTTGGCAACGTCTTCATTGTTTTCTGCAGACTTGAAGTTATTTCTAATTTCCAACAAATGCAAGAACAATATAATGATGGATATCTCTTGCCTGTTGGGCATCAGTAAATCTTATGTGTTTTCATTTCCGTCATTAATTGACAGTCTAGCGAATACCGTAAAATTTAGGTTGTGTTTGCAACATGCCCTCTCGTTGTACTGAGATGGAACAGTAACAGTGTCGCGTAGTATATGGGCACAACGGGGGTGACACATATTGATAATGTTGTTAGTGTCGTACCCTTGGGTGGTAATGTTGGTACTGAGTATCTGTACCGTTTATTTACAGACAGCAACGTGACGGTACATGCGCAGAAGCCACTGAGATTGGCGCCAATTCAGGCATTGAGGCGCGCTTGCTGTAAACAAACAGTTATGGCAGTACTTTGAACATGAATTGTAAATACGAGTACCAACCCGTGTTTTAAACATTTTAATCATAAATGTAAGCTACGCATTTTGTCCAGCCAAAAATAGATACCAGATTTTATGTATTCTTACGACTGTCTAACATAGTGGGATCCCAATACGCACACACAGCACCTATGATTTGTCTGCCGCAGGCCTGAGGATGACCTAATGTTAGGTCGAAACATGTAGGCTATGTTTTAATAAATAAGTAGTGCTGACGTATGTGATTGTATTCATTATAAGTACTTTTAACAATTATTGACAGATTATTTCTACCGGTTGCTAGTTGCGCTGTATGTGCACACGTCAGAGATCTTGCCTACTGCAGGTGATACGTATATTTCGAAATGAATCATGAAAATGTAGACTTCGTGATTTGTTCTGTGTGTTTAGCCGGAGGCTGTGCTGTCCGACATGCAGGTGGAACCTCGGGGTCTATTAGTCCGGCTGATGATGGACATTTTGTCTAGAGGCAGCTTTAAAAAAACTTGACCGTAGGCGGGGGCCATGCTTCTGCTGGAGTTGCACGCTGTATGAGTCATATAATGTCTAGCCTACGGGACAGACGACCGGTGAATCAGGGGCCTGATTTCTCACCACTTCCATACCGACTCTGAAAGTCATCCCGAATCGTATGCAACGAATCCTGGGGCTGTTTGCCAGTGTGTGAAGCGTCGGCGGCCTAACTCCAAACAGCCATCGCAGTCTGTACTCGAAGTTTAAGAAAGAGTGGAGCCATTCCTCCACAAGAAGAAGGCTGTAGTCCCATTCCTTTACGTAAACACGCTTTCTTAATACGTGCTTAAATGGCCAGTGTTACTTTATTTTATGTGAGTTCCGAAATGCAGGCCAAGTTTGATTACTTCGTTCAGAAGTTATGGTTCTTTAATCTTTGATGCTTGATAGTACATTAAGCCTTTAACGCCCAGTGGTTACTGTATGTGCCACCAGGTTTTACATTCCGAAATTCTACATTCTGCCCACAGAGTGTGTTTGTGTAATTTTTACAAATCTCAGAACAAACGGCGTTTATTTCCAATACAGTACTGACTGACTGCTTCGTATAGCCGAGACGGAGTAAGTTTACTGCGCGTTACGGACTGGGTCTTCAAATCACTTGCGTTCAATCTCAATTTAAATGGTTAATATCATCCTATATAATGTCTACTGACCGAAGTACATACTGTGTAGTGTCTACTGGCCGAAGTACATAGTGTAAACATAGTGTCTACTGACCTAAGTACATACAGTATTGTGTCTACTGGCCGAAGTACATAGTGTATAGTGTCTACTGACCGAAGTACATACAGTATTGTGTCTACTGACCGAAGTACATACAGTATAGTGTCTACTGACCGAAGTACGTAGTGTGTAGTGTCTACTGACCGAAGTACATGCTGTATAGTGTCTACTGGCCGAAGTACATAGTGTCTAGTGTCTACTGACCGAAGTACATACAGTATTGTGTCTACTGGCCGAATTACATAGTGTATAGTGTCTACTGACCGAAGTACATAGTGTGTAGTGTCTACTGACCGAAGTACATACAGTATTGTGTCTACTGACCGAAGTACATAGCGTGTAGTGTCTACTGGCCAAAGTACATACAGTATTGTGTCTACTGGCCGAAGTACATACGACTTTTCGGGAGCTGACTGTTCGCATATTCCACTGAAAATCATTATATCTGTAATGTCTTATTATTTTTAGTTTAGGGGTTTTAGCGCCAGTTACGGCTGAATCTTTCACTTTTTGAATATTGTACTAATTCACTAGTCACTGTTACTGAAACAGCCTTGGATTCAAAATCGTCTGTCGTCACAAAAGTTCTAAATAACAGGATGGGCAATGTACATGACGCGTTCACGTAACCATTGTTACTATTGAAGCTCAAAAATGCGTTCAGTTTGTATTGTTGACCTACCTTTAAAGTGTCAATAATATAAAACCTTTGAGTGCAGCCACTTACACGCAATAATGGCTTCCCTTCGCACTGTTGCCTCGTTACAGAATATTTCTTACAGCTGTCAACAGTACAAATGTACTGACGTCTCTATCTAACTTCGCGATATGATCGTCCGATTTTAACCAAAACTGGAGTTTTTGGACAAACTTTCGTAAAAATCCCCACCCCACACCGCCCCTTCTTATTTACGTCGTCGTCGTCGTCATCATCATCATCATCATCATCGTCGTCGTCGTCGTCGTCGTCGTCATCCGTTACTATGTTAGGCCTCTACAGACCTGTTTCGGCTTCGTCTGATAGTCTCTTCAAAGGCCTTCCAAGTCGTCTTCGTCCATTTGGTCTGTAAGTCGGCATTATTTTTGGCATCCTGTTGTTCATTCTTGTCACATATCGTAGCCAATTTGATGTGAGTCTTCTTATTTACATAACATTTATAATTTTTAATATTATCCTTCCTCTACGCCCGTGTCTTCATAGTAGTCTCTTATCTTCCAGTTGTATACCCGAATCTTCGTATGGATCTCTTCTGTCACATGGGCTGTACTTCCCCCTTCCATCTCACCCCCTCGAGATGATGTTCTAATAATATTTTGTGAGCAGTACAAATTCTTTACACTCACTATGATGCGTTTTTTTCTCCAGGCTTCCTCCCTTCTATATTTTCTTTACGCCAGTTGCTGTACGAACATCTTCTAGTAGATGATAGGATAATAACAAGGAATCGTTGGCGGGTCAGTTTTGTCCACGTGTCTGTATGTGTGAGTCAGGTTTTTCCTTTGACCAGGGGCGAATTCTCACTGTTCTGCACGATGAAGTCGTTAGTTTTGTATCGAATTTTACGTATCATTTTGTTCCAAAGGCACCACGGGCGGGCGGACTAACACATCCTCCACGTTTTCTTTTTCGTATAGTTTTCCATAGCCCTTTACTATCCGAATGACATATATGGGTGACGTATAGAGATCATATCCCCGCTGCGGCCACTTTCTTTTTAATAACTTTTATGAAATGCGGTCACATCCACACATACAATCCTTCAGGCAGAGGCACATCTACACATACAATCCTTCAGGCAGAGGCACATCCACACATACATTCCTTCAGGCAGAGGCACATCCACACATACAATCCTTCAGGCAGAGACACATCCACACATACAATCCTTCAGGCAGAGGCACATCCACACATACAATCCTTCAGGCAGAGGCACATCCACACATACAATCCTTCAGACAGAGGCACATCCACACATACAATCCTTCAGACAGAGGCACAACCACACATACAATCCTTCAGGCAGAGGCACATCCACACATACAATTCTTCAGGCAGATGCACATCCACACATACAATTCTTCAGGCAGATGCACATCCACACGTACAATCCTTCAGGCAAATGCACATCCACACATACAATCCTTCAGACAGAGGAACATCCACACATACAATCCTTCAGACAGAGGCACATACACACATAATCCTTCAGACAGAGGCACATCCACACATAAAATCCTTCAGACAGAGGCACATCCACATATACAATCCTTCAAACAGAGGCACATCCACACATAAATCTTTCAGACAGAGGCACATCCACACATACAATCCTTCAGGTAGAGGCACATCCACACATACAATTCTTCAGGCAGATGCACATCCACACATACAATTCTTCAGGCAGATGCACATCCACACATACAATTCTTCAGGCAGATGCACATCCACACATACAATCCTTCAGGCAAATGCACATCCACACATACAATCCTTCAGACAGATGCACATCCACACATACAATCCTTCAGACAGAGGCACATCCACACACAATCCTTCATACAGAGGCACATCCACACATACAATCCTTCAGACAGAGGCACATCCACACATACAATCCTTCAGACAGAGGCACATCCACACATACAATCCTTCAGACAGAGGCACATCCACACATACAATCCTTCGGACAGAGGCACATCCACACATACAATCCTTCAGACTGATGCACATCGCACATACATAGGCGCATACTCTTCTAACATACGAGATTTGAGGCTTCCAGAGCAAGTGCATACAAAGAAGTCGTCTGAGGCGATCAGCCTCGTGGATATGGAGTTAGCGTTTGACATTTCGGAGACTGTCTTCACCATGAGGGGCGATGTGATGAGTGACGTGTCCTGAAGTTTTCTTAGCCAAAGTATGCTCTCGGCTACCGATCTCTGATATCAAATAAAAATTTCTAATATTTTATTTCATGTGTTGAACTTGCAGTTATTTATTTCTGTACCATGAAACTTGTGATATACACGTAAGATCAGATGCCTTAAAATGTAGGAAAATTCATTATTGTTGTTTTGTATGTCGCTATTATCAGTAATTTAGGTTACACATAGTGACCCAAAAGTCCCTGTGCGCCTCTCAGAAGTATAACATACGTCAGAGTGTAATTCACAGTGAATATGTAATACGTATGCTGTAACTAGTGTTGGAAGGAACCCCGATGGACATGTTACAGATGTCGGGTATGCCGCCTAATGTATTTCATGTGTGCGACTTGCCAGCTTCCAGCACAGTGTAAGACCATACTTGCACAGCCGCACAGGAAATTTTGGCCCACATTGTGTACGTTGAATGGTAGGATGATTAGTTGTAGTGAATAAACTAGAGAGGATGAGGAAGAAAGAAACTGTGCCCTGATGTTAAGCGTTACTCCGACTCTTGTTAGGATGGCATTGTGACAAAGTACTTCAAACCCCACTCAAGACAACCGGTCTTCGGACCGATAGCGGAAACCCCCGAGCCTACCAAATACAAAACAGGAAACAGTTTTCGTTTGCTTTAGATACCTTGACCGTAACAGCTTCATTCTATGCATATATTTCGTGGGTGACAGAAGTTACCGCATCATTGTAGTTCAGGTTTTATGGAGGTGTGTTACTGTCTTCCTTGGTCTATGTGTTTACTGAAATGTTCTCTTTATTTTTCCATATTTCTGACACTGATTAGTTATATATCTGGACGTCACAGGGCCAGTGGTTGTGCAAACCCGTAGACACTCGGAAGCAAAGTTTACTTTTGCGTGAAAGTTCGCAGCCGACCTGGCGCCTGGCTCCAGTGAAACCTGTCGTTATTCACTGCTCACATTTTATACGAAGCGATTAAAATTATGTAATGATTACAAACTGACTGTCCAAATGAGGCGAGTTGAATGTACTGACTTTCTTCTGCATTTGGATACAATAGAAACGGACGATGCAGTAAATGTTTCGCATGTGACGAGCTTTTTCGTTTCATCGTAGCGTTTAAGTGCCTCAGATCAGAACATCGGATCTCTTAAGATGAACACATGAAGGTGAATTGGGTGGGGATGTAACACGCGTGAATACCAACACAATTAGTTCCAAAATTTGAAATGATCTGTGGAGGTATTGTGAAAATTTCGTGCAAAACGATTCGTTCAAAATTTGAAACAGGGAGCAGAAGCAAATACAGAAAACAGGCCATTTGGTGAGTCTTTTCACTACTTTCGTTCAGGAAGGAAAGGTAAATTTAACACTATACATAGTGTTAAATACAGAAATAAATAACTGCAAGTTCAACACATGAAATACATACATACATACATTCACTATACATACATACATACATGCATACACACACACACACATACATACATACATGCATGCATGCATACATACATACATAACACATACATACATACACACACACACACATACATACATACATACATATATACATACACACACACACACATACACACATTATTCTCACGAATAATTATAGTTACCAACAATTGTACATAAAACAACTAAAAATCGTATATAACACAAAACTCCTACATGTTTCCCTGACTAGTGCGGCCCGGCGCTTTTTATATGTTATGTATTAGTTTTAGTCGTTTTATGGTATTCACTCTTTGGATAGTGTTAGCAGAATTTCGAAAAGCGACTATTAGCGCTGTCGTGTTTGTGTGTTCGTTTGTGCACATGGAACAACTCGGCTCCCAATGGACGGATGTTCATGAAACTTCACACTTGAATATTTTTCGAAAATCTTTTGAAAGAATTCAAGTTTCATTAAGATCTGACAAGAATAACGGGTACTTTACATGAAGACCTGTGTGCATTTATGACAATTTGCTGCATTCTTCTTAGAATAAGAAATGTTTCAGAAAAAGATGTAGAGAAAATCAAAACACACGCCATATGTTCAACAACTTTTTTTTCGAAAATTGTGCCGTTCATGAAATAATGTAGAAGAATATTGTAGAGCCGGACAGGCCACAGATGACAATATGGTGCGGCGCATGCGCTGTGCGTGCTGAATAACTAAAGCTGCACATTCATATTTAACACTTATTACTCTTCCACGGTGAAAATGATGATGCGAACGCTTCTTAATGTTACATTATTCGTACATTGTCTTTCTTGTTACTCCCGTGTCTTGAACTGCTATATTGTGAACTTGTTTTTGCGTAAATTTGTGTTGTATATATAAACGTGAACCTTTGCTTTATCCGCCTTCACCCGACAGTCACTCGATGGCACGGGTTGCGTTTTGCTTTGTTTAGATGACCTCAGTTCTTTTTGTTTTTTTCAAGTAGTGATTCACTTTGTGATGGTTATAAGAAATACCTGGAATTGTACTGACCAGTTCTGTGCCGGTGATGACAACATGGCGTCATCAGTGTAGCAGGTGTTCGGTGTGCTGCAGCCGTTAAGAATCGGAGAAGCAGCATTCCGCAGATAAGATTCCGTCGATATCATTTAAAACCGCTGCCACAACTACGCTATGAACTGACCCTATGTGACGCCTCACGTGCACAATGCCGCTGAGCATCCATTTGTTCTGTGCTTCAGAGATTTTGTGCTAGTGTTAAGAATGGCGTAGCTAGGTTCCTTGATGCGCGGGACGAGGAATCCACAGTCACTGATTGACTCGTGACTCATTCGTTTAAAGTTGTTCAGCGCAGATTTTTTGTTATTTAAATTACTAATTTTGCCACCCCTTGGATTCTGCCGCCCGTTACGGCCACACCACTCATCGCCCGTTCCCCCCCCCCCCCCCCCCCCCCCCCCCCCCCCCCACCTCCCTACCCCACCTCTTCTTATCCTTAAAAAACCAAAAA
>Ga0123352_10017402_pt1 | contig 11457 bp, 7 predicted proteins | sample TergutLab28metaG_FD_89700 | JGI IMG/M metagenome (GOLD analysis project Ga0123352, IMG submission 89700) | Labiotermes labralis P1 segment gut microbial communities from Petit-Saut dam, French Guiana - Lab288 P1 | ecosystem: Host-associated > Arthropoda: Insects > Digestive system > Gut ...
CAAACTGTGAATTCGTCTTGCATTCTGATCTCGAGAGATTTTCGGAATAATATTATTAAATATAAAATTTGTGTTTTGATTTTCTTTACACCTTTAACTGAAACATTTCTCGTTCTACAGAGGTGCTGATAAGTCCGTAGCCCCACCAGGAAGGAAACAAGCTAATATTTCTGTCAGAATGGCGTGAATTTCCTTCGGTGTCTTGCCTTGCAGGAAAAAAAAACTTGATGAGAGCTCGCGTCTCGATGTTGTTGAAATGGCGCGCGTCCCTGACATGCTTCCGAGCTTGTTTCCTTCCTGGTCGGGTTAAGGACTTATCAGCACCCTGGTAAGGAGAATTTAGCAAGATTTTATCATAAGTGAACATAAGTATTTCTGTAAAATACCCGTTATTTTTTACACTTTGATCAAACGTAAATTTTCATGACAGATTTTCGAAAAATCCTCAAATAAAAAAATTATGAAATTCTGCCCAGTGGGAACCCAATTTTTCATGCGGACGGACGGACAGATGGGCAGAAAAAACATGATTAATTTAACCCTTTAAGCGCCGAATTAAATCCCATCTGCCATTTGCTGGCATTATTAGGAGCTCACCCAATTCTCCACGTTAGCAGGATAAGGGCTAGTAGTTGCTTTTCGCAATTTCGCTACCACCACAACAACTGTTACGATATGCATATATTAGGCGTCTAGAGTATTGCTCCGGTAAACCTTAAGACACGAAAGTTTGTTGAAATATGTAAGTTTTAAGCGTAGAGAAGAAAACCATCTAGATGCTACTGATTGCTTTATTGCACTTATAATCTGCTCGATATGTTTCGGGCATTTATATGCCCATCATCAGGAGCTCGAGACTGTACTTGTGTTATTGCCGCATTGTCGTAGTAATTAACCAACTTGATACACAAAATCTTGTTTTATAATAAGTTTAATATATTCCTCTACGTGTTTCGAGCACTATGTGCACATCATCAGGAGGTCGAAATACGGCATCTGGTATCGTCACACCTGTAGGTGGCCGTCCGGTGCACAGGCTTCTCTCAACCTGTGCACGGGACGGCCACTTACAGGTGTGATGGTACCAGATGCCGTATAATACAATTTCGACCTCCTGATGATGAGCACATAGTGCTCGAAACATGTAGAGGCATATAATAAACTTATTGTAAAACAAGATTTTGTGCATCAAATTGGTTTATTACTAAGAGTTTTGTGACTTGCTATCCTGCAATATGCCTGAAAGATTGGAAGAATGGAAAGTATCAGTTGAGATAAAAGTGCGTGTTCACGCTAAGGACAAATTTTGTGTCATAACCAATTTATTATTTTCTATATTCTAATTTCTGTGCGCCAAAGTTTGCACAATAAAGAGCACTGGGCTCGAGATTAAGGCGGGAAACTGACGTCAGTAGCGTCTCTTTATGTGATGCGTGCATTCAGTCTGTTGAGGGTGTACTTCCGATAAGCATGATGTGTACCTGCTGTGCTGTCAGCAAGACGTGCAAAACCATGTGCTTCATAGGGAAGTTTGTAGGCTTTCAATACATTAACAATATTTCTGCACGAGGCAGAATTAGTATTCATAGGGAGTAAGTGAGTTGTATGTTTCAGTTTGTTTTGGAACTTGCGTGTGAACAATTGGTGCTGTAAAGTATGCATTTCTAAGTAGCCAAGTGCAGTGAACAATGACGCAGATAACAATTAATTGACAAAGGGTCAAGTTATATTTCATAAGTAGTGTGAACTTAAATTTACAGAACAGTAACAATCAGTGCTACGTAGTTTCTTAATTCAATCCTGCTCAATAATCATTTATTACGTAATAAAATCCTTGTTGACCAGCTCTTTGTATTGGAACAGATGGTTCAACCAACTGTGTACGAACCAGAGCGTACAGTACGTATAGCGAATATTGCTAATTTATATAGTTTAACATAAACGTGTATGTGTTTTGTGTTTCCTGAACTTTTCAAGGTAATAATCTTTTGTTTTTTTGAATATGTTTGCTTTACAACATTTCTTTTGAAATTTCAGCTTGGTCAATACTAATAGAATTATACCAACAATACACGACACAAATTAGGCCTGCATATAAGAAGAAACTGCTTGACGTATTAGAATCAATGTGTGCAGAGAAATTGGACAAATGAGAGAAGAGATTACGGGGTTTCGGCCCGTAATAACTTAACGTGCGATCGGGTTGGATTATGGGTCTTAAATTGACGGATGTGTAATTAATGTAATACTGCGGGGTTTATAGTTGTGAGATGACCATTGGAGAATTAGTGTTACGTTTTATGAAGTTACTTCTCCGGTTACTTTGCGAGATTTTAGACCGAGAGTTACAATATTGCAACTTTTGGCATTAACAAATGTTGCTTATTGTTAGAACATCTGAGTATGGCTCTGAGTTTGTGTCGGTTTACTGGCTCATGGGTAGAGTAATTTTGAGTATTGAAAGTAACACACACACCACACCCCCCCCACACACACACACAAAGACACACACGAACACGCCCATATATATATATATAGACATGCGTCGCTTAACGACGGAGATATGTTCTGAGAAATGCGATTTCGTCGTTGTGCGAACGTCATAGAGTGTACTTACTCATACCTAGATAGTATAACCTATTGTTGCTAGGCTAAAAACTTGTACAGCATATTACTGTACTGAACACTGTAGGCAATTATAACAAATTCGTAAGTATTATAATATATATATATATATTTATTTATTTAGCAGGTTGTTCGACGTTTCTACATCTTCCTGCGCCCATTTGAAAATTATCTTATCTTTTTCTTCCATTTGTCTCTGTCATTCCAGTCTTCTTCTATTAATCCCTTTTCCCCCAACAGTCCTCTAATCCCTTCCGCTCAGGTAGCTTTAGGTCTTCCTCGTTTTCTTCTTCCTGGTGGGCTCCATTTCATAACTTTTTTTGGTAGTCTCCCGTCTTTCATTCTCTGAACATGTCCATACCATTTTAGTTGTTTAGTCTTAATATCGTCTAAAAGAGACCTTGTTACATTCATCTGTTGTTTAATAACAGTGTTCCTAATTTTGTCCTTCCTGGAAATTCGAGCTGAGCGTCGCCAAAAGTCCATTTCTGTGGAATTCAGTTTTGATACCGTTTATGCTTTTAAACACCATGTTTCTGCTGCATATGTAATTGTACTTTTAACTATTGCATGATAAATATGAGTCTTTGTTTTGGGGGTCACGTCACGGTCACGTCACGGTCACGTCACGGTCACGTCACGGTCACGTCACGGTCACATCACGGTCCCACAAAATGCTGTTTAGTTTCGTTATCTCCTCGTCCTCTATTAATTCTATCACTAATTTATGGCTCGTGATTTCCATCTTTGGTTATTCTTACCCCAAATATTATAATATAATATTGTAATATTATATTCTAATATTATAATCTTATGGCAGCACCGTCGTATATGCGGTCCGTCGTTGACCGAAACGTCGTTATGCGGCGCATACACACAAACGTATATATATATATATATGTGTGTGTGTGTGTGTGTGTGTGTGTATATGCGCCGCTTGTAACTTTTCAACAGGCATCTTCTTCACGAATTACTCAGTTTGTTCCAACACTTTCTATACAAACAAGAGATCCACAAACGCGTAAACACAAACTAACAATTGAGTTCTATCTCGAGCCCATTGAGAAAAGTTCGCATCACCAAACCTTTCAAGATCAATTTTAATATTACTATCCTGTAAGCTTCGACGTCCTTGTTATCGTATTTCATTATCGATATTCTTCGGCCAGTAGGCTAATTGCCACTAATTATCACTTCCTGGGTCATGCTAACCACACCACTCATTTTATTAATTTTTATTTATGTAATGAACACACTAATATACGTCAGTACAAGTATTTATTGGAGTAATAGGCTACATGTTTCGACCTGTTAACAGGTCATCATCACGCCTCCAGGAGAACAAGTCAAATGTCTGTTAAGAAATTGGGGTCCCAATATTATTTACAGTTGTAAACAAATATGAAATCTGGTACCGGATAAAATATGATACATACATTATCTAGTTAAAATAATTACAACATAGGTGGGTATTTGACACCTAGATGGTCGGCTGTTAGGAGCAGAGAAGCAGGCTATGCGTCCGGAATGAGGGAAATTGTGTGACTCAGTTGCACAATTTCCCTCATTCCGGACGCATAGCCTGCTGCTCTGCTCCTAACAGCCGACCACCTAGATGTCAAATACCCACCCATGTTGTAATTGTTTTAACTAGATAGTGTAGGTATCATCATGTGGCGCATATGGGTGAGGAGAGGGGGTGTATAGGGTCTTGGTGGGGAAACTGGAGAGAAAGAGACCACTGTGAAGACCTAGGCGTAGATGGGTGGATAATATTAGGATGGATCTCAGGAGATGGGATGTGGATATATGGACTGGATTGGGATGGCCCAGGATAGAGACAGGTGGCGGACGCTTATGAGTGCGGTAATGAACCTTCGGGTTCCGTGAAATGCGGGGAATTTCTTGACTAGCTGCAAACCAGTTAGCTTCTCAGGAAGGACTCTGCACCATGGATTAAGTAAGTATGTGTATGTATCATATTTTATCCAGTACCAGATTTCGTATTTGTTTATAACTGTAAATAATATTGGGATCCCAATTTCTTAACAGCATATTTGACTTGTTTTCCTGGAGGCCTGATGATGACCTGTTAACAGGTCGAAACATGTAGCCTATTACTCCAATAAATACTGGTTGTGCTGAAGTGTATTAATGTGTTCATTATATACTTCATTAAGGCATTTCGTGATGCCTTCTCTGAAGTCTTCTTTGTTTAATCGCAATGTGAATGTTGATTGTAAGCAAGAACGTAACTTATAATTAGTTACATAATTATTTTCCAATTTTGTAAAAGAAAACATTTTATATTAGTTCGTGAAATGGATTGTACACGTATACCTGTTCATTCCTCAGTATGTTCAATACTTGATTTCGAAAGTTAAGAAGTTTGGACTAGTGAGAAATATCAGAAATTGATTTGTCGTTTGATTCTGGAGAAGTTTTTGTATCGGATTTGTGGTACCTGCTAAGATATCAAGATATGTGATTCTCACACCCATGATGCTGATGATTCAGTCTGCCTGTACATAACGCCGTTTTTATTGGTAAATAACGGAGGAAGTGTCGGTGAATTGTAGTAGCCTCGAAAAGTCGATACAATATTTACAGTATTTGCCAAATCATGTTTTTAATATTCAACAGTTGACACGGGCCAACATTTTGGAGGTCTTGAACGTGTCAGCTTCGACACTTTGCTGTTGTTATTGAAATGTGAATTTTGGATGATTTGGTGCTGACACGACTGTCGGTGGATTACTCACGTGTAGGACATCGCAAAATTCTCTTCAGATTCGGAAGATGTAAGTGTGAAACAGACAGACACAAAGAAGAAAAATCGTTAGTTTTTTTTACTTCGCCGTATAACGTGCTGTAATAATATTGCTAGTTTGTAACTTGCCTTTCAGAAAATGTCAAACTAATTTTTACTGCTCGCACTTTTTCAATAGCGAATCATTCGACATATTTAGACCCAGAAAACGAAAATGTGTAGTTACTGATCTATGTAGTTTATACACGCACACACACATACACACACACATACACACACCCCACAAACATACATACACATACACACCCCCACACACACATACATACACATACACACACATACACACACACGCACACATACACATACACACACATATATACACACATTCACATACACACACATACACACAGACACACATACACAAACACACACACACACACACACACACACACACACACACACTTATCACGATACTGCAGGACGTAGTCTGGAACCCAGAAATTAACAAATCTGTTACGAGATACTGGGCGAGACTTCATTCTCTGAAGCTCTGCTTCATTTGGGGTCTGTCCACATGGGATCTAATGTGTTTAGGGCGCTAACCATTGGATGTGACTTAATGTGGTTTGGTTGATAGTCCCTTCAGAAATGTTGGTACCTAGGCTATGTAACAATCCACATGGTGCCACATTCCTAAAGACAGTAATCTTGAACATACTATCATATTCTGTACATTAAGTGACGGACTGACTGACATACATCTTCACATTAAGGTGGGCATAAAGTATCGCATACCCCATCGAATCTTCGGGGTGTGAGTTTTCAGACTCACAATTATTTCGTTAGTGAGCTGTTTAGTGAATGAGTCAGACAGAAAATTTGTTAATGCTGTAGTATTTCAGTTCGAATGTCAATTCTGTCGTTAGTTAAGAACGTCCAGGCCATTTCGCTAAATGGCCATTTAATTTACTAGTTAACTAGTAAACTATGCGCGATTGCAGGCTTCCGCCGGTAAGTGAATGTGAAATGTGTTCTTCTGGGCTATTAACGACGTTTCGGTATAACCTACGGTCTCATCTTAAAGGGTCAAGAATCTTGGATTCTCGACCCTTGAATTACCACTACGCGCTCCATAATAGCCCAGAAGGGCGCGGTTCTTAACTACGATACTAACTAGTCAACCAACCAACCAATCAACCAACCAGGCCCATTTATTGGACTCCTTCTTGAGAAGCTATTAGTGTCTCAGCTGGTGAAGAAATACCCTGTTGTTTCTGGACACCGACCTCATTATACAGGGTTATTCGAAATGATTGTCGGGGTTTTAACAACTTGTCGTACACAATGAACTTGAGATAGAAGTAATTTTTTTTTATTTAATAGAAAAACACTCCAAGTTTTTGTCACATACCTTACAGGTGCTCTACATGTGCACCCTTTGTGATTCTACAAACATCAACACGATTATCGAGTTCGTTCCAAACTGTTTGTAGCATGTCAATTATCGTGTTGATGTTTGTAGAATCACAAAGGGTGCACATATGGAGCACCTGTAAGATATGTAACAAAACCTTGGATTGGTATTCTATTGAATAAAAAAATAAATATACTTCTATCTCAAGTGTATTGTGTATGACAAGTTGTTAAAAACCAGACAATCGTTTCGAATAACCCTGTATTTTCCACACAAACTACACCTGCGTTAATTGATATCGTTTGTTTTAAAGTCACATGAACCGTTCAATGCCGGCCTCGGTTATTGTACTGGCCTATAATCCTTTTCACCTTTCTGACCTCGGTGCATTGTAGGTCATGAATGCATTTAAGATTACTACATTTTCAAAACCCCTTCTTCCTGGGCACAGCTGGAATTTAAAGACTAGCATCATTGAAGGGATAATTTTAATATTAATTTGATAAATGGCTAATCTCTTATGTATTTATTTGTTAGCTGTGAAGAAATTGTACAGCGTCGATGTTTTGATTACGGCGCCGTAGCGGTGGAAATTGCGAATTTGCATTACTGATTTAAAATTGTTGAAAGGAACGCGTAGATAAGTGATTCGTTAAGGTTAATTCTCATTATTGCACATTGCGGACATTCCGCTTTCCGTTCTACACATTGGACTACCATTCCAAGGGAGGGAGAGCGCAATGCGCCGTTTACAGTATCTCGTGCCTCCATTCCCGTTTGTAATCTTTGTATAGAGACGTGGAATCTCCTGCAAGAATGGGCATATCGACAATCTCCCGTCTGTATATCCACGCTTCATTTCCGTTTGTGCGCTGCCCTGCCTGCCTCCGGGGTTTGAATTCGCCGGGTACTTGTACCAGATGGCATTCCTCCCATACTGTACAACTTTAAGACCACTAAACACGATCAGCTGCACGTGCTGACGGATATTGCGCAATATTGTTATATATTTCCGTGTATTTATAATTTTAAAATTAATAAAAAATCAACCAACAAAATGAGTGTATATAGGGACAACTCCAATGGTGTATAATACCATGAAGTCTATAATGTGGACTTCGCCCCATGATTTTATACGCCCGAAAATGATTCTTTAAGAAAAAAAACAAGTTGTATTTCGTAGTGTAATGGATACCATCTGGGAGTGTGCAACTGTCCACTGTCTATTTTGGCTGCTTTGTTTAAATTGATTACAAAAATGTATTCTTATAATAAAACCAAAGAGATGCACCAATTTCTCAAATTTATTTTTGGAATAAAACTGTTCATGTTTCGAACAGTTCCTCTGTTCATCATCAGGAGTTTTTCAATGTAAACACAGCAATGGTATATGTCATGTCAGGAAACCTGTATGACATATACCATTGCTGCGTGTACAGTGAAAAACTACTGATGATGGACAGAGGAACTGTCCGAAACATGTAGCGTTTTATTCAAAATATAAATTTGAGAAATTAGTGCATCGAGTTGGTTCTATTATAAGAATGCATCACGATGCACGGTCACATGAACGTCAATTACAAAATGTTTCTTACTCTAAGTACGCGAGATTTATGGTTCAAAAACGACGAGCTTGAAGATTGCGGAATGTAGTCTTTGGGGTTTTGAACCACACAATTTTAGATATGGTACAGATGTTTCAACAGATCCTGCTGATGTCATCTTCAGAGATTTTACTTTGAAGAAAGAGGCAGCGGGTTTTTTCTGAATACACACGCACGCACGCACACACACACACAAGGCTTACTAACAACTTTATTATCAAAAGTGTTAACGTATAAATGTGATTTAAGCAAGTGATTGAATTTAAGCGTAAAATTAGCTGTCGACTTTAAGTCAAATATTATTTCTAAATCGCTGAAGATTAACGAAAAAAGCCTCTTCAAAAAATTGACATATTCCTCTACCAGACTTCATGTCTTTACCTCAGAGTAAGTCGTAATCTTAAAATTACACTCTCCCCTGAACATGGAAGCACGAGACTAAATGCTCACACGTCCAAGATGACAATCACTTTTTTTTTATTTTTCGAAATTTTTATGCATTTTGTTTTTATACCCTGAAAATATCCACACGATATTATCTCAATAGATTTTTATCCTCCAAATTCTCTTTTGGATTTTCATCGAGTTTTGGAAAATTAAACACAATAAAGTTTATGTCGAATCGTTTGTCGAGGTTCGGCATCGAAACACATAGCACCCTTTCGCTCAAATCTCCGCACTTCCAATCTGTGGTTTGCTCAGAGATGGTGGAGCCTATGTCCCAGTGTTACCTTCCCTACAAGAAGCACTCCGTCTCTCTCTCTTTCTTCAGGCGAAACAATCGGCTTGGCGAAATATTTACCCCATCCAGTCACCACAATCGACCAACCTCGCGTGATTACAGTGGATTAGGACCTATCACACCACCGCATATTGCTTTAGAAATTTCGCTTCCATTGTCCCATCCCTTAATACCGTTCTTTACACAGAGCAGTTCCTTCCTGCTGAATAATGAATTATTATAAAAGTACAGTGTATTCAGCCGAACCAGCTTCAAGCTCTGGTCCAACTGATATAAATTTAATACAGTAATGAGGTAAATATAAAAATAGTAACAGCGTAAAATACCTGTACATTAATAAGTTTGTAGAAGATTAGTTGTTCAGGTGCTAACATCCCAGGTTGGTATTTTTTATGTATTTTCATATATGACATTGCGTAGGTGCTAATTTTCCGGAGAAAACTTCTGCTAGTTCCTTCAACATAGGAGTCGCTTAGGTGCCAAATTTTCGGAAAAATCTTCTGCGTTTTCCTTAAACTTAAGAGTCGTGTAGATGCCAAATTTCTGGAGAAATCTGCGTCTTCCATGAACATAGGAGTCGTATAGATACCAATTTTCCCGATAAATCTTCTGCTTCTTCCTGCAGCCTAGGCGTCGCTTAGGTGCCCAATTTCCGGAGAAATCTTCTGCTTGTTCCTTCAACACAGGCTACTACCATGAAGGTGCAGGTAATAGAGTTCTCCGAAAAGTTGACATTTCTCTAACGGTCTACACGGTGTCACATTCCACAAGACCGCCAACGTGACTCATTACCTCGAGAACTTACCTTGCATGGGCACGCAGTATTTAAGCTATACTGTTACCTAAAAGTATTAGCACGCCAAATACTGACATTAGCACGTTCCACGAGCTTTGAAAGACGTGTAGTGTTGTAACTTGCAGTAATGGACGTTACTACACCTCCAGCTGTTATTGCACATTAGTTTGTTTATGAACACAGATCTGAAGACAAGTGTTGTTCGGCTTTCCACGTGATGTATTAATAATAGTGATGAATTATTTCAGTAATTAAATAAGCCTTTACAGATTACCAGATCTCCTCGGGGGAAAACCTGCTCCATTGACACGGACAGAGATTTGAAAAACGGATTGAAACACAAATGTAATGTTATAGTAAGTGTAGTTAACGTATTGCTATCTTATCACGTTACTGTAATTGTCAAAATGTATAAAACATGGAACATAGTTTATAAAGAAAAAACAGGGTGCTGATAAGTCCTTAGCCCGACCAGGAAGGAAACAAGCTAATGTTTCTCTCAGAATAGCGTGAATTTCCTGCGGTGACTTGCCTTCCAGAAAAAAAAATACTTGATGACAGCTTATGTCTCGATGTTGTTGAAATCGTGCGCATCCCTGACATGCTTCCGAGCTTGTTTCCTTCCTTTTCGGGCTATGGACTTATCAGCACCCCTGTAACGGTACACGTGTTAAGGAAACGTAAGTGGATTTCCATCTTTTGCTTGCCGACCTGCTTGCGTGAATTCAGAACGCATAAGGAAGGTCCTGCGACCGGCCATCTCGATACAGATTTTCTTTCTTTTCCTTTGTCTTCAAGCAAATGCAGAGACGATTCCCAAGAAAGTCGCTGCTACATGCTTCCATTCAGCTATTCTGATTTAAATTTATCAAAATTAATCACTTTTCATTAAAACTGAAGATAATTAAATTGCTTTTCCAAACTGTGCGCTTTAGCATTAATGAGAAATTAAAATCTCTGAGCCCTTCTTACAAGGTGCCACTGTCACCATTCTAATGTCTTCTTCTCACATTTTCATTTACAGGCTATTATAAGAATGACGAGCGAAAGAATCCTGGAAATCTTCCAACAAATGATATTCTTCTGCCCAACCCCTCGCCTTCCAATATAAAAATGCCTGTCATTTTCCTCCTTCCATGTGAGATTTAAAGAGGAAAATTAGCCTGAAATATATATATATATATATATATATATACAGGGGGTCCCAGGAGGAATGTGCCAGACTTCAGGAGAGTGTTCCTTATGTTAAAGTATACAGATATAACCCAAAACACCTATATCCAAAGTTGAACGGTTACGGAGATAATGGCCAGAGAAGTTTGAAAGTATGACAGCTGTTACACACTTATTGATTACTAAATACGTATTAAAACTGACAGCAATTTGTGGTTTCTGTAATGTTAATATCTGTACTTATCATGTAATTACCGTATGAGTGACATAAAGCCATTAAATTGAACTACATAAACACTCGCATTAACGCCGTAGTCGTCCCTAGGGCTCCAA
>Ga0123352_10017403_pt1 | contig 11457 bp, 9 predicted proteins | sample TergutLab28metaG_FD_89700 | JGI IMG/M metagenome (GOLD analysis project Ga0123352, IMG submission 89700) | Labiotermes labralis P1 segment gut microbial communities from Petit-Saut dam, French Guiana - Lab288 P1 | ecosystem: Host-associated > Arthropoda: Insects > Digestive system > Gut ...
TTAAAGCAAGTGACGCCAGAAGAATAACAGCAGCAGAGATGAAATACATGAGAAGAACAGCAGGATACACTTGGACAGATTACAAAACAAATGCACAAATTGCAAAGGAGCTAAAAATAACACCAATTTTGGACAAATTACTGGAATACAAGAGAAGCTGGATACAACACGTAAATAGAATGCCTCGAAATAAATTACCCAGGGTAATGAAACACTACTCCCCAACTGGCAGAAGGTATCATGGTAGACCTTTGAAGAGACTTCTGGATACGTGAGACCGGAACGGGTCAACAAGTGGCTGTACTCCATGAAAGACATATGACGATGATGATTATTATTATTATATATATATCATAAGATATAGAAGTCGAGGTGTCAACACAATTAATATTAAAACTAGGTAAGATGTAAAACACTTATAATTTTCCCTTTGTGTCTTACTGTCGGATGATGAAACTTTTACAGGAGAGCCGAAATATGTAGCAAAGAAAAATCCAAGTTACTCTATGAAGATTGCTGCGACTGACGACACCCTGTATCCCCTTGTTCCCGAGATCTTTTAGTCTGTCAGCTGTCAATAAATCCCCCTCCTTTTGCCAGAACCACTTTTTTTTTTACCGCGAACACAAAGTCCGCCCACTGGAGTTCACTCTGTACCAACTAATTACAATCCACATTTTCACGCCTAACATTCGTCGCAGATTTCCAGTTTGCTAATCAAATACACAACGATTATGATATACAGAACTACAATTTTGCCTGTGGTTTTGTATGGGTGTGAATCATGGTCGCAAACACATTGAGGAAGAAACACAGGCAGAATGTCATACGGTTCGTCGTCTCCGTTGTGTTCAATAAACCAATTAGTGTGAAGTGTATGTTCTTGTCTAACACAACTTATCTTATTTTATGGTAGAGGTGTACTTACGTTACTACCTAAGGTACACCTACATGTTTCGGCTCTTGATAATAACCATCTTTAGGTTGTACATGAATCCTTAGACTCGTACAAGATTTAATATGGGCTGTGTACAGTGTGGATGTGTGAGATCTCGTGCCCACCTCATCTCCCACATCCACACTGTACACAGCCCATATTAAATCTTGTGTAACTACTTTCTAAGGATTCATGTACAACCTGAAGATGGCTATTATCAAGCGCCGAAACATGTAGCTGTACCTTAGGTAGTAATGTAAATCCACCTCTACCATCAAATAAAATAAGTTGTGTTAGACAAGAACATACACTCCACTCTAACTAGAGGCAGAATTTATTTGAGATTAGGGTGCTGAGAAGAATATTTGGTCATAAGAAGGACAAGGTAACAGGGAATTGGGGAAAACTATACAGTGCGGAGCTTAATGATACCTACCCATCACCAAATAAAATTTGGGTGATCAAATCGAAAATAATGAGATGGGCACGGTACGTATCATATATGGGGGAGAGAAGAGGTAGATAGATGGTTTCTGTGGAAAAACCTGAGGGAAAATGACCACTTGTAAGTCAGACGCGTAGATCGGAGGAAAATATAAGGTGGATCTTCAGGAAATTGGATGAGGGTACGGCCTGGATTAATCTGGCTCAGGACAGGGATATGTGGCGGACATTTGTAAACGTGGTAATGAACCTCTGGTTTCCATTAAATGCGGGGAATTTCTTGGCCAGCCCAGAACAGGTTAGCTTCTCAAGAATGACTCCGCTAATAAGTAAGTAAGTAAGTAGATATGTAAGTAAGTATGTAAGTAAATATGTAAGTAATTATGTAAATAAGTACATATGTAAGTAAGTAAGTGAGTATGTAAGTAAGTAAGTAAATACGTAAATAAGTATGTAAGTAAGTAAATTTGTAAGTAAGTAAGTATGTTAAGTAAGTAAGTAAATATGTAAGTAAGTTAGTAAATACGTAAGTAAGTATGTAAGTAAATACGTAGGTATGTAAGTAAATACGTAAGTATGTAAGTAAGTAAATATGTAAATAAGTAAGTAAATTTTTAAGTACGTAGGTAATAAAATAAATTAGCTAATTTAAAGTTAAATATTTCCTTGGAAGCATCCAGCTTTGTACGATATACACTAGGTATCCGGGTGTTAAACTAAACATTTTTAATTAAACTTGATAGTAGTACGACGTAAGCCATCAGCTTCCCGTTCTGGCCGCTTTACTTTCGCAGAAAAAACCCCCAGCGTATGTCGAACACGATGTTTGGTGGGGCACGGGGCTCTGGAAATTGTCGTTAAGTGAAAAAACCCAACCCCCAAAGTGAACAAATCCTGTACCTCTAATATCGGGGTCAGGCACTTTATACACCAAGATAATTCAGATATCATGTAAAACACTTACACTTCAGCTCTAAAAGTGCGAGCCTGCTAATTATACACTTTTCACAATCAATTCCCTTATCAGATAACAGGACTAACGTCCTTCATACGGTATGACTTTCGTTTATAATGAAGTCCTGCAGCTAAATGTGTTAAAGGAAACAAGTTTCCTATTGGCTGGCCCTCTATGAAAACCTTGCATTCCATTTTCAGTACCCTATAATAGGCCTACAAATCAACGATACCAGTTCAGAACAAGACTAATATGGTATATGAAATTGTCACAACGGCCAAATTCATATTGTGGTCTTATGTGTTAAGAGTGGCATGGCACTGGACGGCTTGCAAATTGGTATCAACGTTTCAGAGAAAATTACTGAAATGTCCGTAGTGTCAAAAAGAGACAGTATACCTCTCCAGAACATTGATACCCACATGGCACACCAGATGGCGTAATACGTAAGTAACACAGATGATCGGAGTAAAAATGTATCTACCTAATTCCTTAAAATTATTAAGCTTGTTCGCTATTTTGTACCAACGAACCAAAAACTTAAATAAAACCACGGACATCATGGTCAAGAAACATATCCGGAGTGGAGCCTCTTTCTACAGTCTGCTGTTATCAAGAGTCGAAAAGTTTGCATCTATTCGCATTCGGCAGTTGTTCCCGGGTTCGGAACTCAACCTGAAGACCACCTATCCCGAACTGTTCATGGTTTTCCGCTATCCCACCAGGAACATACTGAAATGGTACTTTAACTTGCATGTCCAGATCGTTTTCTAACTTATCCTGTCTGATACACTGCACAAAATTATCATACAAATACAAATATAAGCTACGCAACTCACTCATTCCGCAGCCTGCCTTACGATAGGCCAATAACCTCCTCCAAAGCGAGTTCTCCACAGAGTGCGATCTAGTGCTCCCTATTGCAAGTTCCAGTATATTTCCACTTCCCTGAGATCATAGAGTAGGTTCTTACGTCTTCTTCCTCGTCTTCCCGTAACTTACATCTTTACTTCTCTCTTCCCTTCAATAACGTGTTTTAGAACGCAGTTCCTACGCATGATGCCATGTAACTACGCAGCTTAAAAGCGTCTAGTTTAGCTTCTTACATCTTCTTCCTCGTCTTCCCGTAACTTACATCCTTACTTCTATCTTCCCTTCAATAACGTGTTTTAGAACGCAGTTCCTACGCATGATGCCATGTAACTACGCAGCTTAAAAGCGTCTAGTTTAATAATAAATCTCCATCCAGCCCGAAGAATTTTAAATATTTAATTGCATCATGATATAGAGAAACTTCTCCGATATCAGTTTCTTGAGTGTAGCCTAATCAACAGGCGAATTCGCTAATGAATCATCTTGCTAAGTACTCAATTATCGTCATGGGTTATTCTTTCCACGTTAAACGGCAATACTGATTATACCTGTGCTCTGTACCACGAGGAAGTAGGGTTGAGGGTGGATGCAGCTCCAAGCACTTTAACCTCGGAAGTACGTGCCGGGTTCATACACTGTCCGCTTTACTAGCGGACAAAAGACGCCAACGTATGAAAAGTTGCACGAACTCTAAGTCAGGATTGATGCACAATCGAAAAGATATAACTAACACTTTCGTAAATCGCACACCGACTGCCCTGCCCGCAGCCCAGTTGCTACCGACTGATCTAACCCAGTGTACTTCTTTCAAGGCTGTAGAAAACATTCGAATCATATTTTAGAGGCACAGGTTATATTGTAATAAAAATTTACAAAAAATTCCCAACGCACAAAATCTGAATTTTTAACGACTAAATTGGAAAATGGCGACAGAAGCAGTCGATCACTTTTACGTAATTTTTCAGCCAACTGCAAGTACTTCAATATCGTATAACAGAATACACAGATGAGCTTTCATGGTGTTAAAATTTTGTGTTATAAACGGTAAAACATAAAGAACCACATTCATACGAGCGAACACAACGTAGGGAGGGAAGAGGTAGATATCGGGAGAAACTCTTATAATATAACCAAATAGAATCACTAATTTCTCAAATTTATTTTTGGAATAGGACTCTACATGTTCTGGACAGTATCTCTGTCCGAAACATGTAGAGTCCTATTCCAAAAATAAATTTGAGACATTAGTGATTCTCCTTAGTTTTATTATAAGAATAATCACGATGCACGGTCCTCGGAATGTCAAATTGGGAGAAACGAGTGGGAACATTTTGTGCAGTTCCTGAAATGGGATAATTATTAATAAGTTCTGTACGCCACTGTACAAGATATCTACTTTAAAGGGAAACTGGCGTGGCAAGCGTGACACCTGCTGCGCTGATGCGGGAATCTTGCCGTAACCACTTACGGAAAAAAGTCTGTTCTTAAAGTAGACACCCCGATATTATCTTCAGTGTGCAGCGGTTACAGAAATACGGCGTTATGATAGTTAGTTCTTTGAGAAAACAGGCAAAACACTGGATAAATGATAACAGAACAACCTTATACAAAAAATGTGTTGATATATCCTTACATTATTTAAAACCGCTTCATCAACGACAGGTGTTTTACTATCAAATGAAATCGGAACAAGATTAGCATTTGTTTGAGAGTGGGGTTCATAGAAGTTATGTATTGAAAGTTAGTTCCTACCTCACAGAGGAAAAAAAACCTCTGTCCCCATTACAAATACCAATCCGATAAAGTGTTTAATGAAATAATCGCGTTATTTATCACGAAAATAATAAAAAGTAAGACACTGTTTTATAAATTTTATATTATCAACTTGGTTCATTAAGACTAATTAATACAATACCAAAAATACACTTGCAATATATAAAATGTATTACAATTCATCTACTCATGCACATACAAATTCTTTGTGTTCCTGTCGATTGTTCACGGCCGTTGAGAATTTTCAAATTTTATATTGTCCATTCCGTACATTACGATTTTAGTTCATATAATATAAATAAATGAATTTGCAATACGTAAAATATATTACAATGCGTCTATAAACATAATTTTCCAATTCTTTTTGTTGTAGAATTTTCGCGCCTGTTGAACATTTGAGAACTTACATATATATATACACTGTAACACATTTCACACATTACAAGTGCATGTGTTGGTATTAATCACAAAACACCGTGTCAGTAAAACGCACAGGTTCCGTTAACATGACAGCAGGTGGCACACAGACTTGACAGTGGGTTTGGAAGTTTAGTTGTAAATAGCTGAGAATTTCGAAGAAGAGGACTATGATGTGTAAGTGGTTACTACCCTAACATCGGCTTTCAGAGATAATAAAGACATTCAAAATCTCAGTACGGGTAGCCGATAACAGGACGCATATTTCCCCAAGACACCATTCTCCCCTTTGACCAACTGCGCACTCCATATTAAATCTTCATATTAAATAAAGCAAGTAAATATAGTTCAATTCTCATTTGCTCACGCTTTGATGTATAATTATTGAATTCCTTGAAACAAACAGTGGCAGAGGAGAGACGTGACGACTGTAAGTGAACATTGTAAACTGAAATGGACGGAATGTCTTTTGCTCCCAGAAAGACTGTCCAATGCGGTGAAGCTGCCTTCACCACATGTGCAGTGCCAAACCACAACGTAACGTTGTTCTGGTATTTCAGATTCTCCACTGGAACTTGTTTATTTCCTTTATTCTACTGTTATGATGTTTTATTTGGAGTACACAATACGGTACAGTGATACATCATACTAGTTATGTTGACTGTCTGCTAGCAGGCAGTCAACATAACTAGTATGACAAATACCAGTTGCTGTGAATACAGTATTAAGACTCCTGATGATGGACAGTAAATCTGTCCGAAACATGGTAGAGTTCTTTACCAAAACAAAGTTGAGAAATAGTGCATCCTGTTGGCTTTTATTATAAGAATATGAAACATGTTAAACTCGTCATTATATTTTGAGGCCAGCTTATAAAAGCATGTACAGTACATCAACTGTCTTGCTAATGAGTAAGCTACAACATATATATTTTCAGTACCTTGATTTAGAAACCGGTTGTTAGCAATGTACTAAATCAAAACATTTAAACTGTAGAAGATATTAACGTAAATTCAAAAACAGGAGGCCACATTATCTTGTAATGACAGACGAAAACATATACCATACAAAATTATGAGGGTAGTACAAAAAATCATCATGCTAAACGAAGAAACTGTTGTGACACAAATGTCAGGTTTGCGGGTAATTCTAAGGATAATAGGATTGGCGTAACATGAAGCAGACATGGGGGAGATTAAAAATACGTACAGTCGAAGAACATGCAGAGCTGAGATAACTTGGGCACCTTACGTCATCATCCGGAGCAGCATATCAAGACTGATGTTAACGAAATAATGTATGCAGATGAAGTGGTTAAATTAATCATGACAATATCACTGACTTTTGTCACATTTGTAATGTACTTTTGGGTTGTACAAAAGACGAAGAATTTCTGATTGACTGAGCAACGATTAGGTTTTGATGGAGGAATTGCTCCATGGAGTTACGCTACGTTCAGTGATGTCCATTCTACAAGATATGCCGAAAACGTAAGTTTCCCTACCCTGTAATTTCACCGTTAATTATTCTATGTTTGGTAGAAGACATCATTTGTGACGGGGTTTACCTGTGACAAGTGGCGCAAGATTCAGTTATTCAGAAGCTGTTCAGGGGATAAGTTGATGTGCAATGTTGACGACATGGCAAACTTTGCCCTACCAAACTTCTTAGTGTAATTCGGGATTTATAAACGAAACATGCTTTTCTCATTGAAATTCACGGAGAGTTGGTATAAGTGTATGTTAATGGCCGAAAGAGAGTGGAGCACAGAGTTCAAAAATTCCTGGACATCCGTGACGAGAGCCACAAAACTCGAGCCAGCACAGTGGCTGGCGTGAATGCATCACAAGTAAAAAAACTCACTTTGGAAAAGCGACGGATGGCAACTAAAAATTCATTCGTTGCAGTGGAAGGAGTTTAAATGGCGTTTCGAGAATCGCTGTGAATGCCAGGTACAGATCTTAACGGCGACGGAATTCTTAAACCAGAGCCAAGATGGGGGGGGGGATCAATGTGCACAGAGATTAGGCTAATAAATACTGATTTTCAGTGAAATAAATGAGCTACTTCTAAACCAGTAATGACTTTGTTTTTATGACCTGGGGAACCGTAGGTACTGAACATTTACGTAATACAACGAAGGAAATGAATACTCCATGGTTAAAAACATCTTTGGACGAGCAAATAGAAATTTGATATTACACATTCCGTGCATTATTCTTATAATCCATTATATTCACAAACAAATAAACATAATATTTTTGTAAATAATACAAAGACATATCTTATTATGTGAATTTGTTGGTGAATACAACTGAGCAAATAACGGTTAGATTTAGAACCTGCGAGTAAAACGTCAGAAAAACTAAGCTACTAGTCTTATAATTATTTTTATTTACAGATATATTTACATTACTATTTACATAAAACTTATTAAGAACGCCGTCAGTAGCTTAGTCTAAATAGCGTACAAAGGTAAGTAGATAAGAAATAATGAACTGGAAGGGATGTGAAAGAAAAAGACTTTGGTTTAATCTGAGGATGTACACAGGGAATTGTCTGGGAGTACAAAGACAAACTACGAAAAAAATTAGTAAGCGTACTATTGGTCGAGGTTCGGACGACAAAATCCTGAATACTTATCACGGATGTTAGAGGAAGAGGAAACTCTCTCAGACCTGTCCTCTGGAAACCCTCTGGTGTTTAACAAGTCTGAAATCCGATAAACCTGATAGAGACAGGGAGTTTACGAACAAAACAGCAGCTTAGTTAGAACTAAGATCGCGGGCAGAATATTAAACTGACATTCAATTCGTTTAACACTGTGGTCGTTTATTTAGCATCTTCTGTCGGATGGGCGAAGTTACAAATAAAATTTAACATTCATAGGTCCGTGCATCGCTAGTATATTCGCAGAGTACAACCAATAAGATGCAACGTTCCACAATTTCTTCATTTCTGCAAGACGCTCTACATGTTTCAGACGGTTTTTTCCGTCCATCATCAGGAGCTCAAAACTGCACATACAGACCAATACTGCTACCTGCCGCTAGCCGTCCAGGCTACAGCAGCTAGCAGTATTGGTCTGAGAAATACCTGACGCTGTATGTGCAGTTTCGAGCTCCTGATGACGGACGGAAAACCCGTCTGAAACATGCAGAGCGACTTAAAGAAATGAATTGTGAAACGATGCATCTTGTTGGTTATACGCTGCGAATATATTACAAAAAAAAATGAGATACACTGATAAGGAATATCACTGAAAAGAACAAAGTCTGAAGAATTCGGATTAAGTTAAGAGCACACAAATTACTTTCTTTATACATATCCCTGCATATACACGAAACCGTAAAAAGTTTTGAACAAACTCGGTTTTATTAATGGGAGAAAATATAATTTGGCCTACAAATTTAACAGAGCTTGTCCACTTTGAGTTAATCCATAACTTACTTACTTATTTACGCTATGGAGCAGAGTCCTTCTTTAAATCAAAACGGCTCTCGGCTAGTCAAGAAATTCCCCGCATTTTGTGGAAACCGAAGGTTCATTACCGCGTTTACAAGAGCCCGCCTCCTGTCCCTACCCTGAGTCAGATCCATTCCATGCCCCACATTCCACTTCCTGAATATCCTTCTTAATATTATCCTCTCATCTAATCTACGTTGTACCATACGACGTATATATTTTATTAGACAATATTTTTCATGTGACTCATCCTCGTATACAGCCATTTGGACCTAAATTTTTAACTAACGTAGTTTAGCCTAATTATTTTGCTGTGAGGATTTTAATGAACTTCCATGCATTCAAAGATCCATAAGGTATGTGCATATCATGCACTGAGTACACAGTTTTGAAGAAAAAAAAGTCAAAGAAAAAATGTATGGTGAATTGGCTCGAAATTTGTAAACACTGCTGTTGAGCTTAATTAGTTTGCTGTAATTATTTTAATCCTTTCATTGGCATGCGTTCGAACAGCCAGTCTATATGTGTGTTAGTGAGGAAGCAGCTTTGGGAGGAAAAAGTCAAAAGAAATAATATCCAGACACATCACACAGACAGCCGCATAAAACACTCGAAAATATAAACCGTAACAAAGATCAACGGAAGAAACGGCTAAAATGCAGAGCTTTAGTGCAAATAAAGGAAATAAAATACTAAAATACGAGGTAAGTTGTGAAGCATTGAGTAGTTTTATGCATTCGGAAAACGAGCCGAAGCATTAGATTTTGAAATAAAATATTCAGTTATTTAGATTTGTCGTTGCTTGTGCGACGGTGCTGGCGACACAGTGCACCGCAGGATAATGCACTGCACACAGAACTCAGATCCTCATTCCTTATTCCCACAAGTTTGTTTAGTTTCTCTTATTATATTTTGTCTACAGCATGGAAGACATCTAGGAAGGACTAAATGTCATTTCAGATTTGCTGGATTCTTAAAAATCTTCCGAACTGTTCAAATAACTTCAAGATCATAATTTTTGTTAAATACGTGTAATTCTAAATACGAATGAATAATTCTATTATTCAACTCAAAATTTTCCAAAGGAATAAATAATGACAAAATTCGCCTTTTTACTTCCAACCCAAAGCGAAAGCTTTGCAACTACCGAATGTCGCTGTCAAGTGGTTTAATGTTCGTACTACTCCCCATATAAAAAAGGTCCCGGGTTCGAATCTAAGAATATGTAAGAACCACGAATACACCCTAAATTCGATTTAGTACATACTCCAGAATTATATAGTTGGGGCATGTAACACGTATGGGAGAAGAGAAGTGCGTACAGGATTTTGATGGGGAAACCTGCCGGAAAAAACCATCTGGAAGACCTAGTAGTAGATGAAAATAAAATATTAAAATAGGTCTTCAAGAACGGTGAAGGGGGCATGGACTACATTGATCTGGTTCAGTATAGGGACAGAAGGAGGGCTCTTGTGAATGCGGTAATGAACCCTCGGGTTCCATAACATTCAAGTAAATTCTTGACTAGCTGACGATCTGTTAGCGTCCCAAAGAGTCTGCTCAATTGACTTTTATTCAAGATATTTTTCAGTTACAACTTCTGAAACGTTTTAGGATAAATATCCGATGTGGATCATCGTGTGAAATAACGCGGTAACGCAGCAAGTACCCAAGTTATGTGGCTTAAGGCCTTATTTCCTATTGTGGAGATCGTGGGTTCCATTTCCACCATTAGGGAGGGCTCATCTTTTCACAAACTAAATCCATGGAGCACAATCCTTCTTCAGAAGTTAACAGGTACTTAGACAGTCAAGAAATTCCTCGAATTTTATTGAACCTGGATGTTCATTACCGCATCCACAAGAGCCCCCCAACTGTCCCTATCATGAGAAAGATCAATCCAGTTCATGACCCCATCCCTCTTCTTGAAGATCCATTTTAATGTCGCCCTCGCATCTAGGCCTAGGCCTAGGTCCTCAAAGTGGTCTTTTCCTTCAGATCTCCCAACAACCTGCACGCACCTCACCTGTCTCCCATACGTGCCACATGCCCTGACCATTTAATTCTTACTGATTTGATCACCAAAATAATATTTGGTGAGGAGCATACCTCATAAACCTCCTTGTTAAGTAGCCTTTTCCACTCCCCTGTTACCTCGCCCCTCGCAGGCCACAGTACCTTCCTCAGCACCCTTTTCTCGAACGCCCCCAGCATATGTTCTTCCCTCAACATGAGAGACCAAGTTTCACACCCACACAAAACAAGAAGAAAAAGTATAGCTCTTTTTACTTTAGTCTTTATATTTTGGATACTTGTTCTTGTGTTAACAAAAATGTTGATATTTTATATTACAACAGGCACCTAAGCTCTGTTCCGCACCATACCCATTTCATGTTCTCATTGCAGGCTACACCAGCCAGGCACCGACAGTTATTAACATGCTGAACACCAAAACTGCATGCAGCAGCGCCCTCACCACCCCCCCCCCCCCAAAAAGCCCAAGTTCCGCCCCCCCGCCAAACAGCTTACCCCCATTTAAAACAACCACCAACTTATCTTTTGCTACAACACACCACATCCCTCAAATTAACAA
>Ga0123352_10017404_pt1 | contig 11456 bp, 12 predicted proteins | sample TergutLab28metaG_FD_89700 | JGI IMG/M metagenome (GOLD analysis project Ga0123352, IMG submission 89700) | Labiotermes labralis P1 segment gut microbial communities from Petit-Saut dam, French Guiana - Lab288 P1 | ecosystem: Host-associated > Arthropoda: Insects > Digestive system > Gut ...
GGAGGTGGAATGTGGGTATATGGACTGTATTGGGGTGGCCCAGGATAGGGACAGTTGGTGGACGCTTGTGAGTGCGGTAATGAACCTTCGGGTTCCGTGAAATGCGGAGAATTTCTTGACTAGTTGCAAACCAGTTAGCTTCTCAAGAAGGACTCTGCACCATGGAGTAAGCAAGCAAGCTTGTTAGCGATGTGAGTCGTTCGGAAACACAGCACGGAATGATTCAACGAATATATGAAATTATATTAATTCGTCAGAACAGGCTATATATATCTGAATAATTTAGAAGCCAAGGTAGCTCAGTCAGTGTAGTGACTATGACCCGAACTGAACAACTGAAGTATCGTGGTTCCGTACTAAACAAAGACATTTGATTTTTCTCTGCTCCAAAAAGTCCAGACCGGCTCCAAGGCCCACCTGAACACCGACAGCTGTTTATCTGGACATAAAATGGCCGCGGCGTAAGGCTCACCACTTACCTCTACCTAGCATAGAGTTTAAGAACGAATGGAGCTGTATCTCCACTCCACGATACGCCTTCAAATAGTAGTGTTCAGCTACGCAGAGGGACAGCTTTTCGTACCAGCACGTTTTGGTACGGACACACTTGGCTCAAACAGAGACAAATTAAGCGGGAAATGAAGAACACCAAGTAACTGGGAAGTTGGTGCAGTTGCACGCTTCTGGTACAGATTAAACCGACTGGCTATAGAACACTAGTGGACGAAACAAGAAAGGATGGGCGCATATATTTTTGGTGTAGAAGAAATACAAATAAATGTAGGGATAAAGGTGGGTCATATCAGAATAGAACGTGAGGTTATGAGGAGCCAAACTGGATAGAAATTGTACAGAATATTACACACAGCGCACCGTGCCTGAGGTATCAGCAGCACATTTCAAATATTGTTAATAAGTAATATAGTACTAATATAGAATTATTATCACTAGTACAGTCTTCCTGCAATGACAAAAACATATAACAATAATAATAATAATAATAATCAAAATAATTCCAAATATCTACAAAGTGCGTGCCTCATGGCGGCCCATGGCGGCTCATGGAGGTTCATGGCTGCCCATGGTTGCCCACGGCGGCTCATGGTGACTCATGGCAACTCATGGCGGCTCATGGCGGCCCATGGCGCGCTCTGCACACTGCACCATTACACTGCCAATTTTCGGCAGTTCACTTCCCACAGCCACAACACCAGAAGGTACAAACTGATCCAAAGTGTAATAACAAACACAGTTGCCAAAAGCAATGGTGTGGGTTGTGCGCAGAGCACAGGACGAACAGGACTGCTGTAGCAACTGGCCGTCACAACAATACAACCGGTGCAACAATGCAACTAAAGTGCCTTCGCTTCAGGAAACAAAGGACGGTTAATGCACGTCAGTACGGCTAAGAGGCAGACATTGCTGCCGCCGTCCAGTTCACAGACGCGCATCCAACCTCGTGTCAAAGCTGTAGTAATGCTAAGACTGCAGGCATTGCGCCTGAACCAGGCCGCTGCTTGCCGCAGCTGGTTGCGAAAATCACCAACTGCATGGAGCAAGGCCCTTCTCATAAGCTGACAGTTCCTCAGCTACTCAAGAAATCCCCCGAATTTTATGGAACCCCTAAGTCTAAAACCGCGTTCACAAGCGTCCGCCACCTGTCCCCGCCCTGAGCCAGAACAATCCAATCCACAGCCCCATTCTACATCTTCAAGATCCAGTTCAATACATTAAGTGGTCTTGAGGCACGCAACTGGACTGGAGCCCCATTGCACGGTGTTTAGGACAGACCGTTACGGTCGTTACCATGAAGTCTCCTATATGCTGGTATGTGACGCCGTGTAGCCTGGCATAAATAAACGTACCAGTATTTCAGAAGAGCCTGTATCGTGTCGGTGTGCTGCTACCAGACTGCACGGTGCCGCAAGCCAAACACTTTGTTAAAGTCTGTTTCCAAGTTTGGCCAAATTATGTAACATTGGAAAGGACTGAGGTGTCGTTGGGCCTGTGTGCAGCATGTAAGGGACAGGTGCCACACCAGGGTCAGCAGATTGCAGCGGGCACCTGAGGGGGAACTCTGCGCTCTCAGCACCTGCCACGAGGGAAAAGCATCTCAACCTGTTCCTCTCCGCCGACCCGGACCGAACTCAAAACGTCTGCCTGCGGTAGTAAGACAGCGCTAGGTCGCTACTGTCACTCACCTGAATAAGCTTCTTTACTGAGCTACAGCTAAAGTTATCCCTGTGCTTAATTAAGCGCCAAGCCATGAAGGCATATGGGGGAGAGGAGGTACAGATATACGTATTCTTCACCTTGGCACTAGAACGCAACAAGTGGTCAGCTTCACGCCCCGGCTGCTTTATGTCCGAAGAAGAATCCCCGATCCCCACTGGGTGGGATTCACAACAGGTTTGGACAGTGTGGAGACAAGAAGGATCCTTCGGCCCTGCCGGGAAATCGAATCATAGTTCCTCGGTCGTCTAGTCCGTAGTCTAGCCACTATACTGACTGAGCTACAAGACAATTAATCTTTAATATACTAAAAAGAGAGAAAAGCTAAGAAAGGTGCGGGGGTTGGGGGCGAGGGACATATAGTTTCACCGCTTGGAAGGTTCCCAGACAGTGCCTGCTCGTTCTTCTGGTAAGTTTGGTGCAAGGTAAAGCGTTGAGAAACGAGGACGACGGCGAGTGGGAGTCTGCACCAAGAGGAAGAAGTTGAGTATTTGGGCAGAACTGTCCGTTTGGAGGGTACCGCGTTTGGTTTGAATTTTTGAAATCAATTTTAGAAGGGCTGCACCATAAGCATGCAGTACACGTGGAATTTCCCTACCGACTGAACGTTTGGCGCAGAACCGAGAAAAACCACGGAAAACCGTGATCAAGGCGGCCGGCCGGTTGCAGGACCTTCCGGACGCTTACTGAATTCTGGCCAACAGTCCGGTGTTCTGACACACGAAACTTGGAGGCAGACCCTGCGTGTTAAGTTGCAGGTGTTTTTAGAAACAAAGAATCATATCCCAGAAGACTGTACTGTTCATGACCAGTGCTGTGATGCCTCAGACCTCGAATTTTAAGTTCTGCTTTCGTATCTGTAGAATGGGAATATGTAATTTGTTTGTCACGAAGTGAGGGTGCTGAAGAGGATACTTGGTCATTCGAGGGAGGAAGTGGAAGTGGCAGGGAGTGGAGGAAAGTGCAGGAGCAGCAGTTGTGCGGTTTGTACAGTTCACTGAACGTTGTGACGGTGACGAACACTTCAAAACAGCAGACAAACCTGAATTATATTTCAACAACCAGTCCGTACCGCGTAGTAAACACACTTCGAATCAGTTATAAAAACCATCAGTTAAAGCTGTATAGGGAAATAATCGCTGTTTGTTCTGAGATCCACACAAAACACATAAATACACTGTGTGGGTAGAACTTAGAATTGCTGAATGTTAAACTGGTGGTGCATATAGTAACCACTGGGCTGCAAAGGGTCAATTAAACTGATACCCAACCATCTTCACTTACTTCCTCTGCGTCAGTTTCTGTTTTCCTGTAGATTATGCAATACACGTCTCATTCCGCAGCCTGCTTTCTTAATTTGACAAAGAATTCTGTCGCCATTCCGTACTACCTGACAGACTTCCATGACACGTGGCACAAACGTCACGCAACTAAAGGCCTAACCGGCGCAACTTTAAATTGCACATCACCAGTAACTTAACAGTTGATCTCTCTTACAGTGCGCCGGCACGGTGGGGCTACTCTGAAACACTATAATGGGTAATGAACTAAAAAGAAGCGTAACTTGTTCCCTTGTAGGAATCTACTTTATCACTGGTTTGAAGAATCGGTCGAGGTAGCCAGCGCCCGAGCCGGGACAGAGCTCGCGAGGACAAGGGGAGGCGTCAACCGCTGAACTGCGGTGTGGCAGAGACGCAAAGCAGTGTCGCCACTGGTCAGCAGCATTGCACATATAGGCCTACTCTACAGTGCAGTTTGCACGCAAGCCACCGAGCGACGTGGCGGACACATGCACCGAATGTCGCTGCTCTTGGAAAGTTCTCAGACCCTGAAATCGCAATCCATACAAAACACCAATCAAAATAATCATGAAATCAACTCACATTCACAAAACACGTCTGCATTTCGGCCCAATCATTTCTCAACTGGAATACATTGGTTTCTGATCATAACTTTTCGTCTGACGTCCGTCAGTGCGTACTCTGCCAAGGACATAGCTATTCTCGTGAGTACCTAGCACTAGTTTATAAATTTCGTTGGTTCTATAAAGGGCAGGGCAGATGTGTGCTGACGTAGCGGCGATGGCAATGAGTCAGTGGTTAGATGGCTGCCTGCCGCTCCCCTGTAGCTAGTGGGGGAAGTACGGCAGTGCAGCTGCAGCTGGGGGGCCAGAGTCGAGGGGACGCTCCCTTGCTAGACCGCCCGCCCTCTGAGTCACAGCACAGCCACGGGTTTTCTACTCTTGATACGAAACGCCAGGAGTGTTGTGGCCATTTCGGCCCTCGCATATGGTATTTTTTGGATTTCTGCACTGCGTAGTGCCCAATTGTTCGGACGTTTCGAAGAACTGTAATGCTTCCCTCTCCATGGTGACGTAATTGGTTCCAGTGTATCCGCTTGGACGCTCAAAACTGACTTCATTCCTGATGATTCACAAATGTTACCCTGAACCAGGATAGTTCAATTAGTAGGATGCTAGGCTGCGGGCTGGCCGATCAGAGGTTAGAATCCTGGCAGGGGCAAAGAATTTTTGGTGCTTCCAAAACCTCCAAACTCTCTTTGGGTTCTTATAGGTCTCCTATTCAGTGGGTACCGAAGTTCTTTCTTCAGGTTAAAGCGGCCTGGGCTTGAAGCTGAACACTCATCTACAGCCGAAGTTAGGAATAAGTGGAGCGCCACGTCCACTCCCCATACGTCCTCATTGCGTGCACAGGGACAACTGTACTTTTACCCTCGTCGAGTCTCAGCCGTTGCCATCTATCCTGAATGCTTTTGTTTCTTCAGGCATGAACCATGACAGTACTTGAGGTCGGTCACAACAAATTTATATTCCCTCTTCTAACATTGCATTATGGTTTATATAACGTCGTTAAACAATCATCTAACCTGCCATGACCGTATGCACACACGCCGTGCGGTCGTATCTATACAAATACAGAAAGGAGTAATTATCTTCAGGGGATAATAATATTAAAATAGATCTTAAAGAGGTAGAATGGGAAGGCTTGGACTGGGTTCATCTGGCTCTAGATAGGGACAAGTGGCGGGCTGTTGTAAACACGGTAATGATCCTTCGTATTCCTTAAAATGCGAGGAGATTTTTTGACTGTCTGAGGAACTGTTAGCTTCTCAGGAAGGACTGTGTTCCACGTGCGTTATAACTATGATCATTTAGAGGAAGTCAAAAACGCAGTCAGGAAAATATTGAGACCTGTATTACTGATTGGTGAAGGACGCAGAACATAAGGAAGGACAATTCAGTGAGATTCAACGTGAGATTCACTGCCAGACTCACCGTAAGATTCACCGTCAGACTCACCGTGAGATTCGCCGTCAACTGACCGTCAGACTCACCGCGAGACACCGTGAGATTCACCGTCAGACCCACCGTGAGACCTCACCATCAGACTCATCTCACACAGAGTGCCAGGATGGCCAGATGATGGACTTTCTGCAGGTTTGTTACCAGAAACACTGCCCACCTGCCACTGTCGCATTGAGTCGCTGCTATGCGTGTTCGCCAAGTCGCGGAAAGCGCCTATTAGCTTCGTCACGTCCATCCGTCTGTCTGTCCTCATGTATCGACTTGGCCCCACTGCGCGAATTTCCGTAGAATTACGTACTGTAGACTTTTGAAAGAAATTTGTGGAGAAATTGCAAATTTGGTTAAAATCTAACACAAAAACCACCGGTCGTTGTACCCGAAGGCTTACGGCGTCATACATTTGATATAAACGCATTGTTGTGCAACAATAAGTATTTCTGTACAGCTGATAGTGACATGCAGCTCAACGACAACACACACACAGAAGACATTGTTGCGTTCCCACGCGAACGCGCCGCAATGTTACGCCACACGTACATTGCCTAACTTGTTATCACTGTGAACTGTGTCGACCACACGTCTCCGTGCCCAGACTGACAAAATAACTTTTGTTCGTCTACAGTAATACGAATTCAGAGCGTCACAATGTTTGCGCTGTGTGTACGAAACGCTTCAATTCGCCCTGCCAACAGTGGCGACCAAACTCAGCGACAGACTCTCTCTCTCTCTCTCTCTCTCTCTCTCTCTCTCTCTCTCTCTCCTTTCCTCCTCGCACAGGTTAACACAGCAGACTTACGGACCGAACATAGACCAATGACGATGGCGATTTCAGGCTTCCTCCGCGGTATAAAGCAAATGAGTTGTTTTGGGACTTTACTCCGCGAAGAACGTAGTTTCCTACCGACGTTTCGGGACAACCTGTCCATCCCATATGAAGGGTCAAGCACGAACCTTGAATATGGGACCGATGTGACCCTTGAAGACGGGATGGACAGGTTGTCCCGAAACGTCGGTAATGACCTACCATTTTGCGTTGTTCCGTAAAATCTCAAACGAGCGCAGGCCTCAAATGAAGCTCGCCCGTATGACGCGGTCTCCGGAACTCTGTAGTCCAGGCTTCAGCCCCGAGGGTCAGGAATACAACAGGCAGACTGCATCAGACAGTGACACTGGCGCTACTGTAGCATCTGCAGCACTTGTAGCATCCATCAGCACACGGACATAACTCAGGTACGGCTACCATTTGTGACAGATACAAATCAGTCTTAAGCTACAGACTGCCAGTGGAAAGTGAAAACCAGTGAGGGGAAGTGAAGATGATAAAAGTAAAAAGTGCAGGGAGTTCTAGATATGTATAGCAAAGTGAAGTGAAGTGAGGGGTTGATAGGATAAGTGAAAAAATAAAATAAAATAAAAATGAAAAGTGAAGTGAAGTGAAGTGAAGTGAAATGGTGAGCGGTTCTTTAGGGCAGAGAATGTGTTCATTATTTTGGAAATAAATTTGGAGATGAGAACTATACTGTGTCTAGTTTAGTGATGTGAGGTGAAATCGAACGATAAGAAATGTAATTGGGTTAAGCCAAATGAGAGGTTAGTGAAGTGTAAATGAGAGGAAGTGAAGTGTCGATAAGTGTAGTGAAGTGTAGTTAGATGAAGTGTGGTCATGTGTAGCGAAGTGTTGCAGTATAGTGATGGTCTTAGTAATAAGGTGTCCATCATTATTAGAAGACATATAGACAATATGAAGTTGCTGCTTATATCTATTTTACTATTATCACATTATTTCATATTCTTTAGGTTCTATTTCTTATCAATGCATACATACGTATGTGGCTGTATTCCTGTTTAATACTGTAATTTATGTATTTTTATTGTAATGTCTATGTATTCTTATTGTATGTTTATGTATCTTCATCGTACCATCTGGCACTCTTCGGCTACCCTGACTGAGGTTTTTCCGTGCTTTTTCCTCAGTTGTAAGGCAAATGCCAGGGTAAAACCCGCAAAGACGGGGCACGGTCCGCACTCTTCCAAAATTTTCGTGTTGTTCTATGTATTTGTTTGTTTCGTATCGTTCTGTGTATTGTGTTTGTGTAAATGTGTACTGTACTACTGCCACCGGCTGGCTACCCAATTGCAGTTAACAAATATATCATATCAACTGGCGACGTGACAGTGTATACTGTTAACTGACCTAAACATGACTCACTACTTGACCGAAACATGTAGTCTGAATGCCTTATACGTGCAAAGTTACACAGCGCTGAGTCTAACAGAACTGTCCTTTCTTATACAGGTGATTCGTACAACTGGGTTAGTCCACGGACAACTGGCGCATGTGGAGCTGTTTCAATGATACGACATATTTTAATACCATTTGAGCGGTACAGACTGTTTTTATCGATGCGCTGAACACTGCACACCGATCGCCATGCAGCAACGATATCGTCCGCTCTACAGCGAGCAACTTGGCCACAACAAATAGCCAGCAATTCCGTTGCATAACAGAAGTCATTTAATACTTTTAGGATGGTCAAATTAGATGGGCTGGGCATGCAAATACGACGCAGATGAGAAGGGATGCGTACGGAATTTTGGTCGGAAAAAGACTACTGCAAGACCGGAAAAGAGAAGGGAGACGATGTCAAGATTGTCCACAGGAAAACGGACAGACTGGATGCAAATATTCTCCAAAAACATGAAAAATATTCCGGTTCTATTACCATTTATTCAGAAATTAATTAACACTTTAAATCATTGTGATTATTATATGCACCACCAGGTTTAACATTCAACAACTCCACGTTCTGCCCACACAGCGTATTTATGTGTTTTGTGTGGATCTGAGAACAAACAGCGATTATTTCCCTATACAGCATTAACTGACTGGTTTTTATAAGAGAGATTTAACCCTTTAAAGCCCAGTGGTCACTATATGCACCACCAGGTTTAACATTCAACAACTCCACGTTCTGCCCACACAGTGTATTTATGTGTTTTGTGTGGATCTGAGAACAAACAGCGATTACTTCCCTATACAGCATTAACTGACCGGTTTTTATAACCGAGAGGGAGTGTTAACTGCGCGGTATGGACTGAATCTTTCTACATATTCCAGGCTAGTCTCATTCCTTAAAGTTGTTATATGTCAGCTGGATACTCCAGACCCGGAGTTAGTCTTGCTCTTGAGACACAGCGCAGTGCTGCTTGCTGGTGGCGTCAGGATGGTATGTGACCCGTGTGTTGTTACAGTACGGTAGCTGCACAGGCAACTAATCAACGTAGCAATGTTAACGTTTCACCACCAGCCATGATTTTTCGAATGATGATTTACTCCTAATCGCCCTCAACGCTTTTCGAACTACACGGGAAATTCAATGTCTAATGTAATAGCTTGGACAATATACTAAATAGACCATACGATCCTCATAGTCGCAAGAATTATCCCATGCACAAAAATCTTCGCAATCATTACTGACACGCAACAATATGGAAACCGGACACTTCTGCTTAGTACTGTCGAACTGAGAGATAGGAATCTCGGCATCCAGAGCAGATATTCTACACAGTATATTTTGTAGTTTTCCTCAGGCACTCCAGGATAATTACGGAATAACACCATACATATATATGTATACATACGTAGTCCAAAAAGAACTAATTCAAGGGAGTACAGCCGGACATGTTGGTGGAACATTCAAAAACGGAAATTGAGCTATTTGTTTTAGAATGACCAACAGGGACTGCTTGAGCCTTGAAGATGACACCAATAGTCGGTCCCGAAACGTCGGTAGCCAACCATCAATCAACGCTGCGTAAAATCCCAAAAGACTTAAAAACAACGATTTTCAGCACCTGAAATTCCCTACAAGGGGCCAGTGAATAAGTCAACCCGCAAGATATTGTGTTCCCTGCATTGTTTGATAAAACTGGAATAAACAGTGAAAATGTATTTGATAAAAATTATAGTCGATTAGTCTTCCTCAAACGCAATAAAACGAAATATTTGTTCTTTCACCTACGCATCACATCCCGAAGGCTTCTAGAGGGCGCTGAGGTAAAATTCTACGTATTCCAGACGAACAGGATGAAAAGCGAGGAGGAGGAGAAGGAGATTGTTGTGATAGTGATGGTGGATGTAGAAAGCACAACAAACTCAGGAGGAGGACAGACAGACACATTCTGCTGTCCCGAGCGGAATATCTTCATAGGATACAAAGGTTCATGAACGTGCTCACAAAAGCCTGCATGTAAGCTAAATTCAATTCCCACTTTTCCATCCAGCCCGGATAGCTCAGTTCGTACAGTGATTAGACCACGACCGGACGACTGAAAAATGGTGGTTCAAACCCAGGCACGTACATGTAAAAATTTCTCTTCCCCAGAGAATTCAGATCGGCTCTGGTTCCTACCCAAGTAGTAGGCAACCTCCCCCGGCGGTAAAGCTACCGAAGCTAACGATCACAAATTACCCCCAACATGCACAGAGGTTAAGGATGCGTGCAGCCACATCTCCACTTCATCATATGACTTTACAGCATGTCGCTTAATTAAGCAAAAACAAAAAGCCACATATCTGCCTTCAGCTCAGTAAACGCTGTCTCAGCTTCTACAGCTAGATCTCCCAACTGGTCGCTTCCATTTACGTTTATCCACCAATATTTTGTATCCATGTCTCGTCTATTCCATGTATGCTACATGTCAACCCTATCCCATCCTCCTTCCCACAACGAAGCATTTCACTACGAAACTGCCTCGAGTGCCTGTCGCTAGATTCCCTACAACAATCAATCTACAGGGTCATCAAAACATAAAATATATTTCAACGATTGTAGTTACTGGCGTATAGCGTTCAGACGGACAGTCCAGATGTAGCAAGGGGGTATATTTCCCCTATAGACATATGCAGAATGTCATCCGTGTGCAGCCAGTAATATATCCAAACGTTCAATGCAAATTCACGTATCTGTGACAACTCTGTATTCGCAGACCGTTTAAAACAAATTTTAATTTCAGCATCCAATTCTTCAACCATGCACGGATCGTTAATATACAGGTTTCAGTTTCAACAACGGCTTGTATTGAGGATCCTGCTCTTCTGGGATGTTACGCAATGTCGCTAAAAGATTCCACACAAATCCAAGTTCCAACGCACAATATCGAAAGGGATTTAGAACTCTTTCCAAAAGGAAAGGCTATTTTGAGTGGCGGGGCAGCACAAACGCAACAGCCTGCCAACGTGCGTGATATTTGTGGGCATCAGTTTGCTAACTATAACAGCCTGCAGTCAATTTCAGCCAGCCAATGGCTGTGTACTGTGTGCTGTGTGGTGCACGTGTTCGCAAAGGGGCGAAGCGACCGCACACACCACCCTCATTTCAAGAAACAACTCAGCATATGCGGCAACCAGGATACTAACATGTGCTGCCACTTTACCAAGTAAAGCCCAGTGGTCACTATATGTACCACCAGTTTAACATTCAGCAATTCTACGTTCTGCCCACACAGTGTATTTACGTGTTTTGTATGGATCTGAGAACAATCAGCGATTATTTCCCTATACAGCAACAACTGACTGGTTTGTATAACCGAGACGGAGAGTGTTTATTGCGCGGTACGGACTGAATATTTATGTATAATCCAGGTTAAACGAGCAGGTTAGCGAGATTTGTGGCGGACGTGTGGCGCTTGGGACAGGTCTTTCTCTCAGAATTTCAGTTTCCCCTGTCAGTATCATTCCACCAATGCTCCATACTCATTCATTCATATACCACCACCGCTGTATAATTTTTTTCTCCCAGCACTTCAGTTTCCCCTGTCAGTATCATTCCACCAATGCTCCATTCTCATTCATCCATCTACCACCAACGCTGTATAATGTTTTTCTCCCAGCACTTCA
>Ga0123352_10017409_pt1 | contig 11454 bp, 5 predicted proteins | sample TergutLab28metaG_FD_89700 | JGI IMG/M metagenome (GOLD analysis project Ga0123352, IMG submission 89700) | Labiotermes labralis P1 segment gut microbial communities from Petit-Saut dam, French Guiana - Lab288 P1 | ecosystem: Host-associated > Arthropoda: Insects > Digestive system > Gut ...
CGTTACCTCGTCCCTCCTAGGTCCAAATATTCTCCTCAACACCATATTCTCAAACACCCTCAGCTTCCTTTCCTCCCTCAATGTCGGCGACCAAGCTTCACACCCATACAAAACAACAGGTAAGATTATAGTTCTATATATCTTAATCTTTAATTTCTTGGATAGCAACCTGGAAGACAAAAGATTCTGCACCGAATGATAGCAAGCATTTCCTGACCTCAGTCTATGTGTCAAGTATACCTAACATCCTAAATTACTGTGTAATTTTTGTAAAGTATTACATATAATTACAAATATGGGCGCGAGCTGCATAGCGCAAGCCGGTGGGCCAAGAGCTGGACAATCTGTTATGGTCTTACATTTGACAGTTACCCGTTTCGAGTCTCGGTCAGGACAACGGCTGTCTGGATGGAGGTTTATTGGCCTTTCTACAGTACACTCAGCCATATTCCACAAGGAGATTGTCAGTATTACGCCACGACTACTTCGTTCCAAATTCTTTCCACCAATCATTCGACATTTTATGTAGTCTCAGGTACAAACATCGTCGCTTATCAACCCTCGAACTATGATAGACGTGGAGTTGTGACAGTGACGTTAACGAAGTTTGCCGTCTGGCATTCTGTAAAATCTGACAGATAGTTACTGACGTGTATACCTGAAGATTTCCCTACGTTCCCCTGAACTGTCAGCAAATATCTGCAGAGACGGAAGGCGTCATATCTTAGACGACACTAATCTTATTAACAGTTCAGAAGCTTTGTAGTCCTATTTACATCTTCCCTTCTCTGGCGCCTTAAAACTTCTTAGGAGTTGTTGCACAAAACAACTTTTTTTTTGCGTTCATCGAGGGTGCAAAAATATCTTTTTTTACAACTCCTAGCAATTTTCAGGCGCCTTAGAAGAGGACGAACTTGTAGGGACTTTCTGCACTGCCGGCATCGGAATGTTTGTAAATGCTGCGAAGGCACTGGGCGTACTGGCCGTGCATTGCGAACACGGTCATGAAAATTCAGGGTACATAAAAGGCGGAAAAATATTTTGATCAGTTAAGAGACTATTAGCTTCTTAAGAAGCACTCCCCAGCATATAGTTAGTTGGTTAGTTAGTCAGCCAGTCAGCCCATTATTCACCAGCCACATCAACTGAAAGTTTTATTTGTTTTAATGCGACCTCAAACAGCACTAACATTCGGACATCACATCATTGATTTTTACTTCTTCATAAAACAAAATGCATTACTGACACTGATAACGCTATTTGTTTTGGATAACAGTTTAGCCAATAAGATGTGTAATTTCGTGGTTTACCAGCGTCTTGGAGGAATGTTTTATCTCCGTCTTCGGGGTGGAAAAATTATCGCAGGTTGTCTGTGAATTGTAAAACTTGCGTCGAAGAAACCAGTATATGATAAGTTTTGTAATATGGATGCTTGGAGAGAACGTTATTAAAGCTTACAACTGCTCAGGTTTCGCATGAACCGACTGGTACTTTCAGTGCATCCAGCTTACAGAAACCTGATTCGCTTGCCCTGTTCAATATGGCACGAAAATTCCTGTGTAATTCTTTAACTTCTCAAAGAAGGCAGAGAGAATGACGGCAGAAGGTCAAGTGCCAGGGTTGTGGCATTTCTCTTGCCTCCCTCCAGGCTGCAGCACATCTCGTATGATTGGTACTCATTACTCCAGCTGAAGCAGTTACAGTCCATCAAATACGTTCCCAAGAATCCAAATCCTACGAATGCACTCGTTCAGAAACTCACTTGTCAAGCCGGCACACAGAGCCTTATAAAGGCGATTTCGATTCCGGAACAGACAGATTATTAATTTTCGGAGTAAGAAGAAAAAATTAACTTTCAGACTTTTATGCCGTAAGTAGTCTTATTTAACCCGAAATTTCGTAATGTCACTGAATGAACACCATTGAGCTTTATGGATTTATCTCAATTCTCAATTTATCTTTTTAATAAGAATTTCGCAAAGTACCTACCGCATTTTGGTCCTTTTAGACGCGCGCACAAAGCGCTTCGAAAAGCAAGCTTCGTCATGTCTGTCTGTCTGTCATCATTTAACAAACTGCTTCCCACCGGACGGACTTTAATGAAATTTTATGGCAAGTATTCTTAAAATATCTGCTGACCAAATTCAGGTTGGTAAAAACCTGAGAAAAATATCAGACACTATACATTACGATCTAAGCAATATCTTGTCGATTACGAGAAAAATACAAGAAATATGGTAGCAAAGCCAGAGAGGCTAAAATAACAGTTATCGAAATAAACATAGTATGGCAGCAAGTCGGATAAGTAGCACGAAAATATAATTGTATTGTACTTCACATTCTCTGAACCGTGCATTTTAGTACATATACGTGAGAATGACCAACGAGATGTAAACTTTTCTCATTAATTTATTCCAAATAAAACTATACAGTTTCGAACAAGTGATTATTCATCATCAGAAGGTTATTTCCGTACACAGCATACAGTATTTTATCATGCATCTATGGGTGTCTAGACGCTAACACGATGCGATTGGACATCGTGTCAACGGCTAGACACCCATAGATGCATAATAAAATACTGTATACTGTGTGTACAGAAATAACCTCCTGATGATGAACAATCATTTGTTCGGAACATGTATAGTTTTATTTCGAATAAATTAATGAGAAAAAGTGTACGTCTCGTTGGTCATTCTCACATACATATTATACTTTAAATAAACACATAATATGACGCCAATTAAATGCGATTTGTTGCGTTACGATTTAACACAGAAATGACGTAGCTTTCCTATTTTACGTCACGTTGTTATGTAATTACTATTTTTCTTCTTCAAGCGAATTGCATGACGCATAATTAAGGAATATACAAGCATAAAATCCCGCTACACGTACATAATATTCATTGCCCACATCCGGGAATACAAAATTTAGTATATAGGCCTATGTGCGTAGATTATGAATAAAAGTTAGGTAACTTCCGCAAAGCGTCATTTTCGGGCTCGTTCTCTCTGCCATTAAATTCGTGAACAGGTTCCAGATAAATATTGAAGCTGCCAATATTTAAACACACATTACAATATAATTAGCGAAGCAACAGACCTGTAATACAGCAAAACCTAAAACTCGAAAATATCCGGAATACTAAACGAAGAGAACCACAATCGAACACAAGCGAGAACTCGTAAGTGTCGAGAAAAAGCTAGCAAGGAGTTTTCAAATAAGCATCATGTTTATTACTGTGTTTCGATCATCAACTATTTCTTCGACATCGTAGTGTATCTCAAGGAGAAGACAATCCTCCTCACCTATCTAAATCTGAATGTACAGTGATAGTTATTTCTGTCCGATTTTAACGAAATTAGGAAGAAAGTACAATAAAATTCGTTCGGTGGAATTCGCCCCGATGCATGCAAACATGGGGGCAAGACTAAGTTAATATTCGCTTCTCGCTTTGCAAAGTGCCTTATAAGTGCGAACTGTGTAAAAAAAACTGTTTGTAAGTCAGCGATTACAAAATACGGATACAGAGATAAACTTTGAATTTATGGGAGATAAATGCAACGTAAAGAAAAGCAGGGCAGACATACAAATAATTTCTTACAAGTAATATAATAACAGACCGTAATATTAGTAATAACACCCTGTACTATATGCACAATTGTGAATAACAACAAAAATGTGGCCCAGTGGAATATTCGGTAGGTCTATCTGGGATGACTCCAAGAGGCAAATATCCTAACGCGCCTCAGTGTTACGTTACACGCACATTTCCTACGTTCTTTGTATTAGTGTTTTTCGTAGCACATGAATTATGTTGAATGTAACAATGGATATTCAAAGTTCCCTCGCCATATTGTACACCCATCCATGCCTGATGGCGTGTTTGACAACGTTACCTTTACCTTTATCACTAGAAGGTACTACTACATAATACCAAGTGGCCAGTTTTTAATGCCGAATGTCATGGTTACGAGTATACCAGGTGCGACCACGTGGCCTGTGGATTATTGTGCTATGCACATGGTCAGTGGTGTAGTGATAGATGTGCACTCTTATAATAAAACCAATTAGATGCACTAATTTCTCGACTTTAGTTTTGGAATAAAACTCCACATGTGTCGGACAGTTCCTCTGTCCATCATCAGGAGTTTTTCACAGTACACACAGAAGTGATATATGTCATACAGGTTTGCTGACTGCTCGCAAGCTGTCAGCAAACCTCTATGACATATACCATTGCTGTGTGCACAGTGAAAAACTCCTAATGATGGACAGAGGAACGGTCCGAAACATGTAGAGTTTTATTCCAAAAATGAATTTGAGATTAGTGCATCCAGTTTGTTTTATTATAAGAATTTATCATGATGCACGGTCACCTGAACGTCAAATTCAAAATATATATACAGTTAACTTGTTCAAGCATATTCCTATAGTTATGTACTCACAAAATGGAGTGAGGTAAATATTTTAATATACTTACAAACAGAAAAAGAATTGTGTATTAAAGTGTTTTGGGCATGAAAGCGTCGTGTAAATAGTTACCAACTTTTCGGAAGAACTTACTGCCCTCATCTTTAGGATAGGTACTCCCATGTTAGTACTTATTAATTAAATTGTTTTCCGCGCCCCTCCATAAAATAACCAGAATAAAATTATTATTTCTTTGGAATTTGATGACATGCAGTTCAGTAGACCGACACCGACGTTTCCGATAAACCTGCTACGTCCATCTGACAGACGAGGTAGTGAGAATATGTTTGTCCGAAATGTTGTTGTCTATGTACCAAACTACACTCTCTCACATTACAGAGGACGGTAATCTTAGTAACAACCGTCGTCATAACGTAAAGTCTCAATGTAACATCTTCATATGGTTTACTTATAACCTGAAGATGGAGAAAGTGTTTTCTCCCGACACGCTGCTCCTGCCTGCTGGGTTACAATCCTCGTCATAACCCGACACACGGCAGTACTATCTATACACTCCCGGTAACTTACTCACTGGAAAATGCAGCTCAATATGAATGTTTCACTTTCTATCCGGGTTTAATACTATTAACGTGTAGCCTGTGGGAGTGGGAGGGTGCGAGTTGTATCTGGTTCAGGGCAGAGGCCAGTAGGAAACATTTGCTATCATGATAACGGGACTTGTGATTTACAAAGACTCGGAACCTCTTCACTGGCTTTCCAAGGACGTTCTTTCCATGGAGTTACTGAATCCTATCCAGGCTTTTTGATTTCTCACCCATACCCTCACTTTCCCATGAGGGTGTTGGCCACACTGCGTACCATTTTAACAATTGTGGTTCGACGGCCTAAGTCGGGTCTAGGCCGCCTCCTTGTTCAGGTCTTTTGACCGCACACAATTAGGCATAAACACCCACATCCACATACACACAAACACACACACAAACACACGGTAAGACTCCTCTGAATGAATGATCAGCCCGTCGCAGAGGCCGCTACCTACACAACACACAACAAACGCACGAGACGAACATTCCATGCCCTTAGCGGAATTCGAACCCGCGATCCCAACAAACAAGCGACTGCAGACATGTGCCTTAGAACGCATGGCCACAGGGATCGACAGTTCAAGAACTGGTACTTCTGTACCACTGAGTGGATTAAACAGTCTTTGAATTTCTTTCTTGGCAGGTTCAAGCGTATCATCATTCTTTAATTTATGGGCCATTACGTAATGGCCACGGTCTTTCCCTTGCAACGCCCAGAATCCTCAGGCCAATCATGCAATGCGATTCTGTACCTGGCTTTAAATTCCTGCAAACGTGAACAACAAATGCAAAATATTATGGGAATTATTCTTCTTTAGGTGGTTGTTAAAATATTCCCGACAGCAGCTAATCCATAAGCGAAAACTGTAGCTAAAAAGGCGTCTTTCTACCTACGTTTCGTACGTGAGCGAGATGCTAAGGATGTGCAAAGTATACTAATAGCTATCTGCTGCAACTGACCGCTTACTGACGTGAAACGTCTCAAGGGAAAAAGTTCACTTTAGAGAAAAAGGAACGGATAGGAGGATAATATTAAAATGTATTTTAAATAAAAGTGATGTGATGGCGTTGACTAAATTGCACGATTCATGATAAGGGAAAGTGGCGGGACCTTGTGAACCGGGAATGAACATTCAGGATTCGTAACAGGGGAAGAATTTTTTGACCAGCCGAGTGACTGTCCACTTCTCAAGAAGGACTCCACTCCAACAGTTGCTTCACAAGAATATCCCATACAAAGTTATTCTGGAGAGAGTTTAGCTAACAACTAGAAAAAGGTTAAGACATCCAAAGACAGAATTATTTTTTGTTTCGTCAATAGGCACTACATATATTGGTCTAGAACAAGTCCCAGACGGAATGACGTTACTGTTAACGTCAAGGCTGAAGTACCGTTAAAGGAACATCCACATGTTGCATGCAGCGCCACGAATGTATGCATGGCTTGGACAGGAAACTCCCCAGCATCACATTAACCTTTTGGCGAAGGAATTATTTTTTTAATTTTAGCACACCCTGTATATAAAATGTGAATAATACAGGATCCAAATATGTTAGAATTATGAAACAAACTGCATTTTGAAGAGAAAAGAAAAGGAGAGTATATACCATGTTTAAAATATTCAGTACCTATATTTGTTGAATAAATATACAAAATACAACTTTAGAGGTTAGCGGTGCGGTACGACCACTATAGTTGACATTAGGCGTCTAAAGGTTAAATATGGCAGTTCGTAGCGGCGTTACGACGAGAGTCTAATCAAGAACGGGACGCATTGAAAGTCGTAGTTTATTATGACGGAATAAACAAGAATCCGCCTGGAAAAGAAAATGCGTACCTTTGATCAGTAAACAATCCAGTTCAACTGCAGAGTCTGGGCACTGTCGTAGACCGTATGCCGGTAAGAGGTTTTGTTTGCCCGCTTATTAATCGATGTAATGTTATCTGCTAACGATACGTACAGTAAACCAATAATTAAGATTATAGATGGCAAATAAAGAGGAAAATGTAAGTGGAATGGCGTAAACTAAAGAACAATTCCGGCAGCCACTTGCACACAGCGGAAATCACCATGGCGAAACTTCTATATAACGTGTCCTAGACCTGGATTCCAAAATAACGCTGCCCGTTGGATGTTAGGGAAGGAGATTCAGGATACTCGGTCAGTGAAGTGACTGGCCATGGCTTCATCTTTGACTTCAAAGTTCCCGCAGCCTCATATCCAGTGACAGACTCGAAGGTTGGCTGTTTATCTCATGCTTGATAGGCCAGAGCGTAAAGCTGGCCACTTATGGAGTGCAGAATTTAAGAATGAGTTGAGCAAAATCTTATTTCCTTTCCGATATGTATCGGTGACGTGACAAAACACGGGGAAATTATGATACTTTACGTTATTATGAGACGATGCTGAGAAGAAGAAAAATAATGAAACAGAGGAAGTGGAGGGCCAGGAGTAGGAGAGGGAAGAGAAAATAATTTGAGAAAAATAATTATATTGTAGTCGAAAATAAAGGTGATTAATAACTACTTCCATGGAGCCCAGAGGCCAATTTGAGAAGCAACAGTTCCTCAATCTACCCAAGAATTTGCCCGCACTTCATGGAACTCGAATATCTACTGCCACTTTCGTATTAACGAGTTACTTGCCCCTTTCCACATCTACATGAATTTCCAATCATATTTATTTAAAGTCTATTTTTAGGCGCCTTCGCAAAATTGCGAAAGGCGACTATTAGCTTCGTCATGTCAGTCTGTCCGTCCGTTCGTCCCTCCGTCCGCCTGTCTGCATCATGAAACAACTCGGCTCCCATTGGACGGATTTTCAGTAGATTTGATATTCGAGTGTTTTTTCTAAAATATGTCGAAAAAATTCAATTTTCATTACAATCTGACAAGAATAATAGGTGATATACATTAAGACCTCTGCAAATATATGGCAATCTCTCGCTCAGGTTTTCTTAGAATGAGAAATATTTTAGACAAATTTGTAGGGAAAATCAAAACAAATATTTTACTTTCAATGTCTTTTTTTTTCCCCGAAAATCGTGCCATTCATGAGATAATGTAGGAAAATATGGTAGAGCCAGACAGGCAACAGGTTACAATATAATACGGCCAATGCGCATTGCATGCTGTATAAGTAATGCCACAAACATTCACTCATAATATTTAATACTCATTGCTTTTCCATACGAACAATGGTTACGCGAACGTCCCTCAATATTACGTTTATACGTACACTGTCTTTCTTGTACATTTTCTTTTCACCTACAACCAAATCATCCAAGACGTCTCTTTCCTTCACGTTTTCCCTCAAAAAAATCTTAACACATTTCCCTTCTCTTTTACACCTATCAACTTTTAAGTCATAAATATTTAAGATTCATTATATGGAAATTCGAGATTAGTTCGCTCATTGAAAGTAAACGACCGAAGACAAGCACCCAAAATAAGTGTTTTCTCTACCAAGCCTAAAAAACTCACCAATCTGTTCATTTAACATACAGGCCTACATTCGGCATGCTAATGTGACAAAAAACTACTCATATTAATAATACAATTATGTGAAAAACTCCGTCAACCTGCTTGTTCGCTAGACAACTGTCGATTCTTCAACTCTACACCCACATCTAATCCCCAGCGATGCATACTATTACATCCATTTTCGACAGCACTATAATTACGTACAGCATCAATTATTCTGGGGTACATGAATTCAGCACTAATATTATATATATTCAACTACTTAAACTGAAGTTTGTTGTGCTCAGAACTTTATAATATAGAATTTAATTTCCACAATTGCACACAACTAATTAGTTGGCGATTAGGAGGCTTCTGGATGCAGAAATACGGCTTATTAACAGGATGGGAGAACAGCTGTGCATTTTGAAGTGGGTACAGCGATGTAGCTGGTGGGAATGTGTATGGAGGGCACAGAGTGGGACACAGGAGTACAGAATACGGAGAGGAGTACGAACAGAATTAAGTGGAGCAAAACAGGCCATTATTGGTAAGTAGAGAGGTAACTAAAAATACTTATTAAAAGGAAGCATTTGAGTAAGAGCAACAAAAAGAAAACACGAACCTTCAGGATAACGAAGTTTGTTAATAAAAGTAAAAGAATAATCAGAAATGGGTTTGAATGGCGAACTGGGGGGTTGAATATTTAAAAGCAATAAGCTGGTACTGTAATATAGTTTTATTTAAGTATCCGGAGCTCAGGTTTTTAATGTTAACCAAATTGTAAGGAGGATAAAAATTGCAAACACAGTAATTGAAAAAATATAATGGATGATGTCATACATGATGAATAATGGAGTTATCTAAAGCAATGGAATCACCGTCATTATTGGCAGTACAGTCTCAATAGATTCAATACAACCTACCTATGAAAGGGAAGGTAAAATAGTCATGAGCTTAACTAAACACCATCCCCTCCACACACACACACACACACACACACACTAACTAGTGGAGGTTAGTAGTCTGTTTCACAGCCCGGCCGCTTTAGTCCCGGGGAAGAACCCCCGAGAGTCATGGAACAGGAACCTGGTTGGTATCCAGAGCCACACTTTAGACGTTCTGATTGGGAGAAACTATTTCCCTTGAAGGAAATCAAACTACGTCCAACCCATAGCCTAATCACTGACTGAGATGTGTCAACTACCATAAAAGCTATTTACGTGTATATTAAATTATCTGGAAAGCAATGACACTTTTCTACACTTTCTTTCCCCATGGCGCAATAGCCCCTATTGAACCAACGCCTCCTCATTAGCCATTTATCACGAATACACTCAGGCACGCCACACTCGGTAGGACCCCTCTGGACAAGTGATCAGCCCACGCAAAGACCTCTATATGACAATACACATCACTCACAAGACACACATTCATGACCAGGCAGGATTCGAACTCTAAATCCCAGCAAGACAGCGACCGTAGAACCATGCTTTAGGCCGCTCGGCCACTGGGATCGGCAAGTTTCTACACTATCATTAGTAAATTCACGGCCGTCCAATATTTACGCCTAATACACTGTAATTTCAACTCTTGACTTTTTTAACAGCAAAAAACTTTAATGTAGTGGCTGTAATTCCATCAATCTGTTCATTACAAAAGTTCTTGAGCAGTTACTTCACACATAAATTAATTTATCTAACTACTGTGTGGCACAATTTTTACGAATATTTATTTCGGCCTTTTCTTTAGATCATCTTAATTTTTAAATATAACCAATACCGATATATTGTGGGGAGACTGCTACCCGTTTGGACTCATAGGAAGAATTATTATTTGTACTATACTTGTAGACCTTAAAATGTTGTAACTTCGTAACCTCCCCACCTGAATATGGAAATTGAATCCACTTCCGAAAAAGCGTTTGTGCTTATTTCAAGGCCAGAACTACGGGTGAATTGCAGATAAATTATGCAGTTCGTTATAGTACTTTCGCTACATGAGATAAACATTCTAGTAATGATATACAGACCATCCGTCCGATAACAGTTTGAATAACTATGTCTCGTGGCAGACGTAATATTCTGAATAACGGCACTTCATATATTCAACGGCAGACGTTTCATGTCGCCCGCTTATAATGCAGACATGAAAGAGTTACATATCAGGAATCGTAGTTCCATTCCCGACACAAGCAGGAGAGGCACACCAGCACTGGGGTTCACCGAGTCTCATATGCAGTGGGTAACGGGTGCGATCTCCCCCAAGCAAAGTGGCCGGGGCGTGAAGCTGAACATTCATGCCCATTTAATGTCGAGGTCACGAATGAGAGATGGTACACCCCCACTCCCCTATACTCAGACAGCTGTATCTCTATTATACCCCCGTCTCTTACCATTTCTTATCGGATTAATTCTGTGAATTCTGAGCTTAACTCCGCAATGGACATGTACATTACTCTTTTCTGGGAAATGACACTGTGTAGCTTCGTAGGCAGATCGCATTAATGAGGCTGATAGTAGCTCACAGTATGTAGCGTCGGATGGTAGGCTGAATGGAAAACAATGAACTGAAAAGAATATATAAGGATGGGGGTACAAATTAATTTAAGGTGCCATACCGAAACTCATCCCGAGATAGACCTACTAACGGAATCGACAAGAAGTCTCAAATAGTGCTCACCCACATTCTTCAAGATTATAAAAAGGACACTGGAAAAATAGATGCTGAAATTGAAAAGAAATTACCATAATATTTTATAGCAGCTGTAATGTTATCGTTTCCAGAAAAAAAAAGCAGTTTAGTTCTATATTATACGTTATAAATCTGAGATATGCTATATAATACGCTATTGCAGCATTTAAAGCGAGTTCATTCTCCCCTGTGAGGGGAAACATACACACACACACACACACACACACACACACCCACACAAACACACACACCCAACACACACCCGCAAACAAACCC
>Ga0123352_10017410_pt1 | contig 11454 bp, 11 predicted proteins | sample TergutLab28metaG_FD_89700 | JGI IMG/M metagenome (GOLD analysis project Ga0123352, IMG submission 89700) | Labiotermes labralis P1 segment gut microbial communities from Petit-Saut dam, French Guiana - Lab288 P1 | ecosystem: Host-associated > Arthropoda: Insects > Digestive system > Gut ...
ATCAACGGCAATTACACTTGTGAATTGTTCTCCCATAGTTTCTATGTCTTGAGGCAAGCTTGCTTTTGGTATTGTTTTTTTATCTTGCTCTAAATCGTACAGAGTTAGATTGAGGACATCCTGAGCCATATAAACGGCATCTGCCACGTTATTTCCACTCGTGTAGCAACCCGACAAATCAGGAAAATTAACACCATATCGCCCGTCTTCCTCAGGTGTGAATATTGCTGTAAAAGCATGCTTCATAATAAATCAATCCCTTCCATTCTTATGCCAACCCCAAATCCTTAATGATACTCCTTGGAATCACGAGCCTTTATTTTGTCGTTAATTTTCTTCACTTCGTTATTACCGAACATATAAAAACCAAACCAAGCGGCGGCAAACATCAGTATTATGACAAGAAATCTCAAGCATTTCACCCTGCTATATTCCCACTTACACCCCAAAAATAACCACTTGCGAGAAAAAGCGGTACAACGCCAATAATTAAATTATAGAATGCTTATAGTCACTTTAAAACAAAAACAAATGTATGGAGGTTTTGGCATGAAAAAATCAGGATTATTAGGATTTTTAGCATTGCTTGGTCCGCTAGGTGGTTTTGTACATCCTGCGCTGTTCGGCTTCTTTGGATTTTTCGGATTTTTTTATTTCCTTTTTTCTTGTGAAAGTGAGCAGAAAAAGAAATTAGGATATTTTGGACTTTTAGGTTTACTGGGCTTGTTAGGTATTTTCATAAATTCTGATTTTTACGGATATTTCGGCTTTTTCAGCTTATTTTATTTATTTAACGAAGCAGAAAAAAAGGATGACGCCAAGGCATAATCTAGCACAATCCAAGGCGAGTGAGAATTTTCGGGACGGCTGTACAAATTTTAATTCAAGTTATTTATGAAGATATTTTTTATGTCGGATACTTTAAGTTGACATCCCTATAAGTTTGCTGCTCAACTTCGTTGATTACTGTTTTACCGCCCCCGCTGCAAGATTGCCGATGAGAAATCTCTGTAACAGCAAAAACAAAACTGTGACAGGCACACCTGCTACAACTGAAGCTGCCATCATATCGTTATACAATATTCTATTTTCACTCATCAACATGCCTATCCCGACAGGAACGGTTCTCATGCTCTGCGAGGACGTAAGTATTAGTGCAAACATGTACTCATTCCAACCCAGAATAAAAGAATAAATGCCTGTAGCTATCAGTCCGGGCAATGCTAGCGGTACTATAACTAGAAGAAATGCCTGAATTGAGTTACACCCGTCTATACACGCCGATTCATCCAACGTTTTTGGGATTGTGTCGAAGTATCCCATCATCATCCACGTGCAAAATGGTATGGCAAACGATATATATGGCAAAATCAAGCCAGGATGGGTATTAATTAATCCATACGTTATCATAACTCGATATATTGGAACAAGCAACATGATTGTCGGGAACATTTGCGTTGTTAGCAAAAACGTAAGGAATGCACCACGCCCTGCAAATTTAAATCGCGAAGCGCCGTAACCGGCAAGGCATGAGAACACAATTGAAATAACAGTGGCGGATAATACGATTATGAGACTATTTCGAAAAAAGTCAATGAACGGGTAGTTCGTCCAAAGGTTTGTAAAAGCTTCGACCGTAAACGGATTAGGTATGAGCGTTGGCGGAATATTAAATGTATCTTCAGCCGGTCTGAAGGCAGTGCTTATCATCCAAAAAAATGGAAGCAAAATAACACTGGATACACCGGTAAGTGCAAGATAAGTGCCGGCACCTGCAACATTTCTGTGTTTAAACTTACTTTTTCTCACTTCACTCCACCTCTAGTCTCTACGTTTTAGTGCCCATCTGTAAACGCCGCCGAGGATAAAACAGATGAGAAAAATAACTACTGACATGGCCGCTGCTTCGCCAAACCTAAAGTTTGAAAAAGCAGAATTGAAAATATGATTACTCACCAACATTGTAGAGTTCGCAGGGCCGCCGAAAGTGAGTATTTGCACAAGATTAAAGTGCCTAAACCAAATTACAGTATTTAAAATCAGCGTAACCGAAAGTACCGGCAAGAGCAACGGCAAGGTAATATGCAGCAGTGTTTTGAATCCGGAGCAACCATCTATTTCACCAGCTTCATACAAGTCGTCGGGTATAGCTTGCAGTCCTGCAAGTAACATAAGCATAACAAATGGAAAGCCTCGCCAAATTGCAACAAAACTCAAACTCGTGAATGCATATTCAATGCTGCCAAGCCAACTAACAGGCTCATTCAAAATCCCGAGACTTATCAATGCATAATTGGCAATACCAAAAACAGGATTCAAAATCCAACTCCACAGTATGCCGAGAACAATTTCGGGAAACAACCACGGAATCATTAAGATGCTCCGAAACAAAAGCCTACATTTCATTTTTTTGTTTAAAAGAAGAGCAAATAACAAACCAAACAGGAAATGCCCCGCAACTACAATTAGTGTAAATCGTATAGTAACCCAAAGACTATTGACAAAATGCGGGTTATTAAATATGAATATGAAGTTACGAACACCTACGAAATCCCATCTATTAACAAGGTTCGTGTCGTAAAGACTCAATACAAACCCATAAATAATGGGATAAATAATCATCATGGTAACAATTAAAACTGCCGGCACCATGAAAAGATATTTCGTATAAGCGCGTTGCGATTGCGTCAATGGAAGCACCTCCCGATTATTCAAATGAAAGTGAGGATTCGAAGCTCTCTTGGCCTTCCTAGAAAGCTCCAAAATCATCTCATTATTTCAAAGCCGACTCTATCTGCCGAAAATGCGCAGAATATCTGCTTCAGCTTCTGCAGCGACCCCTGCAGCGTCACTTCTGGCGCCGGATGCCATGGCGTTAAGAGCCCATGCGAGCACGTCACGCACATCACCGTCGTGTTCGGTTAGTTGTACTTCAAATGCATTGTTTAATGCAGGGATAAATCCTGCAGTTAAGGCGTTACCACTGACGGAGTCAGTAACTTGAGATACAAACGGAGGCACTCGATTAGTAGCTGCGTTGTACAGTTCGAAGTTGGCCGGGCTAGTTAGGTATGCAAGATATGCTGCTGCTATATCTGTATGTTCAGAAGCTGCCGAAATCGCAAACCCATTGACATTTCCGGTTGCTAGACTATTAGCACCCGGACTTAATGTAGGCATAGGAGCCCCTGCAAATTTGCCTTCAAGTTCCGGATTCATTGCGACAACTGAGCCCACTGTGTGCGGACCTGTGAATGTTGCAATGGCTACTTCGGTAGCCAGCAAATTTATAGCTGCTGCGTGGTCAACTTCACCGGCACCGGGAGGTGTTATATTATACACATTAGCCCATCTATAGTAATAGTCAAGAGCTGCAATTGCGCCAGGTGAATTGATTTCTGTGCTGAACTCACCATTTTCATAGATAAGCTCTCTGACCCCGCTATTACGCAACATCGGAATAAATCTGGAAGCGCCAGAGGAGTTATTCGAAGCAATCAGCGCAAGGAAGAATTGATCGCCAGTGGTCAGCTGTAACCCAAGTTCTGTAACTTCATCAAAGGTAGTAGGTGGAGTGAGTCCAAGTTCTTCGAAGATGTCACTTCTGTAAACAAATCCCGTTGGAATACTTCCCCATGGAGCTATAAAAAGTGTATCTCCCAGCATGACCTCGCCTCTGACAGCCATAGCTACATCATTCACATAATCTTGCCCCATTATATCGTTGAGTGGCAAAAGTGCATCCATATCGTTCAAAGTTACCATATATTGCATGAATAGCGTAAATATGTCCGGAGCATCTCCAGCAACAACTCTTGTCATAATTGCAGGCATAAGTTCATTTGATGAAACAGTGGATATATCAAATGTAACATGAGGATTTTTCTCCAAGAAAGAATCAATGACTTCTTGCTCTACGTCACCATCGGGTCTTTCAATTAACGTAGCAGAAAGATATTGCAGAGTGATAGGCTCTGCGTCTTCCGCTGTGGCGTCTACTGTATCGTTCGATGTATCAGCAGGTGTATCTCCGTTTGACGCGCACGCTATAATTGTGAACATAAGTGCAACAATTGCAAGCAAACTTAAAAGTTTTTTCATTTTCGTCTCCTTAAATAATTTTAATTTAGTTTTCGATGTTGTTGAAACAACCTAATACTTCAGGAATGCTTTTAATATCTCAGCAATGTATTCGGGCTCTCCATCCCTCAAATTAATTGAATTGATAAAAATTTGACTTTCCATTCCTGAATCGTCACCCCGTAGATAATGACCGATATCGATAGCAGGATTGCAGCTTTCAAGCATGAACTTCGAACAGTCTGCTCCGGTTTTCCCTTCCGGCAAGTCAACAATCAGCATTGGGGCATCTTGTGCCAAACGTGCTTGATGCGAACGGCGAATCTGAAGGTCTTTACAATCTAAAAGACTCTTTTCTATTAGGTCAAGATGTTTGTTTTGTGAGCGCTTCACGGCTTCAGCGTCGGATTCTATAAATTCCTTCATTGCTGTATATATGCCAATGAACTCCTCCTTTCCCACTTTATAAGGCCTACCAATACTTACATTAGGATTTGCAAACGCATAGCACCTATCTGCAATTTGTTTATCACCCAAAAACAAACCTGTAGATTGCGGTCCTGCAAGAAATTTACCGCCACTGAAAATAACGCCGTTAGCGCCGAGATCACGAGTGTAGTACCATAAGTTTGACTTGGGCGGTAATTGAGCCGCTGCATCAACGATAATAGGTACGCCTAGGGTGTGCATTAATGATATAACATCTTTCAAAGGTGGTAACCCTTCTTCATAAATAACATCTGCCGCAAAGAAATACATTCCGGCTGTTCTGTCACAAACAGCCTTTTCGAGTTCATCCAAAGATGCACCGACTTTTACTAACTTTGCACCCGAAAGTTCAATTAGATGCCAATATGGGAGCATCGGTATTTTCGTTTGATTTTCGAAAACGATGATTTCATTCTTGGAACACCGGCTTGTGTCGGGTAGTTCGCTTGCTAACTCAAAGTCATTACCTACCATCAGGCAGGAGGCTGTAATCACAACACAAGCAGCTCCCCCGCTTGAAATAAACGCAGCTTCGTTTTGTGTCATAGTAGCAATTTCATGTGATACAGTTTTGTTGAGTTCAACGATATCAACAAAGTACCGACCCGCTTCGCACATGGCTGAAAGCACATTTTCACTCATGCGTGATCCACCTATGCGCGTGTACGTATCACTTGCATTTACAATTGTCTTTAACCCGAGATTTTCATAAATATTCATACTTTAAGAGTCCCCCAACACGGTCTGGTAGTTCCTGCTATTTGCTCTTTAGTTCCACTATAGCTTCAATTTCAACAGGTATATTGTCGGGCAATACGTTTACCCCAATAGCGGATCGTGCTGCACAACCAATTTCATCCCCGAAGAGATCAATTAATAGCTGAGACGCAGCATTAGCTGTTTCAGGTTGTCTATAAAACCCATTATCGCTGGATACTAGGACAAGCAATTTCACAAAGGACTTCACCCTATCTAAGTCACCTACTGCACTCTTTAAAACCGCTAGGAGATTTAATGCGCAGTTTTTAGCTGCCTCTTGACCTTCTTCAAATGTTAAGTCGCTACCTACACGACCTCGCTTAAAAGTATTGCCATTTATATCGGGCCCACATCCTGATAAATATACTAAACCTTCTCCAAATTCTTTTGCTTGCGTGTAAATCCCGCCTTTGGGGGGTGTCTCAGGTATTTCAATTTTTGCAGTGGCTAATCTTTCGTTAAAATTCAAAATGTTGTCCTCTTTCGCAAAAAGTTCCGGTGATAAATTATAAATAATTTTGTTATTCAAAAATTATTTTATAGAACGGTTTGGTAAAAGTCAACTAAAAAAATCCTTTTCAGAAACATTTTCACAACCCATTATATAAAATAGCATGAATGCTAGAGGATTGCTACCACTCTGCGACAGTACCATCATCCATTCGCCATAGTGGTGCGCTCCACACGCCAATATCCTTGTTATGCAAATCTTCTTTCAAGGCCTCCTCATCTACGTCAATACCTAATCCCGGAAGCGTGGGCTTATGCACAAATCCATCTTCGAAATAAAAAAGTCCGGCAGTATTTTTCATGTATGTTTTTGCAGGGCGATAAGTCTTGTCAGCCAACTGTATCGTATCTTCAACTGCTATATCACCACCATTCACCGCATTATGAACTCCAATGACCTGCTCTTGTATAAATGCATTTGGAGTAGCAATATCGTGATGCAAGCACGCAGAGAAAGCAATCACTCCTAATGGGCAATGCGGAGCTACCGCTATATCATAAGTCTCTGCCATTGCGGAAATTTTCCTAACTTCCCAGAGACCACCGGCATGACTCAAGTCGGGTTGAATAATATCTACCACACCTGCCTTGAAAATTCTTTTAAAATCCCAACGCGTATAAAGTCTCTCTCCGGTAGCAATAGGAATTGAAGTAGTGCGCCGCAAATCAATTAAATCATCTTCGTTCCACGGCAGTACAGGTTCTTCAACAAACAAAATGTCATACTGCTCTATCTCTTTCATCAACTGGCGAGCAACGGTTTTGTGAACTCGTCCATGAAAATCAACACCAATATCCAATTGATTGCCAACTGCATCACGTATACCACCCAACATATCACCGGCAGCTCTAATCTTTGCACCCGCACATATCCACTCCATTTCTTCTGTAATACATACTTTTATAAATCGATAGCCTTGCTCTAATCTCTTTTTTGCATTCCCCCCCATTTCTTCCGGAGTAGAGCCGTGCACCCAAGCATACACTTTCTGTTTCGCTTTTGCCGCACCACCCATCAACTCGTACACAGGGGCATTGTAGTATTTCCCCTTTATGTCCCACAATGCTTGCTCAATTCCGGATATGGCGCTCATCAGAACCGGACCACCCTTGTAAAAATTCCCACGATATAAAACATTAAAAACATCTTCGATGTTTCGCGGATCAAGCCCAATAAGCTGTTCGGCTGCTTCTTCCACTGCCACAGCAGTAGTTTTGGCTCTACCTTCAACAATTGGCTCACCCCAACCAACAAATCCATCATCTGTAGTTATCTTAACATAGTTTGTCCTCGGGTTAACTGGAAATACCTTCACTTCTTTGATTTTCATAGCTCCTCCTTTTTTATAAAAATACTAAAATTGGCTTCGAAAAAATACACAATAGACTTGACAGAATGTCTATTGTGTATTATATATTAATAATTATAATATTCAAATAAATATTTAGTTTTGCGGCTTAATTTTAAGAAATTTCTGCAATAACTTGTTCACCTTCACTCACTTTTGCTCGCATCCGCAGAGTTTTGACAATTTTTCTTTGCAATATCCAGGTAATTGTATAGTGTGAACTTCGATATATTTAAATACTCACAAATCTTATCTCCCGCTTTCATAATTAAAAAAGCACCTTTTTTGTCTATAAATTCTATAATACGTATTTTATCTTCTCTTGTCATGTCTTTAGGTTGCTTATTCACAATTTTTTGACTTTCAGCAATAAAATAGTCAAGCAGTTCCCCGACATCATTAGCGAAAATCTCATCAACAATAGGTTCGTCTAAGCCTATAAACCCCTTAATACTCTGCTCCATCTGTTGGAATTCAGTAATATCAAAGTTTACGCAGATTGACCCGATAACTGAGCCTTCATTGTTCTTCAAAAAAACAGTGGACGAACGAAGTAGTGATCCTGATTTAGTTTTTGTTATATAGCCGTAGGAATCTCCATCTTTGACCGTACCTCGCAAAACCTCCAACCCGAGATTGCTACCACTATCGCCTATATTTCTTCCGGTGATATGACTGTTTTGTATAGAAACGATTGTATGATCGTAATCAAGGGTTAGGTCATGTAGAACTACTTCACATTTACTCCCAAATTGCCCGGCTATCATTTGAATAATTCTATTAAGATTGTCCCATTCTGCACTCACATTTTCCATTCCTACTACTCCTTTTTTTCAACATTTACGCTCATAATTATAGGACTTCGACCTGTGTATGTCAATAAAATATAGCGAACGGAAGGTGATATTGTATGCGAGATTTGCTAATCAAGAGTGGGATGCTCATCGATGGAACAGGGACGCCCGCATGGTCTGCAGATATTGCAATTGCTAATGGAATAATAGTTGAAATTGGTTCTCACATTGAGGGGGAGTTTGTAAAGACGATTGACGCAAAATCTCTTTTTGTAACTCCGGGGTTCATTGATCCACACACACATTCCGACCTCGCTTTTTTACGAGATCGGCGGCACACCCATGCAGTTATGCAAGGTATAACAACAGAAGTTTTCGGGCTCTGCGGCATGGGACTTGCACCACTACCATACGGCTCCCCTTATGAGCTTATGCGCTTTACTTCAGGCATATTCGGAAGCATACCTGAAGGAGATTGTGATTGGACAAGCTTTGCTGACTATTTTAAACGTCACGATGGATGTGCCATAAATGTCATGTGTGCGGCAGGTCACAATGCACTGCGAGTTAGTGCGGCAGGCTATAGCGACAGAAAACTGAATGAGCAGGAACTCAAAACCTCCAAATCAGCCATGCATAAAGCCATGGAAGATGGTGCTGTCGGTTTTTCTACCGGTCTTAGTTATTATCCGTGTGGGTGGTCTGATACAAAAGAGTTAATTGAATTATGTAGTATTGTAAAAGCGCATGATGGGGTTTTTCTTGTACACAAACGTGCGGGACCTGAATATCCCACTTATGACGACGATGCTGAAGTCATTGAAATTGTACAACATACAGGTGTACGAACGCATATACTTCATTACAAAACCGGACTTTCTAATGTCGGAAAACCAGAATCTTTGATACTCCCTTATCAAGAAGCATTAGACGAAGGGTATGATATTTCTTTTGAGCTTTACCCATATCACACAGGCTGTGGTTACGGCCCTGTTCTTTTGCCGCCGTGGGCACAAGTCGGTGGATTCGAAAAGATAATTGACGTTATAACAAATGAAAAATCAAGACCGCAACTACTGCGTGATGTGTCAAGGTATTATGAGTTTTATAGGCCGCAAGATGGAGCTCCATGCGTATTTACACATTTAAAAAATCACGCTGAATATGAAGGTCTATCATTTGAAAATGTTGCACATAAACGCAAGCAGACTGTCGTTGAAATGATTGTTGATATGCTGGTTGAAAGCGAACTTGAATTTGGGTGGCGAGGAACTGCCCCCTCCACCGAGGTGTCAAAGCAGCTCTATCACGATATTATGTGGCTTATAAATCATCCTTGTTATACAGTTGGAAGCGATGCCATTCCCTTAGGGAGCCATCCGCATCCAAGAATGTTTGGCGCTTTTGCAAAAATGCTCCGATTAGTACGAGAGTTTGATTACCCGCTTGAGAAATTCGTTAGAAAAGTGACATCTTTTACTGCACAGCGTCTTGGGATTGCAGATCGCGGTACTTTGGCGGTCGGAAAATGTGCAGATATTGCAGTGTTTGATTTTGTTAATGTAAAAGATGAAGCAACTTGGGATAATCCCTGTAAGCTCGCAAGTGGCATGAAGCATGTCATTGTGAATGGCGTTGCAGTCGTGCTGGACGGAAAACCAACACAAGCAACGGCAGGAAACGCACTGTCACCATCACGAAAATAGCTTTCTGTTTTTAGAAATCAGGAGAAAGGAGTTGTCACTAGTATGTCAAAAATTCACATAAAAAAAGTTCGCGCAATTCTAACCGCACCAGCCGGAATAAATCTCATTGTCGTTAAAGTAGAAACAAACGAGCCAGAGTTATATGGACTTGGTTGCGCTACGTTTGCCTATCGCGAAAAGGCTGTCGCTTGCATGGTTGAAGAATATTTGGATCCACTTTTGAGAGGTCGAAATGTAGCCGATATCGAAGAACTTTGGCAGTTAATGAATAATAACGCTTATTGGCGCAATGGACCTGTCGAAAATAACGCCATATCAGGCGTTGATATGGCTCTTTGGGATATAAAAGGAAAAATGGCAAGAATGCCCATATACGATTTGTTGGGCGGAAAATCCCGACAAGCTGCAGCAATTTACAAGCACGCGGAAAGTGATACATTAGAAGGATTGGAGGAAAGGGCTCGTATTTTCATAGAACAAAAAGTCCGCCATATTCGCATCCAACTTGGTGCCTTTTCGTATGGAGGGGAAGCAGTAAATCTCAACATTCCGCTAAACTCTGCAATGGGCGAATATTATTGCCCTGACCAATATGTGCGCAATACAGTGAAAATGTTTGAATATATCCGTAAAAAAATCGGCGATGATGTCGAGCTTATTCACGACACACACGAACGCATCCCTGCAATTCAAGCGGTGCAGCTTGCAAAAGAGTTGGAACAATTTCGCCTCTTCTACCTTGAAGACATCCTTTCTCCGGAGCAAAGCGAATGGTTTAAACTTGTGCGCCAACAATGTACCACACCTATCGCTATGGGCGAACTTTTCAACAATCCAAAAGAATGGGATTATCTCGTTGCGAATCGACTAATCGATTTCATTCGTGTGCATGTAAGCCAAATAGGCGGACTCACGCCTGCTCGAAAGTTAGCAATATTTTGCGAGCAATTCGGTGTACGTACGGCGTGGCATGGTCCCGGCGACTTATCTCCTGTGGGACATATGGCAAACGTACATTTAGATCTTGTTAGCCGAAATTTTGGCATACAGGAGTTTGTGGGTATAAACAGCATTTTACATGAAGTTTTTCCAGGCTCTCCGACAGTAAAAGATGGATATATCTATGCTAACGAAAACCCCGGGTTAGGTATAGATATAAATGAGGAATTAGCAAAGAAATATCCTTGCACAACTAAGATTACAGAGTGGACACAAACTCGTTTGCCCGATGGAAGCTTACACACGCCGTAATTACGCTCTTTTTACTCCCTGCCAATAGACAAGCACTTCATCTATTGTCGGCAGCTCAAACGTTCTTTTCCAACCACTTTGCTATGCCGTCATTTTCGTTTGTATCGCAAGCTTGATTGGCGATAGCTTTCACTCCATCAAATGCATTTCCCATCGCAACACCGATACCGCACCATTCCAACAAGTCAATATCATTAGTATCGTCACCAAAGTCTACGATTCCATCTTGCTTAGGTCGGATTTTTAGTGTGTGGTCAATGGGTACTTATCCGATGTAAGGCTGTTGTTATGATATAAGGTCAATTTTAGCTCTGATTTCATCCCTATAATCAGCATCTGCGCCTAAAACAAATACAAAAGTATTCTCCACTCGGAGAAGATGAGAGTAAAGATCGGCAGAGGTTTGACGGAAAGTGTTATGATTCACCCCATTTACAGAGCTATGCGAACGTGCGTTGCCACTAAGGCTTTCTGCATTCGCCATTGTGCCGGCAAATACAGCCTCGGCACCGGCTA
>Ga0123352_10017411_pt1 | contig 11454 bp, 3 predicted proteins | sample TergutLab28metaG_FD_89700 | JGI IMG/M metagenome (GOLD analysis project Ga0123352, IMG submission 89700) | Labiotermes labralis P1 segment gut microbial communities from Petit-Saut dam, French Guiana - Lab288 P1 | ecosystem: Host-associated > Arthropoda: Insects > Digestive system > Gut ...
CCGAACCTTCCGCCTGGAAGCTATATCATAACCGAGACAAGGGCACCAAATGGATGGGTGTTAGATTCTACCCCGCAAACCATTTTTATCGGTGCAACCGGACAAGCATACCGGCTTGAGTTTACGAACCGGCCACTTGGTATGCTCATCATCCGCAAGCTTGATAGCTTTGATGACTCTCCATTGGCTGGAGCCGTCTTTGAAGTGCGTAGACAAAACGGAACCTTGATTGGCGAGTTCACCACAGATGCCAGCGGTACCATTGAAATTCCGGGATTGCTTGGTTGGGTAATCGTTGAAGAAACCCAAGCTCCAGCAGGGCACGAGCTTGATCCCAACGCGGTTCGCACCATTGAAATTCAACCCGGCGCACCGACAATCGTAACATTCAGAAACCCAAGGCAGGGAAGCCTCACCATCACCAAAACAGATGGAGACGGCAACCCACTGACCGGTGCTGTATTTAGAGTTACCCGCCAAAATGGGGAACTAATTGGCACATTTACATCTCCAGCAAGCGGTGTTGTAAACGTGCCTAACCTGCAATCCGGCTGGTATGTAGTAGAGGAAATACAGGCCCCTCCAGGTTTTGTCCGCTCTCAAGCAGGTCAGACCATAGAAGTAAGGCCAAATGCAGCTGCACAGGTAACTTTCATAAACCACCGGATGCCAAGCCTTATTATTGAGAAAGTTGATAACGCGGGCAACCCATTGGCAAATGCTGAGTTTGAAGTGCGCACATTGGGCGGTAATCTTGTCGCTCGCGTGACATCCAATAGCGGTGGTATAGCTACTGTTGAGGCAATCGAACCAGGCAGCTATTTAGTCACAGAAACAAGGGCTCCCCAAGGTTTCATTCGCGATTCTGTAGCGCAACCAGTGGAGGTCCGTGCAGGAGAAACAGCTACCCTCCGTTTTGTTAACACTCCATATGCAGAAACCTCTATCCGCAAAATCAGCGGCGACGATGGCAGACCTTTAGCCGGAGTTGTATTTGAGATTACAAGGCTTAATGGCGAGCGTGTACAAAACCCTGCAAATAGAACCTTTGAGTTTGTTACCGATGCAAGTGGCATGATTCACATTCCTGGGCTATCTGCCGGGACTTATGTTGCCACCGAAATCAGGGCTTTGCCTGGTTATACCCCGGCTGAACCTGTAACATTCGTAGTTGAAGATGGTAGAGATACCGTTATTACCATCAGAAATTACAAGATGCCATCAATAGTTATCCGCAAGATATGCGGCGAAACAGGCCGCCCCTTACCGGGAGTTGTCTTCGAGATAGCTAGGTATCTGCAAAACGGCAGAACTGGTCAAAGGCTGAAAAACTATGCCGTTGACAACAGTTATGAATTTGTTACAGACGCAAGCGGCCATATATATCTTCCTACTTTAGAAGATGGACAATGGATAGCAATCGAAACCAGACCATTGCCCGGATTTATGGCTGCAAGTCCAAGGGTATTTACCGTTGGTATAAACGGCGACACTACCATAATCATCCGCAATTATCGTTATCCTGACTTCTCTATCCTAAAATTGGACGGCGCAACCCGCCAGCCACTTGCAGGTGTTCATTTCGAGATCGCTCATGATATTGGTAATGGCACCGCAGGTCAAAGGCTTGTAAACCCCGCTGATGGCACAACAACATTCGTTACTGACGCGGCAGGTCGCATTCCACTTCCTACGATTGCCCCAGGTCGCTATATTGCAATTGAGACAAGGGCACTCCCAGGCTACACCATTGAGGGGCCCGTACTTTTCACAGTTGCTCCAGGCGAGAACCGCACAATCACAATTTACAACCACAAGCGTGCGGATTGGGTAATACGCAAGACTGACGGCGACACAGGCAGGCCGCTTGAAGGTGTCCAGTTTGAAATTGCTAGATATTTTGGTAATGGCAACGCCGGAGAACGCCTTCAAAATCCGGTAAATGGTTCAACTAGATTTTACACTGATGCAGCAGGCTTGATTCAATTGCCGAACCTTCAGCCAGGGACGTTTATTGCCATTGAAACACGGGCATTGCCTGGTTATGTATTGGCTGAGCCAATGATATTCGTCGTAGCAGCGGATTCGCAAAACACCACAATTAACATCGAAAACTTCCGCCTGCCGGAGCTAACCATCCGTAAGATAAACAGTGTAACTCGCCAGTCTATCGAAGGAGTTATCTTCCAGATATCTCGACCAAACGGTGAGCGCATAAGAAACCCACAAACAGGTTTCTATGATTTTACCACTGACCGCAACGGCTTAATTCATTTACCTGTTATGCAAGACGGAACCTATCTACTCACAGAAATCCGCGCAGCAGCAGGTTTCCATGGACTAACCGAAGCAGTAATGTTTGAAATCAATTCAGCTTCACGTCAAAGGGAACACTTGCTTGTGGTAGAAAATGACCCGGCAAGCGGACTCTTGATTATCAAGCGTTGTGCAAGCACTCGTACACCTTTGCAGGGTGTTGAGTTTGAAGTGCGCCACGCCGATGGCCGTCGTGTCACGGGTTTGCTCGCCGACCAAAACATGCCAGGCACACCGGCGAACAGCCCTAATATCGCACTAAGCGGCAACTTTGTTACCGATCATCGCGGTATGATTACCTTGAATCATTTGCTACCAGGTGTATATCACATCACGGAAGTACGTGCCTTGCCCGGCTTTATTCTTGATGAGACTGTCCACATCGTAACCGTTACCGCTGGGCGGCAAGAGGTTTTGGAAGTGGTCAATCAGCAAATGGCTGGATTAAGGCTTACGAAGATTGACTCGGTAACACGCCAGCCAATCCCCGGTGTTGAATTTAGAATCTTTGACTTCATCACTCGTCAAGAGGTTGCAGGCCCATTCATTACAGACAACAATGGCCGTATCGAGTTCACAGGTATCCTACCTGCGGGACGCTATACAATCCAAGAAACACGAGCAGCAGCCGGTTACTTGGTTGATAATATGCCAAGAACCGTAGAGTTTAGAGTTGGTATGATGACCGAAATCACTTGGGAAAATACCAGAGAAGCAGGTCAAATTCAAATTACTAAGCTCTCCAGTGCAGACAATGAAGTTAATGGCTTGCCTCGTGGCAGTCGCCTTGAAGGTGCAGTCTTTGAAGTTCGGGACTGGCGCACAGGCAATGTTATCGACCAATTCCGTACCGACCACAGGGGTGTCGGCGTATCCCGCCCACTTCCTCTTGGAAGGTATCTAATTGAGGAAATCCAAGCACCGGCATTCTTTAGGCGTTCAGATCAAATTCTTGACGTAACTATTGAACATTCTGGTCAGATTCTTCGCTATGAGTTCTTTAATGAACCGGCAAATGTAAGTGTCGAAGTGCGTAAAACAGGCCCACAAGAGGTTATGGCAGGTCAGCCAATCGTGTGGAACATCACAAGAATTGCGAATACCTCCAGTATCCCGTTGTCAGATTTTTATATGCGTGACATTTTACCGGCTCATGTAGTCCGTTTGGACAGGATATTTACCGGCACTTTCAATCAGAGCGTGCGCTACAGTGTAATGTTCCGTACCAACCGTAATGACCAATGGAGAGTTGCATATGATAATCTGTCCAGCACCCAAAACAACGCGCTTATTATGGCACCTGCCGCACTCGGTTTGCGTTCCGGTGAATTTGTAACAGAGTTTATGTTTAGCTTTGGTACTGTAAATGCCGGGTTTAGAAATGTAACCAATGCAAGAATTGAAGGTACCGTTCTTGACGGATTGCCCAACGGCTATGAGTTTGCAAATCTCGTAGACGTAGGGGGCAGAACCGGCGACGAATGGGTAATCGGAAATTCATCATGGTTAACGCGGGTGTTCAGACCAGCCCAAAGGCATCCAAGGACTGGTTACTAAGCATTATAAAACAAAAGCAACAATTGGAGTGGCGAGGCGTATCATCTCGCCGCTCCTTTTTTTATCCCTTTTTTTATGTGTCTAAAGGAGGACGAGAAACATGGAAAACAAGAACAAAAAAGCAAGAATTGTCAGCATGATAATGTTTGTGTTGACTTTGGCAGGGGTACTTTCCTTGATTATGGTAGTACCTGTATTAGCCAACCCTGGTGCTCTTGAAGCCAACTTGAACCAAGCAACTGAGACAATCGCAACCACCATAAGAAACGTCTCAGGCGGTGCGGCAGTTGTTTGCGGCACCATTTGCGGTGTTAAGTATTTTACCAGCGGCAGACAACAAAGTGCTGATGGTGCTATTGACTGGGCCAAACGGATTGGCCTTGGGCTTGGCGGCATTGCATTATGCTCGCAGATCGTTACGTGGATCCAAGGTATCGCTTAAGAAAAATGAAAAGCAAAATCGAATAAAAACAGTTAAAGACAGCCGGGGGGATATTCCTACCCGGCTTTATTTTTTATAGGAAGGTGGTGAGGCTTAATGACGCTTTTAGATAATATGGTCATGTGGTTTATTGGGATAATTGTTGAGTTGCTTGATGTGTTGGTTACAGGCGTGTTATCGCTGTTACGTGTTGATATTGCTTTTTTTATGGGATTGTTTCCTATCGCACAGACATCCCATAGCGGTTTTAGGATTATGGCCTTCAGCTTAATTACATTATTTTCGATATGGGGGATGTTGAAAACGATGCTGACCCCAAACCCCAGTGAAGCTGAATCACCAATACAGCTTCTCTTCAGAGCGGCGCTTTTCACATTTCTAGCGGCAAACTCGCTTAACTTAATAAACACCCTGCTAAATTACGCTAACACTCCGTTTGAGTGGATAATGGGTCTTGGCAGTGATGAGGCAAGCATGTCGCTATTTGGGCATTCACATAACGTAGTTAGTGCAGGCTTTTCTGGGCTTACGGCAGCCTTGATAGGTCCGATTATTGCCGTCGTATTTGTTATCGTTGTTGGATGGAATACATTTAAAGCCATAGTTCAATGTGTGGCTAATTACTTAACCATAGGCTTATTAGCTATCACGTCTCCGCTTGCTTTTTCAATGGGCGTTTTACAGTCAACAACGCCGGTTTTAAAGGCATGGGTTCGGATGATAGGTGGGCAAGTGCTTCTGCTTATTATGAATGTATGGATGCTACGAATGTTGATTACCTTGTTTCAAAGATTTCTTACTGATCCAGCAATGATAGCCATTGCAGCATCCATTGACGCAGATATGAGTGGGATATTAACTGAGGCTGGTCAGAATGTATCAGATTCAATTTCGGGCTCAGCCGTTGGTGGAATACCGATGATGGCATGGATGTTCATAATCGTAGCTTGGATCAAAGTAATGCAATCACTCCCAGGAGTAATAAACCAGCTCGGTCTTAATATAGCCCAGACAGGCGGCCAAGTGTTTAGCACTATGATGATTGCGGCAATGGCACTGAAGGGCATCAAACTAGCATCCGCAGGCAAAAGTTCGGCGGCGGGTTCAGGAGGCAAAGGTTCATCCGGTGGCAAATCCTCCGGGTCTGGAGGCCCAGCACCAATCGGTGGTGGTGGTCCGAAAGGCAAAACACCTCCAGGTGGCGGCACTGACGGAGATGCAGCCGGAAAAGATTCTGGTACCGGATCAGGTAAAGGCCCAGGAACCGGCCCAGGTTCAGATACTGGAAAAGGACCAAAGCCACATAGCTCCGAATCAAGCACAAGCGGCGGCAAAAAGCCAGGTGCAGACTCAGATACCAGAGCAAAGACTGGTGCTAAAGCAGCACCAGGAACTGAAGGTTCCGGTGAGTTTAAGGAAATCGTGCCACCAAAAGACGGTGTTGAGGCACCTCCTCTGCATAGTGAGGAGTTTAAGGATGTCGTTCCCCCAGGGGAAGGTATTGATACGCCTCCACAACATAGCGGTGACTTCAAAGAAGTTGTGCCACCGACGGATTATTCGTCGCACACTGATGGAGCTGCGACTTCACCTGACTCAACATCAGCACCAACAACGGAAAACAAAGATGCAACATCATCGGCTGCGGCACAGCCTGCTACTCACACAGGAGATACGGCTACCACGCCATCACCAGTTACGCCTAAAGCCGGCTCAGATACGCCGGAGAGCAAGGTCACAGGAACACCATCAAGCGGAAGTCCAGTTGGCAGTACAGGTGATGCAAAGACGCTACAACCAATATCCCCAAGCGGCGGCAGTAACACCGCTACCGACGCGAAACCAACGCCTAGCACACCTATGCCAAAAGGCACTCCGGCAAGCGATAATGCGGCTGCGCCTGGAAGCAATGTAACCGTAGGTGGTTCAACAGCAAATATAGATGCGAGCGGTAACGCATCACAGGCTTCGCAAACGCAGGCACCTACCGGCGATGCTCCTGTAACGGCACCCTCGCCGTCTGAAGCATCCGAAACATCGCCAAACCCAGCCGTAGGTAGCTCTACCACAGATACCAATGTTCAAAGTAGTACCGCAACTCATACAGGTGATCCAGGGATGCCAGCAAGTTCGCCGACCGAATCAACTCATGTTGTTACCGACAATCCGAGTGGTTCTTCCGAAAATGTTTCACCGATTTCGGATGGCATATCAACCGAGCATGGCGGTACAGCCGCAGGAACCGTCACCGCACCTAACCCTGTGCAAGATGTTCATGGCACAGCACCACAGGCTATAAACTCAAGTGACCAACCAGGACGAGAGCCCCCCATGGACAGGGCGCATACGCCTATGAATAGTGATAAACCAAAACCGGTGACTCCTTCATCAAGCACAACAACGACACCTTCCACACCACACACACCTTCTGGTACATCGCCAACAGCAAGGGTGGCTACACCGGTAAGCCCAGTATCGCCTAACCCCCAACCGCCACAGGCTACATCAGGCGCGAGCCAAGGAAGAAATAAGCAAAACCCGACAAGGCTTGACAGCTCAACAACTCCACCAAAACCACCTTCCACAAGAGGGCCCGGTTCCTCAAGAACTAAGGGAAGGCGCAAAAAATAATTTTGTGCATTAGAAGTATGCTTGCATGAATAAAGAAAACCATTCAATGCAAGCACTTATTTATCATCCGTAACATAAAAAGGCATGTTTGTAGCGATTACAGGCATGTCTTTTTATGTTTGCCGGTTTGTTCAAATCCAAAAAACGAATAAAGGAGGAATGACGCTGATGGCAGAAGCAGCAAGCGGAGGCGGCGCGGCAAAAGCAGCTAAAGCAGTTTCAGAAGCCGCACAAATGGCAAAAGCAGCAGCCAGCATAGCAAAAGGCTTCGCCGCAGGTGGCGTTGGCGGCTTTGTAGCACTAGGCAAGGAACTCATATCAAATCCTAGAGTAGTAATGAAGTTGATCGCAATCTTAGCAATTATGCTCTTGTTGCCGATAATATTACTGGTCATGTTACCTGCCATAATTTTCGGCATGATTGCATCATTTGTAGCAGGCGTATTAACTTCAATCGGTAATTTCTTTAGAAGCTTACCTGTAATCGGCGCAATAATCACTTTTTTTATTGGTCTTTTTGGAGGAGGCGGCGCAGTTGCACCAGAGACATATGAGTTACCGGAACCGATTCCCTTCTATAATGCCTTTGATACAGCACATATTATGTACAACCTCGAAGAAGCCCATGAAATTATAGGTGATACCCACTTGGCCCACTACTTGGCTATTCAGGAGCAATTGAACGGAGTAGTGGCGACTTTACCATATGGAGACGAATTTGTTGTACTTACGCCAGGGGCAGGAAACATGTCTGTCTTTGGTACATCATCAGTTTTGGGTATGTACGCCGCTGCTATGCACTATGACGTAATAGACTCAAGTTTAGACAATCTAAGGGACATGGTGGGTACCGCTGGAAGCAGTAACCTGTTTTCCTTAAGCGATGCCGAGATAGCACAGCGAGAGAGGGAGATAACTCCATTTTATCCTGCAAGCCCGCCTTCTGTTACCCATATAGAAGACCCAGAAACAGGCGAGATAACAACCCCTGGGTGGGTATGGTCTGACAATATAGAAGATTACAGACCTGTTGGTTGGCTATGGGATTCTGAGTCAGAGACATATATCCCGCCGCCGCCAGAGTTAATCACTATTAATGTACACACATTTACAATTGCATATATAGGAGAAAGTGTATTTGCTGAGATGTTTGGGATAGCCGACGACGAAAGGATTATGATTTTCGCAAGAGAGTATGCGATGAATTTGATGATTCTTTTAACAGATATGGACTTAGGCAGTGCGTTCAACATGCAGGAACCCGGAATAGTCGAAGGTTTTTATAGTCCTTTTCCGGGTATGAATTGGCAAGTAACATCAGCTTTTGGCTGGAGGATACACCCCGTAAGAAATGATGCCGATTTTCATACAGGTGTTGATTTGCGTGTTCCAAACGCACCGGATGGACGGATGTTAACAGGTACACCCATAAGAGCAGTTGCGGCTGGTGAAGTAGTGTTTTCCGGTTGGATGGGTGGTTACGGCAATACGGTAATTATCAGCCATGGCGATGTTAGAGGAAATGGGACTTATTACAGGTCATTGTATGCCCATAACTCCAGTAACAGAGTCTCCGTTGGTGATGTAGTAGCAGCTGGCGATGTTGTTGCTTATGCCGGCACCACCGGCGTATCGACCGGTGTGCATCTGCATCTCGAAATAATCCGAAATGGTGAACATAAAGACCCGCTTACTTATATAGGCGCACCCCCCGGTGGATGGACATAAAAAAGAAAGGTTGATGATCAATGGCCAGAGATAAAAAAAGAGAGCACGATGACGACACCCCTGATGTTTATTTCATACCCCCCAATTTCATGCAATTTGGTGGTCTGGGCGGCATGTTTAAGATAAGAAACGGTATTGAAGCGGCTATAATCGCCGTCCCCCTTGCATTCCTTATGTGGAATGTAACATCCGGCATGTCCATAGATGTGCGCCTACCGGTGATAGTGCTTGTTACCTTGCCGCCTGCCGCTCTTGCCCTATTTGGATTGATGGGCCTTAGCTTTGGGCAGTTTTTGTTGCTCTTTATAAAGTTTTTGTTCAAGCGCAAGATAATAGGTCGTGAAGCATTCTACCAAGCTGCATCTGACGAAGCGGATTGGGAGCGGTATTGGGATGGTGAGGATGAACCTCCGCCACCAAGTCGTTTCGCCACTTTAATATCTCGGATATTTCGAGGTAAGCAAGCTAAGTTAAAGTCACTGCAAATTGACCCGGTGAAGGGAAATAAAGGCAAGATAGTCCGAATAGGCTTTGGAAAGTATATGCAATCCTCGCATGAAGCGGCAGTTTATCTTCCAATCAGGAAAATAAAAAACGGCATTATACACACCACAGATAACAGATACGTGAAAATTCTTGAGGTAACACCCATTAACTTCAGGATGAGAACCCCAAGAGAACAACGCAGTATCATATGGTCTTACGTGAGCTTTTTGAAAATTGCGCCGATGAAGGTCCAACTAAAATGTGTATCAAAAAAAGCTGACATCGAAAGGATTATCAGAGGTGCGAAGGATGACTTAGGAAGAGAGGCCAATGAAAAATGTCGTGAACTCCAAAGTGATTACATCAATTTACTATATGATATAGGCACAAAAGAAGCGGTATCACGCCGCTTCTTTTTAGTTTTTGAATACGAGCCATATCAGCGAGCCAGAGATGTAGAAACAGACGCAAGGAATCAGTTAGATGGAGCTGCTAACACTGCACGCTCCTATTTAGCCCAATGCGGTAACGAGATAATTCAACACGATAACCAAGACGACTTCACTCTTGATGTGCTGTATCAATTACTAAACCGCAGAACCAGCGTAGATACATCTCTTGCACAGCGTAAAAGGGATGTCGTTATGGACTATGCCCAGACATATGGAAAGATAAATATTGATGAAATCAACCAGATGGAATACTGTGCGCCTAAGTATATTGACCTGTCTCATATAAATTACATGAAGATAGATGGTCAGTATGTGACCTATTTAATGGTTACGCAAAAGGGGTACAAAGAACATGTTACCGCTGGGTGGTTGTCTTTATTCGTCAATGCCGGAGAAGGCATCGACGTTGATATCTTCCATAGCAGAGAGTCCAAGGAAAAGGTGCAAATGAGCGTAAGGCAAGTAATGCGCTTAAACAAGACCCGCACTAGGGGCATCGACGAAACCAGTGGCAATTATGACACCTTGGGCGAATCCATTGGTGCTGGCCGCTATATTAAAGATGGTATGTCAAACGGCGAGGATTTTTATTATACCAATATGTTGATAACCATAATGGGCCCCACCAGGGATGTTCTTGATTATTTAGTAAGGGAGATGAAGAAGCGGCTTGTAGCCCAAGATGTTGATGTTGTTAAGTGTTCACTTAGGATGGAAGAGGCTTTCTTATCATCCCTTCCATTAAACATGTTGGACAAAAATCTAAAAGAGTGGACAAAACGAAATATGCTCACGTCAGGTGTAGCTAGTTGTTATCCGTTAACGTCATATGAGATGTGCGACGATAACGGCATATTACTGGGCATTAACAAGCAGAACCGAAGTCTGATAATGGTGGATATCTTTAACTCGAAAGTGTATAAGAATGCGAACATGGCTATTATGGGAACAACTGGGGCCGGTAAATCATTCACAATGCAGCTTATTGCCACACGTATGAGATGTAAAGGCATACAGGTATTCATCTTGGCACCCTTGAAGGGACATGAGTTCTATCGAACATGCAGCTCAATCGGCGGAAGTTTTATCACTATCTCACCATCATCAAATAACTGTATCAATATTATGGAAATACGCTCCATAGACACCGCTGCGGCCGAGTTAATAGATGGGGACATCGCATTAGAACGGTCTTTAATGACATCTAAGATAATGCAGTTACACATCTTTTTCTCGTTACTGATACCCGACATGAATTACGAAGAGAAGCAATTGCTGGATGAAGCCATTGTCTGCACTTACCACAAGTTTGGGATATTCCATGAAAATGAAAGCCTGCGCATAGACCCCGACGACCCAAACTCTAAGTTCAAGCAAATGCCCATTTTAGGCGATCTGCACGCTGTCTTGATGGAACGTGATGAAACCAAGCGTTTGGGTAATATCATAAACCGACTTGTATCAGGCTCAGCCAGCAGGTTCAACCAACATACCAATGTAAACTTAGAAAATCGGTATGTTGTTTTGGATATTTCGGAGCTTAAAGGGGATCTTCTTACAATAGGAATGTTTATTGCTCTGGACTACGTTTGGGACAAGACCAGGCAGGACAGAACCAAGGAAAAAGCAATTTTTTTGGATGAAACCTGGAAGCTCATAGGGGCCTCATCAAATAGGATGGCTGCTGAATTTGTACTGGAGCTCTTCAAGACAATACGCGGTTATGGTGGCAGCGCAATATGCGCAACACAAGACCTAAACGACTTCTTTGCCCTGGACGAGGGAAAATACGGCAAGGGCATAATTAATGCCTGCAAAACAAAGATTGTTCTTAATTTGGAA
>Ga0123352_10017415_pt1 | contig 11452 bp, 7 predicted proteins | sample TergutLab28metaG_FD_89700 | JGI IMG/M metagenome (GOLD analysis project Ga0123352, IMG submission 89700) | Labiotermes labralis P1 segment gut microbial communities from Petit-Saut dam, French Guiana - Lab288 P1 | ecosystem: Host-associated > Arthropoda: Insects > Digestive system > Gut ...
AAAGGGTTAAGCTTTCCCCCCTCTCCCCTTTTTTGCCTTTTTGGGAGTGGAAGGGACAGTTTTTTTTTTTTTTTTTTTTTTTTTTGTTTTTATTTTAATTTTTTTTTTTTTTTTTTTTTTTTTTTTTTTTTTGGGGGGGGGGGTGGTAATTTCTTATGATTGAAATGAAAGTGAGCACAGGCGAACGAGCATAAACATGCACTTTAATATGGGAATGGCCACCAAGCTATAGAAGGATGAGTAAATTTCACTCTTTCAATACAGCGTACCTTGAAAAAGGTAGAGGAGATGAAGTGTGAGCAGAAATGTAAAGAAAAAATGTTGATTGTGATCGAAATTCATATTAATTTTTTCTACTCTAATGTATACTGAGAGCTGCTTTTGCCGTCACATGCTGTAATGAAGGAACAGATGGCCATTTGAGTGGAAGATGGAGATCGTTGTAGCGGCAGATCAGTTACTTGCTGTTAGGATTATACTCATCTTTCTAAACTGTAAAGTAACAGCAGAGTCATCCCTATGCATGCCTCTCAGGCATGTGAGGCAGTGATGATATTCACTACACACCTTCTTAACCTTGGCACCAGATGGAGGCGAATAGTCAGTTTCATGCCATATCCACTTTACTCCCAGCAAAATAAGTACCAGGTACCTGTGCATATGAGGCTTTTTGGGCCACAGAGTTGATCAAGCTACTTTGAAGAAAAGAGAGATGTCTGTCCCTTGCCAGAGATCAAACAATAACCCCACCAGTTGGCCAGGCCGTATCCCAGTAACTGTACTAGCAAAGAGGTACCAGGTACATTTGCAGAGTACAACCAGCAAGATGCAAACTTTCACAATTTATTTATTTCTGTAAGACGCTCTGCATGTTTCAGACGGGTTTTCCGTCCATCATCAGTAGCTCAAAAGTGCACATACGGCGTCAGATATTGGTCTGACAAATACCTGGCACTGTATGTGCAGTTTTTAGCTCCTGATGATGGACGGAAAAACCGTCTGAAACATGAATGTTAAAAGTACGAGGTACCTGTGAGTATGAGGCTTTTTGGGCCACAGAGTTGATCAGGATACTTTGAAGAAAAGAGAGATGTTTGTCCCTTGCCAGAAATCAAACGACAACCCCATCAGTTGTCCGGGCCGTATCCTAGTAACTGTACTAGCAAAGAAGAATAGGAAGGTTTACAGAGAAACAGTTATTTCTGATTATAATCAGCCCTTGCCTTTGTGATTCCATGCAATTTACATGGGCTGCTTGTCCTTTGGTTTGTTAATTCTGTCATTAATACTTGTCATTTGTTAACCTTTCCATCACGATGGGTAGACATATGACACAGCCTTCCAAATCGTTCTTTTCTGCCCCATAAGCCGCTTTTTTGTATCTGTGTCGATTGCGTCCCAGCCAGCTTTTGCGTGTCTTCTGTACATGAATCCTTAGTCTAGTCATGTGCCATTTATATTTAATTTTTGTTGGTGATATGTTGTTACATGAGAATATTCTCATCGGCCAAAATCAGAAACCTTTGTAGAATTATAACCAAATATTAAATTACATATCCATGTTGTGTCTGTTATGACATTAAATTGTCTTTTACCCTTTCTTTTCAAAATCTCACATAATTGCATACTCGATTTCCCAATAATTCTGTGTTTGGCTACAACCACAGGATTTTACAATTAAGTTGCTACAGTGTAAATGCCAGTTTTGCCTATACCGCTAAATTTGGATATGTAACTTTGTTACTTGCTATCTGAAGTCAGGAATACATTTATTCATTCATTTCATTGGCACGTGCAGAATGCGACTATTCCTTGCCGTTCTCAGGAGCTTCTCCCATCCTCTCTCACCTCATTTTGCCATCTATTTCTTGGTCTGCCTCTCAGTCTTGTTGTTCCGAGATTCATGCATAATACCCTTTTGGAAATTCTATTTTCTTCCATTCTCTGTACATGCCCGAACCAATGTAATCTATTTAACCTTGCTGTCTGTATTGTAGTAAGGTTTTTTAACACTTGCATAAATTTCTTTATCGGTTAATATCCTCCAATTTTCTTTTTCATTGTCATATACTGGGCCTAAAATTCTTCTATACAGTTTCCTTTCAAAAATGTTCAATTGTTTTCTATCTCTCTTTCTTAGTATCCCAGTTTCTGATGCATGTGTTAATGTTTTGTCTATTGTTGTGTTGTTTAGTGTTAATTTTAGTTTCTAGAAATAGCTTTAGGATTTTCTAAATAAAATAACTATATGTAATGAACAGTTCCACAGGATAGAGAAATTCAAACATGCAGTCTCCATAGGAAAATATAAGGAGTCTGACGTATGCACCCTTTCAAGTTAGTTTGGTGTTAGTATGTTCAGGGAATGTAGTTATCATTGTGTAGCATGCCAATAAACATACAGCTAGAATCCATCCTGAGAACTTAAGCTTATGTGTGATAATTACAGGGCTTTGCTGATATCCATAGTAACTGAATCATACTGCTGTCAGATGTAAAGAATAATCGCTACCTTCCAAACCATGTTTACAAGAGTTTTCTATGCTTTGAAGGCTTCAGGTAACATTTTTGTAATTCATAATGATGTCTTTCAAAAAAAAAACACTTCTGGTAACTAGTCAGTTTCTTAGGGTTTGCTGTTTGACTGCACTATAGTATGTACATTTTTATGAGAATTATGTTATCAGGTGTGCTGTGATATGATAAATCTATCGAATAGATTAACTAAGTGTATCGCTGTGTCAGGTATGTAGATGTACTGTCTTTAATGGCGGTCTGCCCACTTTAGAATTTCTTCTCACTGCATTTATTATTTGACATAATTTGTTGCAGTCTTTCAGCATGTATTCCACTTTTCTTGCAAAGAAAAGTGAAGTGTTTGAACATGAGAGGTCTGTGTTAGTAACCTCTGTATCTTCAGAATTATATGGAAAGATAGTTAAAAAATAAGAGACCAACATGATGTCACTAGTTATTAAGTTTTATTTCACTTCTTCTATGCTCAACATGTTTCAGACATTAATACATCCATCATCAGGAGCCTGCAACTTTTCTATTGAATCACCACATTGGTCGTATGTTCTTGTTTCGATGTGTGTTGGAGTTTCGGTGGTATCCGAATACCACCCCAACCCAGCCTTACCGAAACTCCAACACACATTGAAACAAGAACACACGACCAATGTGGTGATACGATAGAAAAGTCGCAGGCTCCTGATAATGGATGTATTAATGTCCGAAACATGTTGAGCATAGAAGAAGTGAAATGAAACTTAATAACTAGTGACATCAAATTGGTCTCTTATTCTTCAACTATCACAATGATGCATGGTCCATTATACATAAGATATATGGAAAGAGTGTGTGAAATTACAGCAGTGCAGACTAATTTAATTATTAGATGAATTTTTGTTTCTACGGTACTACTGGACATCATTTAAAGTTTCATATTTTGTTTGATTAGCTCATAGTGAAAATCCATTACCATATGGCAGAATTCATTTTTATAAAGGTTATCCAGTACCTGTACATATCATAATGAAAAGACATGTAGGCCATTGTATTGGCATAGGCATCGGGTACTGGACTGAGTGGCGTTGCTAGGTTTTTTGACACCTCGAGTATGCAGCAACAGTGGCCACTTCTGACAGAAATTACAAACTTTAAAAAAATATGGTCATTGATATTAATAATTGTCCAACGAGATGGAACACAAAGTGGTCTATTTATTATTCTGCAAGTTCACTCTAAATGTTTAGGGTGTCAAACCACACCCATCATCAGGAGTACACAAAACTGTAACTACAGCCTCCGGTACTGTGCAGCTACCTCACTCCAACGTGGCCAAGCTTGGAGAGAGGTTGCTGCACAAAAAATATGACCAGTACCAGAGACTGTAGTTACAGTTTTGTGTACTCCTGATGATGGGTGTGGTTGACACCTGAAACATGTAGAGTGAACTTGCAGAATAATAAATAGACTGCTTTGTATTGCATCTCGCTGGACAGTTATTAATACAGAACAGCGATGCACAGAACCATAAACATAGAATACGCTTATTGAATTTCTTGTTATTTTTCTCAATAATTTACTGTTTGTTGAGTGCAGAAAGTCAAGTTTTTCCCATTTAAAACATTTATTTTGCCCACCCCTCAGACTCTGCTGCCCCGGGTGGCCACATCGCTCCCCCCACCGTAGCTACACCCCTAACTGTACTAAGTGGGTTTATAATTGAACATATGAGAAGTCCAGATAAAATGAAAAATATAACAATAAGAGAGAAGACGTGTATAAATGTTCCATTTTAAGATTACATTTCACTTGAATATGACACACCTGAAAATTTTAATCTTGCTGAAATGAAAAGTGAAGCACATTTACATAATTGCACGTTTATGGTAAGGTTGTGTGCGATTGATGTGAAGCCTGCAATTGATCACATCGAAATAGCATAGTTTCATCCATTATATTTCAGTAGCTTCATGTTTCAGTAAATCAAAAGTATGTAGGATGTGGTCTTCTGGGGCTGGTCTGGGGTTCATTCAGTAGCCCATTGACTGCTTGACCGTTGATGAAAGAGGTGACATGTTTGAGCGCCACATCTACAACAGAATCATTTATCTTATCATTATGAAAACCTTAAGACTTGCAAATTTATATTCTCAAGCGGTACTGGATTTTCACGGAGACTTAGTGAGGTTGTAGTAAGTATATTTGTTGTTGTAATTAGAATGTTGGTACCTGCTTGCGCTGTAAATATGTCGTTTAGAGTAGATACGGAATGTATGGAGGTAAAAATATTACTGTTAGAAGATTATATTACATTTATTTTGTTAAAGTATATACATTATTATATATGTTTACACAGGGAAACGAAGAATCAGTCTATGAATTTAGTGTTGCAGTTTTGTGGTTACCTGTGTTGTGGTTGTTTTCGGTGTATGTAATACTGTTAGTATAGACGTGACACAGTGGGCTAGATTTTAAAAGTGTAACCAGGTATATATTTGCAACCTCTAGTTGACATATTTGTTTTTCATATTTTCATTGTTATCTTTAAACTGTTACAGCAGTATTTGTTTAAATTCTGTTTCTGTTGAATTATTATAGTTTGCAGTTATCAAAATGTCTATTATATAAAACATAGTTATATTTACTAGTTGAATTTTACACCAAAAGAACATCGATGTGAAAAAGTCTGTTCATTAAAAAGGTGCAAAAATTTTTTGGCGTTCATAGGAGCATGCATCGTGATATATTCTTATAATAAAAGCCAACAAGATGCACTATTACTCAAATTTATTTTGTTAAAGAACTCTACACTTTACCTGCAGCATGTTTTACAATTTACCTACAATATACATGTATATACTCTAGTAATTTTACCCACTTTCAAAATTTCAGCATGACAAATACCTATTGCTGTGTGTACAGTGTTGAGACACCTGATAATGGACAGTAGGTCTGTCCAAAACGTGTAGAGTTCTTTAACCCTTATCCTGCTATCGTGGAGAATATGGTGAGCTCCTAATAATGCCAGCAAATGACAGATGAGATTTAATTTGGCATTTAACCCTTATCCTGCTAACATGAAGAATATGGTGAGCTCCTAATAATGCCAGCAAATGGCAGATGGGATTTAATTCGGCGTTTAACCCTCATACTGCTAACGTGGAGAATATGGTGAGCTCCTAATAATGCCAGCAAATGGTAGATGGGATTTAATTCGGCGTTTAAAGGGTTAACAAAATAAATTTGAGAAATAGTGCATCTCGTTGGCTTTTATTATAAGAATTGTGCATCTTATTACTATAATTATCAGTGTGTGGCTGTAATGTTAATGTGGGTTGAATATTTTCTGCTTCAACTTTGTTCTTATACAATGTAATGGATATGTCACAGATTGGTATATTCAGTGGTACTTGTCATATTCTGTACTGACAGACGTGAATAATGTGAAGTCGAAGCTGTGCGATGGATAGCTCTTTCCCAAACTGAAATAAATGTATGTCGAATGTATCTCCATAGGAACAACAGCTAACCATATAAACAAGTCTATAGGCCTATAATATGAATACTACGTAACAGATACAGACTGGACGTCATACATGGTGTCTAAGAGTCATTTTTTTTTTGTGGCACCACTGCCCAAATTGGGCTCAAGCCACCTCATTGTGAGGTTTCTAAATCACACAGACACACTCACACCCAGTAGGACTTCTCTGAACAAGTGATCAGCCTGTCGCAGATGCTTCTACCAACACGACAAACACAAGAAGCAAATATCCATACCCTCAGTGGAATCTGAACCCACAATCCCAGTAATCGAGCAGCTGCAGACATACGCCACAGACCGCGCTGCCGCTGGGATCAAAGTTTGTCCGTATTAGTAGCTGTTAATTTCAAGTGGAAAAGTGTTTGTTGTGGGAATATACATAATTGTTGCGTGATGCAACTGGCACTCTAATTGGCACTGTAGTATAAATGTTTGAAACAACTTGGAATCCATAATCTTTCTGACCACCACTTATATTGTTGTAAAGATCTGTTTACTAGGTAGGAAAGAAATTAGCCTTGAACACAGTGTATTGCTTTTACACCAGATGGATGTTTTTGTACCTAATAAGAAAATTTGAGTTGTTTTGTGCCTAAAGAGAAAATTTCAAATGTAAAAACTTTAAACCACAGTTTGTGAAGTACAATCCATGTATTCTTTATTCATTACCAAACATGATTTTTTTTGGTGGGGGGGGCTATTACCAAAATTTAAACATGAAGTTACTGGTTTAAATGCTGGTACAAGCTGTAAACAGTCTGCTAAATAACTGCAGTTGTTGATTAGCAAGGATTAAATAATGATCAAACTAGCAGATACAGTGAAATTTTCGTCTATGGTTTTGTTAGGATTGTGGGATGTTGGGGAAATTATATTATCTGAACACACTAAGTAATAATGTGGTCTCAGGTCTGTTAATTATTATACATAGCCAAAAAGCCTATCTTTACTTTGGATCAGTCCTGTGTTTATCCAAGCTTTCTTTTAGTTACATAAGTTGGACAGAATTTTAATGCTTAATTGACTCATTTCTGATTATCTCAGTATTGGACATTGCTTTTCTCTCTCTCTTTCTCTCTCTCTCTCTGACTGTGGTTGTTTTGTTACATGTAGTTGTTTTCGTTGACATATGCTGAAATGAATTTATTTGTGATACACAGGCCACCATGCTTAACATGATTAGGATATAACCATCACCATTTGTGTTTTGATATACATTTGCCTTTTTGCCTGTGTTTTAGATGCAGAAAGTAGGTGAAAAATTATTTTAATTGCAAGTACAAAATCATGTGTAATTAGAAATGTGATACTGTATAGCAGACTGCTGGTACTAATCACGTAATAGATACTATATCGCTCATTTGCGACGACAGCGGTGTCACAACTCAAAATGTGTGATTTTTTTCATGAGAAGCTTTTAAAGGTTTTGAAGTGCTCTAAATTTCTGTTAGTGCAACAACGACACAACTGCTCTCCAGCGACGAGTTTTGCAGACTGCGTTATGACACTATAACCTGTTAAAAGTGCATCTGCAAATGTTTCTTTCTATATACCAATAACTCAAAAATGCCAAATTTCGAGTTGTGACAATCTTGTCGCAAATGAGCGATATGGTATCAGTTGTTAATATAAGAAGGAAGATGGAGTGGTTACGTGAAATATTTTATGATTCACATTCTTATATGTGGATACAAGATTGTGACTATCAGAATATGTAATATATGTTTATGTGTGGAGATTGTTATGTTCATTCTTGATTTGTATACTGATGTTTGCAATGCACATTGTTCCCTGAGGTTGCTTCTCATTCCAGCATTACAAAGCCAAGACATTTAGATGAGCAAAATAAAAGTTCAACAAACATTTATTTTAAAAATTATAAGTGACCAACTTGTGTAGTGTAGAATTTGACTTATATTTTTGTAGCGCACAAAATAAAATACAACAAAGTCATACTTTGCAGTATGAAATAACACATCACATAGGGAACACTCACACTTATGCTTTGCATTGCAGTGTGAAATTATCAGTCCAAATAATCCAAATTCATACGTGGCTGCAGATTTGATTCATGTCATTTCTGAATACAGTACATGCAGGGTACAATTGCGTTGAACGGTAACATCTATGTCATATTGTAAAAGTATTACAGAAATCACATAACAGTTTCAGTTTGTAGCATTTGTCAGCTTGAAGATGAAAGTTAACTTGCAGTGCATTTTATGGCATTGTTGTACCCTTTCTTTTCTGGATTTGCCTGCAAGTAAAAGTCACCTTGACGCAAGTGCGGTGATCATGAAGGCCACCCACTTAATGGCATGTGATTCTGGTATTACACAATTCAGTAAAATCATCTTTTGTATCTGTGAGACACACCTTGTATTTTAGTAGCATCAAACGTGTTTCAGCTTCCAGTAAGCTGTCATCAGGCTATATGTAAGAAGATAGTAAGATGAAAACTTTACAACACTGATTTTATCTCCCTTTACACAGCCTGATGATGGCTTACAAAAACCAAAAACTTTTAGTGCAGCTTTATACTCCTTAACGCAAATTCTGTTCATTGGATACAGTAAGGCAGGTCTCATTTTACATGATTTCGTTTTGCACAATCTTGCTTTATTGCGACTCAAAAATTTACCCACTTTTCAAATTTATGCAGTAATTTTTGGTTTAATGTGATTTGGCTTAGGCAACTTACAGCCGTACTCATCTTCTGTAGGAGGCCAGAAAAAATGACACCTGTGTCACACCATCAGTCACGTGTATGGATCGATTATGTTGGTAATATAATCACATGGCTCATTTAGTTTCCTCTTCACCGGTATTTGTTTTTCATGCCAACATGAGTGAGTAACATAAATCTACATCACCTAGAGCAATCCAAGTGAAAAATCAGCTAGAAACAATAAGTAATGAAGAGAAATTAGACATAATAAGCTTACTTGAAAAAGATGAACAAAATACGAGGCTTATTCAGAAAGTAAGTACCGTTTCGCTGTAAAAAAAATTGATTAAGGTTTCGTATAAAATTTTATTGTTATCAGATTCTACATTCTTCAAACTATTTTTCCACATATTCGCCGCCATTATTGAGGCACTTATCGTAGTGGGGCACAAGTTTTTGTATAACCTCCTCATAGAATGAGGCCGCCTGCGATGTTAGTCACTACTGGCAATGTCATAGAGCCCTTGAAATCTGAGGAAAGTGCAGGGACAGATCAGAAATTGTGAAATGTCTGTCGTCACGCACTCTTTCGTTGACCTTACGCACCAGATCATCATTCACCAAAGACAGACTCCCACTTCGGGTCTCATTGTGCATGTTCTCTCGTCCTTCGTTGAACATCCGAACCCATTTCCTAACCATGCCATCACTCATCACATTGTCACCTTACACTTGACAGATCTGGTGATGAATCTCACTTGGTAGCACATTCCTAGGATTCAAAAAACGAATTACAGACCGTATTTCACAGTTGGTGGCCCCTTCAATTGTCTTAAACATGTTTAACACACAGGAACAAACATAAACATAACACGAATTTCACGAAATGGCATCTGTGGCTTCTCAATTGATAGAGGGAGTCACTGCACATGCGCAAAGTGACAGTCTCGAGGATGCGCGAGAGATATGCGCAGACGGTACTTACTTTTCGAATAACCCATGTAGTTAGACATATGCCATAACGTTAGACTCACTAGCAGGGGCATACGTACAATTGGTGATAATGTCTATAGAAATAAAGAGAGTGCTAAGTATTTAGGTAACATAATGCCAACAGTCTGAAACACTGCTTGTTTGTTTGCGTAGTAAAAGTATCGCAATCCTCTCGGAATGAACTGTGCCAAAAACTATGAATGTGTGTCTCTTACATTTTTATTGCATTAGAAATAAATATATTTTATGTAAATATATGTGTACTCTGTAGAACTGTGTATACAGTAGATATATTTTGACGTTCAGGTGACGGTGCATCGTGATAAATTCTTATTATAAAAACAGCTAAAAGCAGTAATTTCTCAAATTTATTTTTGGAATAAAACTCTGCATGTTTCGAACAGTTCCTGTGTCCATCATCGGCAGTTTTTCACTGTACGCACGGCAATGGTATATGTCATGCAGGTTTGCTGACAGCTTGCGAGCAGGATCAGGATGGAACTGCAGGACAGAACCAGTTCCGTCCTGATCCTGCTCGCAAGCTATCAGCACACCTCTATGTCATATACCATTGCTGTGTGTACAGTGAAAAACTCCTGATGATGGACAGAGGAAGTGTCTGAAACATGTAGATTTTTATTCCAAAAATAAATTTGAGAAATTAGTGAATCTAGTTCATTTTATTATAAGAAGAGAAGATATTTACTGTACAGGTCCATGTTTCCCCTAGTGGTGTAGTCATACGCTATACAGATGAGGTTGTCAATCCCCCAAACCCCCCAGGAAATGCACTGTTTTCAATGGGAATTTTGTGCTCAATTTTTGTGTCCTTTTTCAGGAATGTAACGCTGGCGTAAAACGAGACCTGCCTGTAGTTGATATTACTTGTTTATAGCACAATGTTGTTTCAACCCGTTGTAATGTTGAAGCACATCTTTTTGAAAGGCACCAAATATTGTCTCCAAAACATGTGTAGAATGTGAGTTAAAGGAAACCTGTCATAAGTAACTATTTGTGCAGTGTGTATAGCATAAGTTCAACAGCACTGACTGTACTCTATAGAGGCCTTGGATTGATCCAAGGCCAGTCTATTTGTGATGTGTTGGAGACACAGTGGCACTGAGACAGGTTTCGCACCCAGTACGTCAGTTTTCCCGTGTCAGAAACATTCTGCCCACCTCATACTCACATGCCGTTCATCTACCACAGATACCGTATGCTGTCAGCGGCTGATAGTATATTTAAGAGAAAAAGTAAATGGTTTGTGCATCTTCTGTGCAGTACCGGTGGCACATCAGATTTTTGCTTGGTGTATATCGTAAGGATTAGGTTTTTAGTATGAATCTGCGGAAAAAGATACGTTATCTTAAACATTCACTGTTTCTTTTGTGTTTTTTATTTTTTTTACGAGCAGTTACTAAATTGCCTTGATTGGCACTCTTACTCACTTGTGTTCACACATAAAATATGATTATGTCCATAAGACGGTTTACCATAAATTTTCTAATTATTGCACTGCCAGTCAAGAATGTGTCAGTTGATGCAAGTCGAACTTGACATTCAGAGGGCCGTGTGTAGTGATATATTCTTATAATAAAACCAACGAGACGCACTCATCATCATCATCATGTTCCTGAAAGGTTAGGCGTGTTTCCTGTTCCTTGATCCTCAAGATGAAGTTGGTCCCTCCATCTCTTCCTCGGTCGTCCTATGTTCCTTCGTCCTTTTGGTTTATA
>Ga0123352_10017416_pt1 | contig 11452 bp, 7 predicted proteins | sample TergutLab28metaG_FD_89700 | JGI IMG/M metagenome (GOLD analysis project Ga0123352, IMG submission 89700) | Labiotermes labralis P1 segment gut microbial communities from Petit-Saut dam, French Guiana - Lab288 P1 | ecosystem: Host-associated > Arthropoda: Insects > Digestive system > Gut ...
CTGACCACGTGACACCCCTCTATCCGCAAAAGTTGGCACTAACTTCGCCGACCGGCGGCGGCCGCTCTGTCGGTATAGTTCGCGTGCGGACTAAGGCCACGGAGTTTAGTTTTTAAGAGGTCAGAAGTGTACCGTCCGTCCGCGACACCTCACAGGTCTCATGCGCCAACAGGTGTGGATTTAGTTCTTGCGTGAGCACAGACTTGTGAGACTGGAGCATTACGAACCGGTTCTCGAACTAATGATAGTGAATGTGACATAAAGCAGTAAAGTTATTCTAATCATTATTATGCTACAATTATTTAATGTTAATAGGGCAGGATGTATATTGCCGACCCGCTACCGCAGGCCGTGTATGGGATATCGGGCAAAAGAAACGAATGATCTGTACAGAGTTTTCACGTCGCAGAACTGATCCTGCAGGGGGGGGGGGGGCGGATGACATGGGTTTTATGCGCCCTGGGCGCTGATATCCGTAAGATGGGTTCCGAGGGAATCCCTTGGAAGCGTATGCTGCGGCAGGGATGGCAGCATGAAAATATCCCTCGACAGTGAATAATGTTGTTCAGTGTCACTGGCGGTCTGGTTGTGATACTGAAGTGTTGCTCAATACGTTTTATAGTGTGCGGACAGAAATGCGCAATATTCATACAGTTTTCGTCTATCTGCCGAGCGTTAAACGCGTCTCGAGCGCAATAATTCCCACTGAATGAGAGGTAAACCTTCACGAATTTCAGGGCTTCAAAAGTAATTCCAGTGGTCAAAGAGCGTAGAGTAATGGACAAACATTGACTGAGAGTGACTGCATCTCTCATGTTAGTATTTCTTTAGCGACTTTAGGAGTAAGAGTCTTGAGTATCCCATCGCCTGGTGGGGGGGGCTCACTCAACATTAAGTCTGTCATGAGATTTTCTTGTTTGTGTCCTCGGTTTCGTTTGTACCACTCTTTGATCCAGCGACAATTTGTGTCCGTTTTTAAACAAATGACTAACAAAATGGCCGCACACGCAGCATCGGTATAACATGTTTACTCTTCGTAACCCACCAACCAAATGGAATATTACACAAAATTTTGAGTCGTCTAGTAAGAAACATATTGTCAATGTAGAATTCAAGCACTCAACACTGGAGATAAGAGTCTAAAGCTCACCAAGAATATAATATCAACACAACGAAGATATCACTTACCAAGCGCAACACCACTGTTTTTAGCGTTTTATACGCTCTGAAGTAATTAGTAACAATATATATAACAATATCCAAACGTTGTCTACAACAACGCATTTCAAATACATACGTTTCACCTCCTTTATATGTACTGGTTAAATTGAGAAACTAAGTATTCTGGTTGTGTAATAAGATCTAATGACACCTGTTTTTATACATAGTTGTATGAAGAATGTAAGCGTTTGGGATCCCACAATGCATTTTAAACGTTGTTAATTTAAGGATCTGTACCTTAGAAGGGCCTGAAGATGACCCAGTAAGGGTCGAAACATGTTGCCCTAAACAATAAAATAACATAATAAAATTTGTCGTGTTTCACTGATACATTTATACACCCATATATGTGTTAAACACTTCGGGATGGCAAACATTAAAACGAAATCAATAGGAGATAGTCTTGGTGTTAGCAGGTTCTGCTATAATCATCTTGAACTTGCCCACACGAATGCGGCCCGTAGCATACCAAAATACCCTTAATGCGGACACTTTGTGTGCGGACTTAATCGCAACCGACACACACACCCATGGACTATCCCGATCCGCTGTGGTCCTTATACTTGGCATGAATTACCTTATTAAAGCGACTTGCAAGAAAACCAGACATAGGCGGAAGTTCGTGAGCAAGTTATTTGCACGGCTTCTTGCGAAATCTGCCAACTTTATTACATGTATCGCTGAGTCGCTGCCTTGTCTCAAACAAATGGCATGAAATTTGTTGAAATTTCACCCGCATCTTGTAGTATGCATAAACGAACGTAATCATTTTCATAACATTGAGACTTCCAGAAAGAGTGCACATAAAGAATAACAGTTTACAACAAGCAGTAGAATAAAATGTACAGTAGGCGATACAATTACAATACACATTAAGCAGTAAAATGAGAATATTCACTAAGGGTTTTGCTAAGCAGAGGAATTTTTTTCCGGCACATATGTATAGTTCAGTAAAAGGTAAATATTTCCTTGTGGACGCCATGAAGGCTTACTGAGGAGTGGAGGTTTAGCTCCTATCATTCTCAGGCGCGGCGGCACTAGATGGAGACGAATGGTCACCTTCAGCCCGCGGCTGCTTTGCCTCCGGGGGAAGAGCAACCGGCACCCAATGAATAGGAAGCTCTGTGGGCTCCAAAATCGGTCTGGACGGTTTGCGAAATGTATGCCGCAAATAAAACTACAATTCGTGCAGTACAGACTCAAGCCTATATTCCACTGCTGCTATCTTTTGTTTCTATTTGTAACTACTATCCAGTCTATGCCATAGCTTACGTAACGAGTGATTAGCTATCGTTTGCCTTTCATAGATGTGTGAAGACTATAATATACTCCCTTGATAACAAGCCTCAACAGTCTTTTTACAATTTAAGTTGTAGTTTTGAAAGTTAACATAACGTAAGGAGTAAACTGTGAAGAGAGGGGTTAGGAAGTGATCTTTGTTAATCTTATGTTTATTGGACCGTGCATCATCTTGATAGTTGAATAAAGAGAGACCAACTTGATGTCACTTGCTTTTTAATTTCATTATTTAATGTTCAACATGTTTCGGATGTTAATACATCCATCCTCAGGAGCTTGCGACTTATTTGTTGAGTGCTTCAGCCTGCATCCGGATACCACACCACCCCAGCCAAACCGCAACGTAACACCAACACACATCGAACCAGAGCAATACAACCCATGAAATAACAAATAAGTCGCAAGCTACTGAGGATGGATGTATTAACATCCGAAACATGTTGAACATTAAATAATGAAATTAAAAAGCAGGTGACATCAAGTTGGTCTCTCTTTATTCAACAATCTATGTTAGGTATGGTAGGATTGTTTGGGGAGGTGATGAGGGCTTTAGAGTTACTGGGAATTGCCGGTTGACGCAAGAGGCTTCAGGAGTAGCGAAGCAGAGGGAATGAAAAGGAAAAGTGTGCGCGTTTTGTATGATGACTCTCAAAATAAAACAAAGCACAAGTCATTGTGGTGGCCAAGCTTTCAACGCTACTGTTTTATACTTTCGATCACGATAGTGTCCTCGTTTGTTGAAGGAACCGCTGTCTGCCCGGTGACAGTCGCCAAAATGATACGTCGTGATTAGTTGTCCCGCAAGACATATGTTTAATGTTTAGAACAACAGTTTGAGCACCTCTAACCGAAAAGCTAGCGTGACGACATGGCACTGTGAAGGACAAGTATCACGTTGACGCTACGTCTGAGCGTTGTTCCATCAATCCTTAAGAGCATGGAGGTCAAAGTCCACACATTATAGGCTCTACAGCTTAATTGAAGTTGTCATTGTTTATAACATGATGACATGTAGAATGGTATAACAACCTTAATAAAAATTAACCTCTGCATTAGGTGGAAATGAGTGGTCAGGTGTACAGCTAGGGCGTTTTATCAGCAGGGAATGAACCTCCTGTGACCTGCTAAATAGGAGGCTGGATGGGTCTCCCTGTCGGTCTGGAGGAGATGAAGAAGAGAAAAATCTCTTTATCTGGTTGGGAATCGAACCACGGCACGTATCTCGGATATTGTGAGGCCACGGTATTTTCTAAATTATGCTGCCTCCGAACAAGAGGGTTCTGTCCGTTATAGATACCCGTGACGTGAGGCTTATTGCGTCATCTTGCTGAAAAAAAATTCTTGCAGTCTTTTGCGAACTGAAGTGCCCTAAGAATTCGTGCCCTCCGTCAGGGTACCGCTAAGAACGTACGGTGCCCTTGAAAAAGTTCACATGAATCCTGCGGCAGGATATTTCACACAACATTCCAATCTTCGCAGGATACAGGGCAGTCCCGTGTTGTTTTCCATACACAGTAAGCGAGCGTTTTACGTTTATTTCTCTTTCAGATGAAATCTGGCCACATGTAAGAAGAAAATGCAACACGTGTTATGAGGATTATCGTCCACATTTTCAAATATTAATGGTTACTTTGTAGGAAATAGTTTGTTTTCTTCGCCGCTCTATGACAGTTGGTTTAGCGCAATCCCCGTGTGTGTGTGTGTGTGTGTGTGTATGCATTTTCCAAATAACTTGCTGTTCAGTCCGTCAGAATCCCCTGCTATCCGATTCTCAGCCACAGCTGTGGAGCCGGCAACACGACCCACAACATCCACATTCCCCCTCTCCTCGAACATTTTCACAACTTCCGTATCACAGATTTCGTTTGTGCCTTGCGACATTCAGTCACGCCGGCAGAAAACTCTCTAAGCGGTTTCAAGGAAGAATTTATCTCAATAAAAAAACTGCTTTGGATTCGCATGTGAAAAGATGGATGCAGTTAGAACGTAACACTTACCTAAATGCCCATGCAATGTCGATACACATTACATTCAGCCAGAAGAAGGCAGCGATGAAAGTGAACTGGATAATGAACGCTGCAAGGAGAACACAATCATTCAGATAAGCTTATTAACTAATATGACGATCGATCTGTAGGTTTTAATGTTTTGCGCATTTCACACAATAAAAAATAGTAACTTTGGATGTTGAAAATTCGAGCCACGTTATCTGGAAACATTCCGTTTCGAACTGTTTTAAATACGTACATTAATTTCTTTTTTTCATTTCAGTTCTGCATGTTGTTAACACCAGCTTGACAGGGAATTTGCAAAGATCCTTTTTTGAACAGTGGCCTCACGGACGTAGCCTGTTGGTCTCCAGTAACGATACTTCGTATAGTTCATGAACTATCTCTTTAAAGTGGTACTAGATGGTCATGAGATCGAATTATTTTTGAGTCAGACTCTTTAACGTCCTCAATTTAAGTATATTACATTATTATTATTATCATTATCATAATATATTATGATTGATCGAAGCCAGAGATTAGATCCCTACACCAGCCCAGATCGGGTAGGTAAGAAGATGGAGGTAGAAGCAGGTTCCGGCACGTCTATATGAACAGCACGAGGCAAGACATATATGAAGGCCACTGTCCGCTGGACAGTGGCCTTCATATATGTCAGCAGTCTGTACTTTTTTCATTGTTACAATTTGTAATTATAAATTTATTTGTAGAATAAGAAGCCAAAAGTTAGGTGTTAGAAGCTGCGAGGTTTTGTTTCATATGTATACATGTAAACTAAGACATGAAGGATGCAAATGTTTGTGGGTGACGTGAGTTCTTATGGACATCTGTTGTTTGTTGTGTAAGCGTAAAATAGCAGTAAGATGCAGAAGATCCATTGACTGAATGTAGACAAGAGCAGGTAGGAAGTCTAACTGATCGTTCATCCCTCATATCTATTGTGTGTAGGCCTACCAGCTCACCTACTGCTGTGCAGGTCACGTAGTGCGCAACGGGTAAAAGCTGTCCGGCTCCCAGGAACACGTAGGCGACTAGGAAGCTCGCAGTGTGAGCCATGAGGTACTTGGCGTGAAGTCCGTTCCTCAGTTCCGGCAGGGCGGCGTACACGAGCAAGGTAGCCAAGAGGAACGCGGCGCCTACAAGTATCATCACTCCATAGAGCACCCTTCGTTCACTAATTTCCTTTCGCTTGCAGTACAACAACTTTTGCAATTCACTGCCATTCCCATCGACTGTCGCATCCCAGCAATACTCTTCAACGGGTAGGGGCTGCCTCAACTCGCTCCCTTCCACCCGACCATCATCCAAGAACCGAAACTGATGTTGTTTGTTATTTGGAGATGATACTGAACGTGACAAGTAGGCACCTCCGTTTCTGCAAAGGGGTAGTCCGTTCAAGTGAAAGTATTTCGAAGAACTGTCGTGAAACGGTGCGTGCCTTACGGTATCCGTATCGTCTGGCACACAGTGACGGGTTTCATTTAAATAACTTCCAGAAAGGCAACATTTTCTTATGCAAGCCACAATGTTGCACGGGCACAATAAAATCACATGAACTGCTTTACTTTCCTCGAGTAGCAGACGATCGAAACAGAAAGATGAATATGGAAATGTCATATTCCTTTCGTAATCTTCATCGTACACATTAAGCCCTCCATCTTCTCGTAGAGAAAACAGATCCACGTCATCTGCAAACACAAGGTGCTGGCGGCCTTCGCATGTTGTTTGTCTACCGTACTGAATTTTCACGTGGAAGTCGGAGACATGGCGTGATTCAACTGCTACTTCAGCCAGCAGCCAGTGTGGTAAATCTGTATTCGCGTCTCGGGGCGAGTAGTAATTTTTATAACTGGTGCATCTGTAATCCGTGGTCAGAGCTTGATCTTCGGAGCAGCACTTGTTGACCCTGAAGCTTTGCAAAGGGACCCCAATCACGACGGGGAACACTACGCTCCACAGCAAGAGCATGTCTATCCCGCACTACGAACAGAACGTCAGTGACTCAACACACCTCTGATCATCTTGTCTTTAAGACTTGCGCTGTGACGTCACGGTAGTTTACTCTGTTCGAAGGAAGTTGGTGGTATACTGGTACATGTTTCTTTGAACGGAAAACGAGCACTGGTGTGGCTCTACAGACTTTGGTGCTGTAACTGTTAATCAGTTTACGATTCAAGCATATGTTATGATTGTACCTATGTGTGTTAGGTATTCATAACGTAGAAGATGGCGTGCGATCAGATACATGCGTACTATACATTGACTGTTTACTACTAAATTCGATCTTTATCGTTAACCGTACAGTTGAAATTAATCGGCGAGTGTTTTTAAGTATGCGACTTTAGCAAGGGACAGTGTAGCTCCCTGATGATGATCTTAGGATCGAAACATGTTGGAGCGATTTAAAATGTTTTAATGTAAAAATTTTATGTATGTGCATTAGTTGGTGTGCTGATTAAATGACTGTACGAAATGCGCGGTGCAACGATAAAGATAGTTAATGCCCAACAGGCAAAACTTAACAAATACAAGAACACCAAGCTAAAGTTATTAAAAACTAATGCATTTGAAATTAATCAGTGCGTGTTTCTAAGCACGTGACTTTAACAAGGAACGGTGTAGCTCCCTGAAGATGATCTTAGGATAGAAACATGTTGGAGCGATTTTAAATGTTTTAATGTAAAAATTTTGTGTATGAGCATTAGTTGGTGTGCTACTAAATTCGTTAATTTTTTTTTATTTTTAACTCTTTATAGTATTTAGTAGTATTTATTTGTGCCTATGTTTCTATTTTTCGTAAAAAAAATAATTTTATTGAAATAAGATAATCGGTGTTGCCTAAGGGGGCTATGGAACTGTAGCGTGGGTGTCTCTCACAGGGCTCCTTCCGTCCTCAAACAGCCCAAATTATCTGTAATAATTACCAATTTTATTCCATTATCTTAATCGTAATTATAAGCATAAAGTACAATTATAGTAAAGTTGACACTGAGCCTGCAATGAAGGCGTATGGGGGAACACAGGAATAGATCCACCCATTTTTAACATCGACGCTCAATTGAGGTGACTGGTCACCTTCATACCCCTGTTAATCTACCCCTCGGAAAGAGCTGCTGGTATAAATTTTGTGGGCTTCAGACCCGCTCTGGACGCTTCGGGGGAGATAAAATTACTTTGTCTCTTCCTGGGATTGAATCGCGACTCTTCAATGGTCCATCCAGTAGCTTAGTCGCCGTGTCGACTAAATATTTCGGCTCATAAAATGCCTAAATAAAATTAAAAAAACAGATAAACGAGGAAAATACTTAAAACCTTAAGCCAGCACATGTAACGTCACTGCCCTGGCAGTGACGTTACTGCCCTGCAGTGCGTACGACCTCTGCAAAAGAACCTTGACTCCTGGAAACCACCTTGTTCCTTGCCATAAAGCATGTTGTCATCATCGACGAAATGTAGTACAGGAATTCGTTACATTTGATTGTAGCAAGGCACTAAGAGTAGTGTTAGGTCATGCCAAACCTCATCCTGTGACACATAAGGAAATAACCTACTGCAGAAATGATAAACTCAAGGCACTCTCAACGTTGTGAATACCCCTAAACTTAATGGCATAACAACGAAAATTGCAGCACAAGTTGTGTGTCACCAAGAAACAGAAAATATACTAGAATAACAACTTTTAACTCCCACCTTTAACTCCTGCTGGCAAATGCAGAGTTTATATCGATTAGGCAATACCGCTATCTTTCAAGTTCTTACCAATTTTTCATTCACCAGCCATCCTGTCGTCGAGGCTATAATAGCTGAAAATCTAACGGCGTTGTTAAATAAACTATGAACACGTTTAAGACGCACAACAGCTTTTTGGGCGTTCTCATTATCCTTTTAGACTAAAGACTAGTGATTATTTTATGTGCGGCCAGGTTTAACATTCAGAAATGCAACGTTCTGCCCACAGCGTGCACATGTGTGTTATGTATCATTTTGAAACACAAGGCGCCTTTTGCCCTATACAACAATAACTGATTGGTTATTTATAACCCAGTGGAGAATGTTTATTGCGCGGTACGTATTGAGTCTGTAAGTAAAACGGATCACGTTTCGTCCGCATAAAATTAATCTCTGTGATATTAAAGTTTTCCAACCCACAGAAATTTACTATACATTAGACAAGACAAAGACGACGAAGGGGACAGATATTCTTTTCTTTACTATACAGTAACTGTAGTAATCTGTGAAGAACTTATGTCAACAGAAACCAAATTACAAGTACGAAGTTAGTACTGTATATACAGATGGGGCAGAATTCGTTTATCATTTTGATTTACGTAATACTCAAGTAGCCCGGAGAGAGACTGGAAACTACGCTCGCTATAGGTCCAGCTAAGGACGCCATGGCCAACCTGCATTCGCCCTAGACACTTTTCCAAATATAACGACGTTCATGTCGACATTTGTTGGCCACCCCCTTCTTCTGATCTCTCTGCTTATGATTTCTTTTTATGAGGTTATTTTGAAAAGAAGAGTGTCGCAGGCACGTTCGGCAGTCTCAAACTAAGAATTTCCGTAGAAAGAAATGCCATATCCCTGTCATGTCCTCGTAATGGTAAGTGTTATGAATGGAGTTCATCAGCAACCACAGCAAACTTTGTTGTTTTTAAGAGTAACTTCCTCAAAAAACGGCAAATATTTGTCTTTCAATTTACATTACTTTGAGGACATTTTAAAAAGTGTTGTCGACTCATGTATCTTGAATGATGCTGAATGAACTCTGCCCCACTCTGTACGTTGTTTACATAGCGGTATGTCTCCGCCGGGCAGTGGTGAGAATACTATAAATTATTATTCTCCCAACGACTTTTTCAACTAATTCCGTGGGACAGGGTCCTTGAGAAGCCGATAGTAGCTCACTTACTTAAGAATATTCCCTTTTGTATTTTTTTTTACTCGAAGAACCCTTACATTCAGACAGTCGCCACTTGTCCCTATCCCGAGTCAGCCGAAGGCACGTCGTAAATTATTATGTATTGACACCCATATTAGTATTGTCTTACTTACATGGGTTCTTAAATGGCCCTTCACTATGTACACTTGAGTGCAACTAACTTGTATATGAATTTCCCACCTCTCTCCTGCATGGTAGATATATCCACCATGTTACCTTCCGTGACCTGACCACTCTGTTTAATATTTGTTTTAAGTTAAAGAGCTTGATGAAGAGGTAACGCTCGAGACTTGCATTCGGAAATTGCAGTGTTCAAATCTCGGCGACAACGCCAGTTATTCTGAAGGAAATTGTACGAGGAATTGCCCATTTCCTCTAGCTAAATGCTGAGATAGTACTTCGATTAGACCAGACTGCTTCCTTCTAAATCCTTCCCATATATTATGAAACTTACTATGACTTTTTTCCAGTCCTCCTGTCACTGTGCCTCCCTAGTTAAAAAATCCCGTCAGGCACCTTGTCTCTGCACTTCTATGATTTCCTATGATCTTCTGTTCAGGCGAGGACAAGATTCTTATCCCTAAGAAGGAATAAAAATTATATTTTTTAAGGTTTCTCGATGGGTTTAGGAGAGATAAAAGTTTGCGGACTGAGGGATAGTCATTGTGTATTTCTCTAAGTCGACATAACGGAAATAAGAGAAGCGTAAAGAAAAAAAATCTAAATTTTGTCTGTCGACACCATGAAGATGTAAAGGGGGAATGGAGGTGTAGCTCAACTCATTCTTAACTTCGGGACAAGGTGGAGGACAGTGCAGCCTCACGCGATTACCGCTTTAACCACGATGCGAGACCCAGCGATACCCTTTGAAAAGGGGGCTGATTGAGGCCCTGAGCCAGTCTGGATTTTTTCAAGTAAGAAACGCAGATTTTACGCACCCGTCCAGATTGGCCCTGGGGCCCATCCATCCTCCTATACAATGGGTATCAAGTCTTTACCGGGGGTAAAGCGGTCGAGGTGTGGCGTTGACCACCCACCCCCATATAGTGCCAAGGTTAAAGAAAGAGCCAACCTATACATATGCTTACTTTCTGGACCTTCATGGCTTGTTCTAGGGCGAACGTTACCTCTGTATGTAGGTATGTATGTGTGTGTATATATATATATATATATATATATATATATATATATATATATATATATATACACGAATGTTCCTTTGGCTCCCTACAGAGAAGAAGCTTCTATCAGACAAACGGTCCGTGCAGGCTGCACAGCGAAAAAATGATATCTATTTTAAGATTACATGGAACGCATAAACAGCTTTTGTGGACAAAATGCCAAGTTTTAGTGTTAAACCTGGCGGTAAAGACAGCTTTCATTCACGTTGAAACGGTTGAAAACACTTCAGAAAACGAAATCTCAGATTCACGAAAGAAATTAATATGTGGAAAACAGGAGTTGCACGAAGTGAGCTGGCTTAGGTAAGGAACACGAGGATTTATGTTGCAGCGGCGTTGAAACTTTGGGTCCTTTTACCAAAACGTGAGTCAGTTATTCAGTTGTTATTTATTTATTTAAAGACTGCCCACATACCCAGAGAAGCAAAAGCTGCATTCTTTTTGAGTTCCTTGATCCGCACTACCCCCGTGCCCAAACAGCGATGGCGAGGGCTGCGTTATGGGCCGTCAATACTCGTGCCATGACACTGCCTGAAGGTACCCAGAGACCTGAATGTGAAATACGGTATGCATATTTAACGGCCTTGGAATGCCGGATACTGTACTCGATATATATATATATATATATATATATATATATATTGATGTTTTGCTGACCGTGCATCTCAGTATAATCTTAGTAATTAACCAACTTAATGCACAAATTCTTGTTTTATAATAAGTTTATTAAATGCCTCTTCATGTTTCGAGCACTATGTGCTCATCATCAGGGGGTCAAAATTGTATTATACAGCATC
>Ga0123352_10017423_pt1 | contig 11448 bp, 8 predicted proteins | sample TergutLab28metaG_FD_89700 | JGI IMG/M metagenome (GOLD analysis project Ga0123352, IMG submission 89700) | Labiotermes labralis P1 segment gut microbial communities from Petit-Saut dam, French Guiana - Lab288 P1 | ecosystem: Host-associated > Arthropoda: Insects > Digestive system > Gut ...
ACCATCGTATCTAACGCGCCGTCACGGACGGACGAGCCGACAAGCGTTACAATGTTGTGGATTGTCGTGTCGTGGGCATCGGGCTTGATGACTACGCGAAATTCCACAACCACAGTCTGCCCCGGCACAATGTTACCCAGCCGGACAGTCAAAAGGCGGTTATGGTAGCTGTGTTGCCCTGCGTTGGCGGGGATGCCGTTGATCTGCACCGATCCAGCAATGAACGTCACCGCCCCGGTGTCCAGCAAGTCTGTCATCGTCACATTGTACCAGGTATTGCCGGACGGATTGTGTGCCGTGATGGTGTAGGTCACAGTGTCCCCAGGACGGGCAGAGGGAACCCCCGCACTTTTGGTGGCCCTCACCGTGAGGGCGTTCTCGCCATCCTCACCGTTGCCGCCCTCACCAAATTCTTCATCAGGAATCGTCACGCCGCCATCCGTGACCTGCCGCTGGGAGTCGTTGTCGCTGGTAATGCTGGCTACGTTGTACCACGTCTGGCTCATGCCGGAAGCCAGGGCCGTCACATGGAAGGTGATAGTCACAGTCTGTCCGGGGACAATATCCCCAACTCGGACGGTCACAACCTGTCCCGCTACGCCGTGGGGGTGGGATATGCCGTCTACCATGACAGAGCCATGTACAAAGCTGAACCCTGCTGGGATTACGTCATTGACTACGACATTTCGCCAGGGGGCCGTTGCCGTGATGCCATTGGATAGCGTGATGGTGTAGGTCACACGTTCGCCCACCTGGACGGTGGAAACATTGGCGCTTTTCCGCGCAGAGGGCGCGGGGCTTCCCGCCTCGATTTCCACGCCGCGATCCGGGGCGGGGAGGGTGTCCCTGCCGTCACTGGACACATAGGCAGTGTTCAGAATAAACATACCCTGCGCCCCGGCGAGTACCCGTACTCGGAAAGCCACTGCCGCCGTTTCTCCCGGCGCAATGTCACCCAGGCGGACGGTCAATGTGCGGGTGCTGGCGTTAAAGTGGCTGTTTGCGTTGGCGGTAGAGCCGTTGACGCTTACAGAACCCTCCACAAACTCTAGGTATTCCGGGATTACATCCGTTACGACCACATTTCGCCACGGGTATGTTGCTGTGGCTATATTGCTTGCCGTGACCGTGTAGGTGATGGTGTCGCCCACACTGGCGGTTGTCCTATCTGCCAGTTTGCTCACTTGACCCCAGGCTACGCCGGGGGCTACCTGAATATCCTCTGCCGGGGCTTCCACCGGGCCGCTGTTGTTGCCGTCTGCAATTGCTACGTTGCGGATCGTTTGGCTGTAGGCCGTGGAGTTGACTACAGCGGAGAAGGTCACAATGCGGCTGGCACCGGGGGGAATATCACCCAGGTCTACCGTTAGTACCCGGTTGGAATAGCCAAAGGCGGCGGAGCGGCCATTGACTTGTACGCTCCCGTGTTCAAAGGTCAGGTGGGGGTCAATTTCATCTGTCAAAACCACGTCACGCCATGGAACCGTTGCGTGACGGTTGTTTGTAACGGTGATGGTGTACACCACACGATCACCGACACTGGCGGTAGTCCTATCAGCGGTTTTGCTGATTTCCCCAAACGCTTCACCGTCCGCAATCACAATGCCATCATCCGGGGCCTCTACAGGGCCGCCATTGCTTCCGTCAAGCACTGCCACATTGTAGATGGTTTCCCCAAATGTGCCATCCGCAATCCTGGCTCGAAACTCAACCAAGACTTGCTCACCGGGGGCCAAGTCTCCAATGGGTACGGTAATTACGCCGTCTTGGTAGGAGTGGGTCGCGGATTGCCTGTTTATGTGGACGCTCCCATGCTCAAAGATTAGGCGAGGGTCAAGCACATCCGTCAAGACCACATCCCGCCACGGCACCGTTGCCTGATACCCGTTTCCGACAAGGATGCTGTATGTCACCCGATCCCCAACCTGGGCGGTTGACCTGTCAGGGGTTTTAGTGGCCCAAGGGGATGCCCTGCCATCTTCAATCACAATACCATCATCCGGGGCCTCCACGTCCGGCGCGTTGCCGCTGGTGACAACCGCTACATTGTAGATCGTTTGGTTAAATGCGCTTGCGGTGATCCTGGCCCAAAACTCTATTACAACCGTTTCGCCGGGTTCTAAATCCCCGATGGGAACCGTGATTACCCCGGCTCTGAAGGAATAGCGGGTAGAGTAGCCGTCACGGTAGATGCTCCCATGCTCAAAGAGCAGGCGGGGGTCAAGTTCATCCACCAAAACCACATCACGCCAAGGGATTGTGGCCTGTTCGCCGTTTGTGATGGTAATGGTGTACGTCACTCTATCGCCCACCTGGGCGGTTGCTCGGTCGGCGGTTTTTGTGACTTCCGGCGCGGCCCTGCCGTCCGCAATCTCCATGCCCTCATCCGGGGCCTCTACGTCTGGGGCGTTGTCGCTGGTGATGATTGCTACATTGTGGATTGTCTGCCCAAATGCGGATTCAGCAACCCGAACCCGGAACACGACTACAACACTTTCCCCTGGGTCTAAGTCCCCAATGGGAACGGCTACGACACCACCCACATAGGAGTAGGAGACGGATTGCCCGTCCAGATAGACACTGCCGGACTGGAAGATCATCCCCTCCGGGATAGCGTCGGTCAAGGTGACATTCTGCCACGGGTAGGTCGCTGTCTCAGCATTGCCTACCGTTATGCGATATAGAAGCGTTTGGCCAACTTCGGCCTCCGCCACACTGGGGACTTTTATTGCGTAGGGATGGGGTTCCCCCGGCGCGTAGGCGTAGATGTAGATGATCTCTCGGATATATCCGTAGTAAATCCAGCCCTCAAATTCGCGGGGATGATGCTCTGCCGCGCCCGCTCTGATAACTGGCTCCCGTAGTTCCTCTCCATCTTCATTTACAAAGCGTTCCGTAACAATGTTAATCGCGCCGCCGTTAAAAGCTACGCCGTGCCAATCCACAACATCATGTATAATGGACGCTTCAATAATGTCCCCATACGCCCAATGCGAGGACACCAGATCATTGTACGGATTCGCGCCCCACGGCACATCTGCCGGGGCAAGTGTTCTGTCCAATACCCGGTTAATCAGGGTCACGACCTCGGCGCGGGTGATGGCTTGCTGGGGGCGGAAAGTGCCGTCAGGGTAGCCCAAAATCCATCCGGCCTCTGCCGCACCGTGGATATATGGCGTTGACCAATGGCCACGCTCCACGTCGGAAAATCTGCTTTGGGTGGCCGTGGAGCGCACTCCGTCAAAACGCGCCGCCATAACTGCAAATTCCTCTCGGGTGATGGATTCATTGGGCCGGAATGTCTGATCTCCATGCCCCACGATAGCCCCGGAATTGTACAGGGTTTCTACAGCCTCATAAAACCAAGCCCCAAAAGGCACATCGGAAAATGTGTTTCGGTTGAACAGGTTGCCCTGGGTGAAGTATGAGCTATCCCGATACCACCAGAACATCCGATGGAACACCATCGCCGCTTCTGCCCGTGACATCTCCCGCTCTGGCCCTACGCTTCCGTCTGGGTAGCCCCGGACATATGGTAGATGTTGGCGAGAATAGACGTGGGTAGTCTCCATTTCATAGCGGATAAAAATATAGTCGGGAATATCCGGGGCCGCCCGGACGGGGCCGGTGCCCCGCTCGGTAGGGACTAAAGGCTGGCCCTCGGTGTCGTTATGGCTATGCAGACCGATGAAATGTGTGGTTTCTTCGCCCGTCTGCCATGTCACGGCGGCAAGGGCTGGCGGGGCTAATGATAGCGCAATGGCCACTACCAGAACGATTGATAAGATGCTTATGATTCGTTTTTGTCTTTTCAAGTGTTGATCTCCTTTCCGATTTTTCACGCAAAAAAGAGCCTGATTTTTCAATCAGACCCGACCTGGGATGCTTTGCTCCCTCCTTTATCACTTCGGGTCAATCTGGCCCGAAGTCCGGCATTGTGTCTTTTCCCCCTGGGCGGGATATGCTAAACGCCACCCTTTGTCTGCTTGTGTGGCGTAAAGGCCGCTGTTTCAATTTTGGAGCTTTTGTGGTATACTCTTTGCGGGATAAATTGACCCAAATGACACGGGCGAATCGGCGCACAAAAACACCGCCTTTTTTGCTAAAAAAGACGGTGCATTGTGTAGGTTAGCCCCGTGATTTCAGGGAGTCAGGCAGTTGTAGGTTGTAGTACAATGACCACATCGTCCCGTGTCATCACCCGTGTCCTTTTTTGTAGGGGCGGCATTCTGCCGCCCGCAGTTGCTAGGGGTTGGCGGGCGGCAGAATGCCGCCCCTACAGACAAGCTTGTACATTGTAGAATGACATCCACATCGCGCCGTTGTTACAATTTCGGTGCAAATCCATTTATGCGGTGTGAATTTAGAGGCACGGCGCGATGTGGACATCGCGCCCTACAGAGGCGTTTGCAAAACCACCTCCCAAAGTTTGACACCACAACAAATCTATGCTATACTGCACAATGTATTCAAATCGTGCTACATTGCCTCACATGTTGTTGTAAGTCATTGCCCCATTTGATGGTTTACAATCGCATGTGTTTTTTTGTGCAATATACAAATTCAAAATAAATGATAAATGGAGACTAAGCCTATCAATCACTTCGACACATTCAACCTGAGTCCCGAGCTGATGCGGGCACTTGCAAAACTGAATTTCCAAACACCCTCTCCTGTACAGGAAGCGGCAATTGCACCTATGCTAGAAGGGCAAGACTTACTGGTACAAGCCCCCACCGGGACAGGGAAGACGGCGGCATTCGGCATTCCCATATTGGAGCGGATAGACCCAACAAACCGCAACATCCAAACAGTCATTCTCTCTCCCACCAGAGAGCTTGCGGTGCAGATTGCGTCTGTGTTAAAACAACTTGCCGCGTTTAAGCCCAGCATCCGTATCCTAGCCCTATACGGCGGCGAGCCGATTTACCATCAGATCACAGCCCTAAAGCGCCGTCCGCAGATCATTGTTGCAACGCCCGGTCGTCTGATGGATCACATGAAACGCCGCACCATACGCTTCGGCGAGGTAAACTGCATCGTATTAGACGAGGCAGATCGTATGTTAGACATGGGATTCCGAGATGACATCGCAGCGATCTTGCAAAGTCTGCCGGAAAAACGACAAACTGTCCTGTTCTCTGCCACCGTGTCAGAGGAGATCAAACAGATCGCTCAGACCTACCAGACGGATGCGCAGCAGATTCACATCCAACAGGAAACCCTGACCGTGGATAGCGTAAAGCAGTATTACGCAGAAATCCCGCGCCCCTCCAAACTGCCGGCACTGCTTCATTTGTTGGACGATCAAAACTTCGATCTCTGTTTGATCTTTGTTGCAACCAAATCTATGGCAGACACTCTGGCCGAGCAACTGGCTGCCGCAGGACATCCGGCAGAAGCCATCCACGGCGATCTGCATCAGAATCAGCGAAACCGGGTGATGCAACGCTATCGCAGCGGAAAGATATCACTCTTAGTGGCAACCGATGTGGCGGCCCGTGGGATTGACGTGGACGGCATTGACGCAGTCATCAACTATGACATCCCCGGCGATCCGGATAGCTATGTCCACAGAATCGGACGCACCGGACGCGCAGACCGAAGCGGACTTGCCTATACCTTCGTCGATTCCAAAGAGCGGGGGAAGTTACAGAACATCATAAAAAGCACCAAAGCAGAGATTTCATCTGCCTCAGGACTGTTCGGAAAGTTTGCAAAACCTGAAGGCTACGGAGCCAACAAGAAACCGGCAAAACGCCGCAATCAAAGGGGCGGTCCACGAAACAAAAAACGCCCCAACGGACCAGCCAAATAAGGGCGCTAAAAGTGAAGGCATTGCCAAAATCGGCAATGCCTTCACTTTTTTGCGCGAGAGGAGAAAACGCGCTGGTGATTGTAGGGGCGCACAGTGTGCGCCCGCCTAAACGCTGCTGATTGCGGGCGAACAATGTTCGCCCCTACAAACGAAATCAACACAGAGCAACCGCTCTCTGCAAAAAAGATGTTGACAAGTAAGTCTATATCCTGCTATAGTGTACTTGTTCAATAAGTACACACAAGAGAGGTATCGCTATGGACATTATCATCAGCAGCAATACCAACAAACCCATCTACGAACAGATCACCACGCAGATCAAGGCGATGATCATGAGCGGGGAGCTACAGACAGGCGCGCCGCTACCGTCCATGCGGGCGCTGGCGAAATCCATCCATGTAAGCGTCATCACCGTGCAAAAAGCCTATGAGGATTTACAGCGTGACGGTTTCATCGACACCACCGTTGGGCGCGGCAGCTTTGTAGCGGCACAAAACAAGGATTTCATCCAAGAAGAACAGCAGCGCAGGGCGGAAGAACATTTACTGGAAGCCGCTGAAATCGGAAGAACCCACGGCATTTCTGTTGAGAAACTTGTCGAGCTGTTAAAGATATTTTATCAAGGGGAGGGCTAAACATGAGCACAATACTAGAAATAAAAGGACTTTCTAAGCAATACGCAAACTCAGATTTTCGCTTAGACGATGTTTCTTTTTCGCTCCCAAGCGGAGCAATCATGGGCTTTGTAGGAGAAAACGGCGCGGGGAAAAGCACCACAATAGGCTGTATCCTAAATACCCTGCTCAGAGACAGCGGAACGGTTGAAATCTTCGGCAAAGAAATGACCGATGCCAGCACTGATATTCGGGATGAAATCGGCGTTGTGTACGACACAAATGCCTTTCCGCAACATTTCACCGCGGTAAAGATCTCTTCCGCCATGCGGCATATGTACACAAATTGGGACGATGGTTTGTTCAAAGAATATTTGCGCAAATTCAAACTGCCTGAAAAGCAGAAGATCAAAGCATTTTCCAGAGGCATGACAATGAAACTGGCAGTCGCTACAGCACTGTCTCACCACCCCAAGCTCTTGGTCTTAGATGAAGCCACCAGCGGATTAGACCCCGTGGTGCGTGACGATATTTTAGATGTGTTCTTAGACTTTGTGCAAGACGAAAACAAGTCCATCCTCCTGTCCTCGCACATCACCAGCGATCTGGAGAAAGTGGCGGATTATATTACATTCATCCATGAGGGCAAGATTGTATTCAGTGAGCAGAAAGACAAGCTGATTTATGAGTATGGCGTAATGCGCTGCAAAGCGGCGCAATTTGCCGAAGTAGACAAGGCAGATATGCTTGCATACAGAAAGCACGACTATCAAACGGATGTGCTTGTCTCCGACAGACAAGCCGCCGCAAAGAAATACCCGGATGTTGTGATTGACAGCATCACCATTGAGGAAATTATGCTTATGCTTGTGAAGGGGGAAAAATCATGAAAGCGAAACATCCGATGAAAGGCTTGCTCCTCTGCTCCTTTTACACGGCAAGCGGAAATACGGTACTTTTGCTACTGGCACTGCTTGCCTTAGGCGGCGTTTTTGTAGTGACAGGTCAAGTGTTCTTTTTCAACATGTCTGTGATCTATGCAACAACCGTGCTCCCCATGCAGGTGATCATAGGTATGGCAAGCAATGATGGAAAATGGGAACGCTTTCAACTTTCCATGCCAATCAGAAGAAGCGATTTGATTCGTGTGCACTACATCAGCCTAGTACTGAGCGGCACAGTCGTACCCCTTGTGTTGATTACTGCACTGACAGGTGTGGGTGTGGTTTTGCATGAGAGCACATTTGACCAAGGCTTTGCTTCGGCAATGATCAACTCAGTGCCTGCCTTTGGGATGCCATTTCTGATAAGCGGTCTATGTTTCCCCTTGGCGTCTTCTAAGCTAGGAAAGGGGAGAGAAGGGGCAATTTTGTCAATCTGCTTTTTTATTGCAATCGGCATTATGATGATTGTACCGCAGATGGGGGATTGGTTCAATCTATCCTTCCACATGGTTGCGATATTGATTGCCGGGATCTCCGCGCTCATTTTCATTGTTTCTTATCCCATTACGCGGAAGATGTACAGCAAAATGGACTTTTAGATCGGACGCATAATCTGAAAAAGGAACTGTCTGCCCATGTTTCGGGCGGACAGTTCCTTTTTGTTCAAGCACAGACACCGTTTCGATCATCCATCGCCTCTCGCATCTCCGCCTGATACTCCTGCGGGAGCGACAGTACGGTGACTAGGGTATCGTCCCTGAAAATGTACACATGATTCCCGCAGAGACGAATCACAGACTCCGCCCGCTCAAAACGGCGGAGATGGTCGAAATACCGCCTCAAATTCCCTGTGCTTTCCTCTAGTCGAAGTCCTCTTTGTAGGCTAGTGTTTGTCATTGCAGTGCCCCCCTTTTTCTGATTGTACCCATCATAACAAAAAAAGTGTCCCACAGTACGGACAGTGATTATGCCTTGTCGGCATATGTCTCACCAAGCTCACAAATCAGCGCCCGCATGGATTCTCGCAAGCTGGCAGGTGCGATGATCTCAGCTTTGCGCCCGAATTGTGCAATCCAACTGAGAAAGACGGGACTTTCTGAGATCTCCACGGTGATCTCAAAGTGATCATCGTCTATTTTGCGCAAAGGCGCATCAATCCCAAAGCGGTCAAGCACGGTGTTGATGAGACTTTTGTCAAACCGCAGCTTTGCCCGAACCCGCTCGCCGCCATACATGCCAAATACGCGCTTCATATGCTCCGCCACGTGAAAGCGCCCCTGATCGATTGTGTCTGCCTGCTCCTGACAGATAGACACATTGCTCATCCGATCAACCCGGTAATGATTGAAGTCATCATACTTCGCGTTGTAGCAGATGAGATAATAGTTGTCATCGTTCCAGCAGAGTGCCAGAGGCGTGAGCTGATAGACCGCACCATCTCTCCGATAGGCGCGGGCTTTGCTCAAATCGTAGTCGAAATATTGAAAACTGATCTGATGTCCATCTTGGATGGCAAGATGAATGGTGTCGATGCTGTAATACACACTTTCATTGATCGCCTTCGGACGCTCGGCACTATAGACTTGACGCTTCAACTGTTTGGCATGGTATATACTCGTGAGAGAGGACAACTTTTGAATCAGCTCCGCACTCTTCTTCTGCGTAATAAAACGGGAACTCTGTACCGCATCGACCAAAAGTTTCAGCTCCGGCAGTTCAAACTGCCGCGAGGCGATGTAGTAACCGAAGGTCTTGCTCTGCCGCGTCTCAATATCCAGCCCATATTGGCGCAAAAGCTCTAAATCGGAATAGATCGACTTGCGTTCCGCCTTGATATCATGCTGCGCAAGTCGCTGTAGGAGCTCCGCAATGGTGAGGGGATGATCTTCGTCAGATTGCTCCAACAGGATTTTCATCAGATACAGAAGCTTCATCTTCTGATTTGGAGAGCTGGGCATAGTACATACCTCGCAATGTGGATTTTAGCCATTATATCATAGGTGACTGTCTGATAAAAAGGGCTGCAACTCAAAGTGTATTGTGAGGTGTCTAAAGCCTCCTTTTGTAAAGGAGGTGGCAGGCGAAGCCTGACGGAGGATTCAACGCGCTGCAAACTCCTCAGTCAGCTGCGCTGACAGCCCCTTTGAAAAGGAGCCTACGTACCGAATAGGCATACTGTGCGCAAAAATACAGAAAGAGAGCCGGACAATTCCCATCCGGCTCTCTGCTTATTCCTGTTCGATGTACACTTCCTGACGAATCACCGAAACCTCAAATGCAGTCCGCTGTGTCCCCTTACCTTCACTCTGCTTGATGTAAGCTCGGCTCTGTACCCGTCCGATGAGATCAACTGTTGTTCCAACTTCCCAAGCGGCGGCTTCTATGGCGTTTTGCCCCCAAGAAATGCAGGGCAGATAATCTGACCGCCCATAACGCCGCGTTGTGGCGATGAGCAGATCGCAGATCTCCCGTCCCATGGGTGTGCGCCGCAGATTGGGTGACTTGCAAAGTACACCTCGCAGACTAATGATATTTTGATCATCCTCGTCGGTGAGCAGAATCTCCTGTGCAAACACAGTAATAACCAAACGGCTGCCTGTACCTGTTTTATTGTTGAAAGAGCGCAGTTCACCGGAGACTGTGATTTTTGTCCGCTCCTCCAGTACAAGCTGCTCCAAAAGCGTCTGCCGTGCCATGATGTTGATCCGATCAAAGGCGCCGGAGAGCCGACGAATCTCGAGGGGGAAGAGGACATAAGCCTCCTCCCGGCTGATGTGAGAAAGTGTGGGTCGTCCGGCTAAGGTGCCTGTAAGTACAGCTTCATTATTGAGTCGCTTCTCTTCCAATGTATCCACCCCGTTTTTCGCAAGTCGGTCACTGGAAGTATATGCAAGGGCAAGCACGCTTAGACCGTGAGTCGTTCAGGCGGGACACCTAAAAGAAGCAGACTGCCGTATAGCGCCATCATCTCCGGCGCACTGGCAGTATGCGGGATGGGGAGGGGGAGCTCTTGCTGCTCAATGATCAGTCCATCCAAAGTTATCAGCTCTCGCTGGAGTGCAAGGACAGCACAGGTAGGCCCAAGGCTGGAAACCGTGATGGAATCTTTTGCGGAAAGCCCAAAGCTGGTTGCCCACTTAGAAGAAATTTGAGAGAGCCGTTCCACTGTAGCATCACCGGGCAAAAGAAGCGCACGGCAAGAGAGGGGGGCGGGCGGAGGAGCGCCTGTGATAGAAGAAAGCGCAACGAAGAGATCATACCCACCGGAAAAGTCTGAAAGCCTCGCCCCCTGCGTGATGACAGCGGAGAGAGGCTTATCCAGACCAAGCAAACAATCACCGAGCATCGACGCAAGCCTACCTAGCGCAGGCTCTAGGACCGCCACACGATACACACATCCACCCCCATATTGCGTTTCAGATTACACTAGTGTTCACTGATCGGTCAAATTTATACATGAAAGCACAAAATGCTGGGTTGTGTGAAGGGTTAGACTTCATTATATCAATACGCAACATGCCTGCAACATTTGAAGATTACAGGGGTGTTTTTGCACTTGTTTTATCTTAAAAGCTTGGAAACGATGCGACAATCGACACGATTTTTGATCAGACAGATTAAGTCCACAAAGACAAAAGCAAGCTTGTCATAAGCTTGCTTTTGCTATATAATCGCATCAGGAACTATCGCTAGGCGGCTTGGTCACTCCTTCTTTGAGAGGGGGTGGTGCTTATGGTTACATATTCAGAGTTGTTTCAGCTCGGAGTGTTGCTTGTAGCAATTATTGCCTTGTGTCTACGGCACAAGAGTGAATAAACCGAGACGCCTTCGTAAGTGAAGACGTCTCATTCCACAATTTAAGGACTGAGCCGCCCTATCACAAGCGGTAGTTCCTTTTTATATTGCTATTATAGCACGCATCCCCTACATATGTCAACGATCTGCCCTCTATACCAGGGCAACAGCATTTACTATTGAAACAAGAGAAGCTGGAGGAAGAGAGGATCGCGAGCGGCTTTCATCATTTTCTTTTTGATGCTCAAACGTCCGATCGACATATTCTTCAAGACAG
>Ga0123352_10017424_pt1 | contig 11448 bp, 9 predicted proteins | sample TergutLab28metaG_FD_89700 | JGI IMG/M metagenome (GOLD analysis project Ga0123352, IMG submission 89700) | Labiotermes labralis P1 segment gut microbial communities from Petit-Saut dam, French Guiana - Lab288 P1 | ecosystem: Host-associated > Arthropoda: Insects > Digestive system > Gut ...
TTAACCTTTTGACGCCTAATGTCAACTATAGTGGTCGTACCGCACCGCTAACCTCTAAAGTTGCATTTTATATATTTATTCAACAAATATAGGTACTGAATATTTTAAACATGGTATATACTCACCGTTTTTTTCTCTTCAGAATGCAGTTTGTTTCATTATTCTAACGTATTTGGTTCCTGTATTATTCACATTTTATATACAGGGTGTGCTAAAATTAAAAAAATAATTCCGGCGCCAAAAAGTTAATAGAAGACTTACTGGACTCTGTTAAACATAAGTATGCTCTGATTTATGACAATTGGATGCTCCATACTACAGAACACAGACTGTGTATTGTACGCTGAACAGCAATTCAGTCGTACAGTTAGTGCTGAGAAAATCACTTCCACTAAAATTTGAATCAGTCCCATTACAGGCCCGGGATGCCCAGCGGATTCCAGGGAGTTAAGGTTCCCAGATTACGTGACAGTGGCCCAGGACGGTGGTAAGGTTTTCAGCCGTACGCACCGGCCGCCTTTACCCCCCAGGAAATACTCCTGGTACTCAATTCTGTTAGAGGCTTAGTCGACCCCAGGACCGTAGTGCGATCGGAAGGATTATGTCAATGAAAAATTCCAATGACACCATCGGGAATCGAACCCATGACCTTCCGATTAGTAGCACAGCACCTCAACCACTGTGCTACCGCGGTCCCCTAATCACTGCCACAGCCAAGCAAAAAGGTATGACGGTGAATCACGTAGCAGAATTCTGATTTTAATCTCAGGGTTAAGCCATTAAAGTTATTAATTTTTAAAAGCATTACGGAAATTAGTTAATTTTAAATAAAGTTAATTTAATATTTAAACTTTCACAAGTACCGTCTCTTCAAAACCTCTTTTTGCATACTTCGCTGTTACTGATGAATTTTCTTCGTTATTTTTGTTGATAATATTGTTGTTATTACTACTTCGGCAGTAATACGAGTATATCGCCTGTGATAGACGATCGGCTAGCCACTCTGTAACGGTTTTGACGTCACTGCAAACTAAACAGAACTTTGTGGTCGTGGACCGACAACTTGTGTTTATGATTAATTCTTGTCAAGCCATGCTATTATTACTATTATTTGGATTGTGTTGTGTTATTTGATGTTAACTTCCTCTTAGATGTCACATTTCTATGTAAAGACAAGCCATACAAATTCCAGCTTTTTGTAGCCGTTAAGAACCACAGGAAATGTAGACATGGCGAAAAATGTGTAGAAGGGTCTGTACATAAAAACATCCTTTTTTAAATTTGGTAACTAACGAAATAAATAATTAACCGTCAAACAGACTAAGTAACAAATTAACAAGCTAGCTAGCTAACTTGAGGCAACAGAGTCCTTGCTGAGAAGCTAACAGGTCCTCAGCTAGTCAAGAAATTGTCCGCATTTTGTGCAAACCGGAGACTCATTACCGCATTCACGGAAGCTGGCTATCTATTCGTATCTTAAATCAAATTAATCCGTTACTTGTCCCTCAACCAACTTGTTGAAGACTATTGTAATATTATACTTCTATCTAAGCCTATATTTTCCAAGTGGTCTCTGTCTCTCGGGTTTCCCCACCAAAACGCTGTAGGCACCTCTTGTATACTTTGTGAGTGCCGGATGCCCCGCCCATGTAATTGGAAAAACACTTTGTTCAAATTATGCTTGAAACACGAGGTGCACATTGGGCGGTTAGATAAATGTTTGACGTCATCAACACTTAAACTCTGAATACAAAGTTATATATGTAAGTTGCACTGTATAGTGCAACATGGAATAAGTTGGGCTGTAATTCACGTAGCAGGAAAATGAGAATTGTTATAATTATGTTCGGGGCAGAGTCTAGAAGTTCATGTAGAAGCTTGTTTAATAGATTAAAGGATTTACCTCTTCCACGTGAGTATTCATTTAACAAATTTCACTGCGAATAACGGACAGAAGTTTCAGAACCTCTAGCTTTACGCAGTATTAACACAAGGACCAAATTCTATATTTATGCCCCAATTGTAAAATTTTCATTATTTCCTGAGAAGTACATATTGTGATGTGGGCCCGATAGCTCAGTCACTACAGCGATTGAGCCACGGGCTGGACGGTCCTGAATCGAATCCCGGCGTGGACGTGATTTTTCCGCCTGTCCAGACCGGCCCTGGGGCTCAACCAGCCTCCTGTAAAATGGATACCGGGCCTTTCCCGGGGGTAAAGTGCGGCCGGTGAGTGCTGCTGACCACTCACCCCCTTCTAGTGCCGAGGTCATGGAAGAGTACAGCTATACCTCTACCCACCCTCTGGGCCACACTGGGCCTGTAACGGGATCACTTTCCCTTTACCTTTATACATATTGTGATAGTACCGAACGTTTCGACGGTTGGTCATGTGGAATCCTAATCCTGATGAGTGAAAAGGCCCGGTTTAAAGTAGCATTAAAAGACACAACAATATGAGTTTATTCTGCCCTCTTCATATACTCTTAATGGTTGACGTAATAACAAAATGTGCAGTTTGTGAGACAATACGGACTACACAAGGGCGCTCTTTACTTAATGAAAAGATAGACAATGTGCGTACAGCGTTCATTGTGATGCGTTCGCGTGAACAATTTTGCAATGGAAAGAAACAATTCAAAAATTTCGGAAACAGCTCGTAGGTATATTCATAATCGATCTTTCTTATTATCTCCAGCTCGACTAATCGATTCAACGTTTCCAGCCAACTGGAATCATTTCCCAGTTACATCGAGGTGATTAGCGAAATTACAGATACTAACTGCCGTCGACCATCTCTGTTAACTCAAAATTTTCAATTAGCAGGCAACGGAATTATCCGAACTGCACGCACCGGATCGCACTCTCTTCGCACGTTACATGCAAAGGTTGCATTGTGACGTAAGTTTGTTCGTTTGCTCATGGTCTTCTTTGGTCATAAAAGCTGACCAAACAGACAATAACCATGATGAAAGTTAAGTTGTTGCGCAGTTTCTCAAATTTTTGTAGGTTCTGCCTTAAAACAGTTTACTGTATCACAAGGAATTAATCAGTTATGTGCAGTAAGTATTAGATATTATGATTCTGTATCTGTATTCTGGCCTTATTTATCCAGCATGTAATTCTCTGTTGTCTGCGAAGTATTATATGGTTATTTGTGGCCGTCAAGAATTTTGGTCCGTGATAATATGTCCCGGACGGACGGACGGACAGTCGATCGTTTTCTCCACGTAACCCTTTTTTTTATTTCGTAACGAAAGCCTAAAATGACCCCATCTTATTTCTTGCTGTATGTCACGGATGTAACTTTTTTTTAACAAAGTGTGAAGTATTTAAAATATTTTTTGTGTTTGACCAGTTTTTAGTATTTCGTGTTTTTAAAAATTTGCTCCAGAACCACTTGTTAATTTACTGTGTGTATGGAATATAAATATTATATATGAATACTTATGTTTATAATAACTGTTTTTATGAATGGTGATGAAAGAGACTGCAAGAAATATAAAGACATGCGTATCATATTTACCAACTACGTACAAAATTTTACCCAACATCCTGCTGCTACTCCATATTCATAGGAATTTATTGGGGATAATCAGTGTGGATTTCGACGCAACAGGCCAATTACTGATCAGATTGTGTGCATTCGTCAAATACTTCAGGAAATGTGGGAATATAATGAGGCTGTGTATCAGCTATTTATAGACTTCAAGAAAGCCTGTGATTCAGGTAGGAGGAGAGGCCTTTTATGATATTCTCATTGAGCATAGTATCCGCATGAAGCTAAGGACAATGAAAATGTGTCTGAATGAAACGTATAGTGCAGTCCGCGTAGGCAAACTTTTGTCTGACATGGTTCCTATCAAAAATGGTTGGAAAGAAGGAGATGCTTTTTCGCAATAGCTTTTCAAGTTTATGAGTACGCCATTAGGAGGGTTCAGGTAAACCAGCGTGGCTTGAAATTAAATGGTACACATCAGCTTCTGGTTTATGCCGATGACGTTAATAAATTGAGAGGAAGCGTACATACTATTAAAAAAACAAAATCTTTATTAATTGCTAGTAAGAAGACTGGACTGAAGGTTAATGCTGATATATCTAAATACATGGTTGCGTTTTGAGGACAGAATGCGGAACGAGTCGCAGTATAAAGACAGCTAATAGTTCCTTTGAAAGGCTGTAACAGTTCAAATAATGAGTGAAAAATCTTAAAGAATCAAAATTCTATTGAGGAAGAAATTAAAAGCAGATGGAAGTCAGGGAATTCTTGATATCATTTGGTTCAGAGTCTTTTGTCTTCCAGTCTGCTATCCAGAAATATAAAGATCAAGATATACAGAACTATAATGTTGCCTGTTGTTTTGTATGGGTGTGAAACTTGGTTGCTGACATTGCAGGAGAAACGTGGGCTGAGGGTGTTTGAGGATAGGTTGTTGAGGAGCCTAAGAGGGACGAGGTAACAGGGAGCGGAGAAAACTACATAATGAGGAGCTTAATGATCTGTTCTCCTCGCCAAATACTATTAGGAATGATGGAATCGAGAAGAATGAGATGGGCGGGGCGTGTAGCACGTATTGGGGGAGAGCAGCGGTGTATACAGGGTTTTGATGCAAAGAAACTGAGGGAAGGAAATCACTTGGAAAAGAGAGGCGTAGATGGGAGGGTACTATTAAGATAGATCTTCAGGAAGTGGATGAGGGTCATGGACTGGATTAATCTGGTTCAGGATAAGGACAGGTAGCGGGCCCTTATAAAAGCGTAATGAGCCTTCGGTTTCCATAAAATGTGGGGAATTTCTTGACTTGCCGAGAACCGGTTAGCTTTTCAAGTACGTCCCTGCTAAATGGAGTAAGTAAAGATTTTATGTATACGTGTCTGTAAGCACGTTTGTGTTGGGGACAACTGGGGAATCATTTGAGCTCGGTAGAGCTATTTCAATTTCCACACAATGCGGGGAATTTCTCTATCAGCTGAGGAAATATTGGCTTCTCAAAAGACTGTTCTGTGGAGTTACGTGGTGGTTGTGTTTGCGTGTATGTATGTAGGTACAAGTGCATGTGCCTATATGTGTATAAGAGTTTTGTGTATTTGCCTAGTCTTGGGTAAAAATCCTAGGCTTGTGCTATAATTACGGAGTTCTCCCCATTTCTGATAGCCTTGCAATCCCTTGAAATTTGACACGCGCTTCGTGACACTGGAGGCCACTTTATTTTGTATTACTTAACTTTGTGTCATCAGTAATAATAAACTACCATCTGTATCGAATTTAGTTTGCAGTCGGATGTGGACTTGTTTTGTGATAACATAACCTTGGAACGCAGCCTTTGTGTAAATGATTTTCCGTAGATTACTAAATAACAAGAAGGCCGCACGATAGGCCTTGGCGTGTTTTGGCCTTCACTGTAATGGTAATACCCAACGTGTCTTTTGTCTCAGATATTCTACGTGAAAGTTTATGTTGAAACGTTATCACGTTAGTATGTGTGTATATATATATATACACACACACACATACACAAATTTGTATGGACTGTTTTGGTGTTACAAATTCCAAACATGATACACGTGTGAGCAGTTTACGTTACACGTGTATCTGACAAATTTATTGTAGCCAGGATGATTTCTGCTTTACTGGAATTCATGGCTTCATGCGTATCGGTAATTGTCAGTAGCTGCTGGTCTCGTCGTATAGACTTTTCATTAACTGAGCCTTTGGAATTTATTTTCTGTCGGCTCAAAAATGATTTAATTACAATTTTGCTACGTACTTGCTTTTGTTTTGTTACGGGTTCGAGAGTTTTCATCTTCATGACTGCTAGAAAACCGTCGATTCACAATTTCTTGTAATTCATTAGCCTACCTTCCCATCTCGAAAAGAAACTTGTCATCCTAAAGTATCCAAATTTACCGTGTTTTTGTTGCTTTCAAATGTCCGCTTGAAAATGAAAGTCTTCTAAGAAGGCAAGTAATCATCATCATCATCATAATCACAATAATAATAATAATTATTATTATTATTTTCGTCATGATGATGACTGCAAGGTTAGGATCTTGCATTGGAAAGCACTCGGAAGTCCATTACAGCTTCAATTTCATATGTGATTAGACCCACTTAATTTCCCAGAATTTCTGTACAAAACTCGTATTTCTCTTTGTTTTTTATAGAATGAATATTAACAGATTTTCTACCAATGACCTGTCGAGTTTTCTGTTTCATAAACTTATCTTACTTAAATCTCAAGGTCTTAAATGTTGTTACATGTTCTGTGGTTTGCTAATCTCCAGTTGTTTCTCGAATAAATATTGTTTCTGCCGTTTGAATTCCTAACTCAAGTTTTCCTCCATTAACTTGAGTGTTCCTTCTTAATATGGGTGTTGGCAGTTACTAGAACTCCGTGGCTAACTATGGAACTAACTGAATGACTGACTAGTAAGGAAGAAATTAGCTGTCTCTATGGAGACCAGAACTACTTGAGAAGTTTATATTCACCCATTCTGTGATGAAGTAACATGCATATAGTTAATTTTGCTGATTGTAGGAATCCGCTTCTAGACACTCGCACAACCCCTTGAATTCCAAACCGACATGCTGTTGTGTTAGTGTTAATCTGTCTGCGATTATTTTTTTTTTTTGCGAAAAGTTGATGGAAAATTGGTGTTTAGCACTTCCAGAAGTACATTACAAGTGTCTGTGTGGCAGCTGGGTGCAATGAAGGGTTAGGATATCAGTAATTGTGTGTTCAGTTGCCGTCCTCGCCACTAGGTCCACATACCTCGATGTTCGACGTCCTAACTTCCTATGATTTATGACTCCAACCGTGCGTGTCCTCCGTGTCGCCTCTCGTACGCGTCTAGGGATCCTCCCGCTGCAGCTGTTCCCAAAACAAGCACAGTTTCATGGGAATGAAAATGGAAAATTCATTGGCCATTAGGCATTCAAACACGAAACAATGAAGACGTGTATCGGGATCGGTGAAAGTGAAGTAATTTATTATGCCAAGATCCAAATAATACAGAACAAGTTCAAACAGTTTTACCAAGGTATTATAAACACGCAATAGGAATAAAACACGCAAAAAATGAAGAATCACATGTAGACAAAATTTTATACATAGTTTTTCTACACTTCGACCATCCGACTGCAATATATATATATATATATACTCACCGCTTCTGGGAAAATTTTATGTCATATTATTAACATGTTTACTATTACTGTTAATGTTTATTTAATTAATATATTTGACGTTTATGAACTTCATTTTCTATATTTCAGGCGTTCTGTATCTTTTACGCTGTATATACCTTACAACTTGTAAAGACTGAGATCTCAAACCTGAAACAGAGTTGTAAAATATAACCCCCGTTGTATTCTTGTAATTCGACCTGTTGATGGGTGTACAGTTTAGCCGAAACATGTAGCCTTATTCTTACTGTATATAAAAGTTGTGTTGACTGAATGTAACCATTTATTTATTCTTAGTAAGTTTAACCCTTTCAGGACGAAACGTAAACAGTACTCTTTAAAGGACCAGTTCGTACTGCGCAGTACAGACTTTCTACCTCTGCTGTAAAAATTAATCTGTCAATGTTGTGTGGACCTGAGATGCTCTTTGTCCTGGGATATGTGCAAGGTACATGCATAGACTGTGGACAGAACGAAGAATGTTAGAATGTTATACCTGGTGGTGCGTGAAGGATCAGCTAGGATTTAAAATGTTAACGATATTTTTGTTTATCATTATTCGGCATATATTAGCAAATAAAATGAATTGTTACGGGCTGAAGGTCCGGGATTTGGATTTCCTGTAAGGGAAAGAAATTTTCTCCTACTAACTTGGTTCATAACACCTGGCATCTCGCCTTGGCGGCTACGTTGCTTATGGTAAGGCCTAATATTTGTGGGTCCTCACCGTGGAACTTACTTCATGTCACGCGTCTGGCGCCTAGAAATAGTTTATAAAGTTTTAAAAGTTGTTTACCCCTGTCATAGAGTCTCTGTTCATAGCGGCAAGATGGCCGAAACGTCATAAGTACTGGATGTGTGGAGCCTTGCTTCTGGACGTACTCTTCAAATCCTTGTCTTTGCATTAAGATGGTGTTGCATGGTAAACTTCTCGTTCCGGCCACTTTACTCTCGGTAAAAAGCACAGGTACCCATTGGAGAGGGGGGTTAGTGGAAAACAGGCCTCTCCTAGACGAGTATGAAGACGAGAAAATCTCTTTCCCCTCACCAGAATTCGATCCCCGAAACGTCTAGCCAGTAGCAAGTCGCTATGCCGACTGCGCTGTCCCGGTCCCCGTCATAATACTTCGCATATACAGGCGGACCGTCTTATTCACGGGTAATACGTTCGAAGACCTACCGCGGTTACGTGAAACCGCGGATAATACCGAACGCTATATGTAACGACATATAACGTGATATTCGCGAAACATGCATAAATACGGTAACGTTTAATTGATAAATTACGCACAGTAAGACATTACCAACATTAAATAAAGGAGTAATAAAGTGTACTGTACACTGCATTGTACATTTGCAGTGTACTTTCTCTCTCTCTCTCTCTCTCATACGTATGAAAGTAATGGATTCTGACGTTTTAGCCTAATCCTCAAGAGATGACTGAGCAATGAAAAAATACAGTACCTGTACTGTACAGTGTCATGTACAGTTTCAAGGGATGACAGAACAATACAAATCATGCTTTCCATTAAAGCGCTGCTCAAGCAACGAAAAAACATGTTACTGTTACACATTTTACAACGAAAATCATACGTACGTACGTACGTAATTGTACATAAACTGCTATAAGAAAATTTTATTTGTATTTTAGCCTATTGTGAGTATTCACCGACATTTCCATTCTTCTTTTGTCTTTCTGAACACAAACACTGCGATAACGTGGCAACTAATTCGAATAGCCAGAACGCTAGAAGCAGAATTGTGGTAAGTTTGCTGGGAAGCGTGGGTACGGGAACAAAGGAAGATGAGTCAAGTACTGGGTGCGTTTGGGTTTGCTGGATTTCACCAAGTTACGGCCCGTTATCGCTTGGCGCACTTTTTTAAACTTATGAAACGTTTATTTCTTTAATTTTCCAAATTTTTTTTCGGGCCGCGGCCAACCGCGGATACTGCATCCGCGGAAAGTCATATATATATATATATATATATGTATGAATTCCCGGTTTTACGGTATAATGAGGATCAGTGAGATGTAGAAAGTACACGGATTTCTTATGCAGTTTCTTGACAGTTTGTGCTCCATAAAAGATTGTATTTTTGTAAGTTAAATGTAGTGAATGAAACCTAAAATATTCTCATCGTCGACGTATTTATAATCGCCGACAAACAAACGATACAGCTATTTTTTATTTTTATTAAACGATACTGCGTACATGAAGTTGCTAACGTTCGTGATGCTATTTGTTACGTGACATTGCATCAAAAATCACACGATCGCCATGTTATTATTTAACGAGAGATTTGTCTGAAATTAAAATGCAAATATTTCGAACTACCATTGCTATGTACAGTTCTAGAAGCCTAATTTAAGTATCGCTTCGTATCTTAAATTCCCGCTACTGTCAAAGCATTGTTACTGGTTGTACAAAACTAGAAAACATTGGGTTGACAACAAATTCAAATAACGTGCATACGAAGATTCGAGGAAATCGGTCAGTTCTTTAAAAAGTTGAAACGGTGAAACCCACAGTCAGAGAGCGTTGTGCATCCACAAGACACTTTTACTTTCAGGAAGGTAATAATGTGGTAAAGGGATCTGAAGGAAATAGTGAATAAATGTGTAGAGTGGCTTCATATGGCCCAAAGTATGGGCTGGTAATGGGCTAAAGGGGAAGTGTTAATAAAGTTTTCGATTCTACAAAAAAAAGAGGCAAATTTCTTAACTGGATTAAGGACAAAGCTCAGTAAACTCTCAGACACGCAGGATTAGCAAAATTATATTTTGACGTAAAAGTATATTTAAACATTACAAACTATATTTTGTGCAAACTTTGTTGTGATGCAATTATGGATAAATTAATTTTTCCTTCCTATTGTCCTTGTCTTCTGGCATCAGTCTGACCGCCTTCTTTAGGTGTCTGCCTATTCTTCTCCCTTAAGGTGACCTCTCCCGTGTTATCCTGACAGTCTGTCAGATTTTGTGACACTTACGTGGGCCCCCTGTTTTCTTCTTCATGTGATGTTTTCGTTTATCGGTCGAATTTTACCTATTTATCTTAAACTTCCCTTCTTAGCGTTCATGTCGACCAGCGTCTCTCTTCGTAGTTTCCAATGTCCATGTTACAACTGACAGCACTTGTTTACTAAGCTGTATTCCCACACGTTCATTACCGTTACTAATGATCTTGAAATTCTTAGTATTGGTTACCAAAATATGTCACGTTACGCCCGGACAAATTTCTTGACAGTACTGAGATTGCTGGTTCAAATTCCGCTCGTAGCGTGTATATAGAGAATCGTGTTCTTATGTATTCTGTTCTGTGCCCCAATAATCGGTTAATTAAAGCTATGGCTGTCAAATATACCAATTTTTTATTAACCACGCACATTTCTCATTGCGATTCCAAGTTCTGATGGATGTCAGTGTTAACATTGGGATCACTGGAATATGGCGCTTTGTATTGCGGTAGAAGGGCACAAATATATCGTAACAATGTGCCATCTGCTACTGCGCTGTTACGATGGCACGGCATCAGATCACAAACGACACTCGTTTTAACTCAGGTTTATTTATCATTACAAGCTGGACTACAATTATGTAAAAAAAAACTACAAACACAACGTTAAATAAACGTATAAGAAGGTTCGTGGGTAATCAGGAGAAAAATTTAACAAATTTATCTTGATTGGAAACCTAAAATTTAAAATCTATTTTGTGAAAAAACCCAAAGAGTAAGCCATCCCCATAGAAACCTGGACTGGCCCTTAGAAATCCAGGAGGTTGAGGCTTCCAGAACTTCTAGACAGACTGCACATGAAGGTTATAAGGTTGTCAGCCCTACCCACCGGCCGACTTTACCGCAACAGATACCCCTGGTACTCATTTCTGTCAGAACGTGAGTTAGAGGATGAAGTCAATGAATAATTCCAGTGGTCCCCCCGGGAATCAAACCTGCTACCTTCCAGGTTGTAGCGCGGTGCCTCATCTAACTGCGCAACTGCGTATCCCCTAAAGAATGTAATAGTATTTCATTATAACGATATAATATTATCTCTTGAGTCCATCTCCTGGTCAATACAATAAAACTATTCATTGCCTTAACCATAAAAGGGTACTTGAGTATATCAACATCAGGTACACAGAGGTACGCAAACGGTATATCAACATCAGGTACACAGAGGTACGCAAACGGTATATCAACATCAGGTACACAGAGGTACGCAAACGGTATATCAACATCAGGTACACAGAGGTACGGAAA
>Ga0123352_10017425_pt1 | contig 11447 bp, 4 predicted proteins | sample TergutLab28metaG_FD_89700 | JGI IMG/M metagenome (GOLD analysis project Ga0123352, IMG submission 89700) | Labiotermes labralis P1 segment gut microbial communities from Petit-Saut dam, French Guiana - Lab288 P1 | ecosystem: Host-associated > Arthropoda: Insects > Digestive system > Gut ...
CATGGAAGAGTAGAGCTATAGCTCTACCCACCCTCTGGGCCACACCGGGCCTGTAACGGGATCACTTTACCTTTTTTATGTATAGTTACACGCAAAAATGTTCGATGCTGGATTTAAATAGAGCTCTGTATCCAAGAATTTCGCAAGGGTGCGTGTTTATCACACAGCATAATAATCATCACATATTAAATTGTGACACTTCCTTCTCGGTGCCTGGAATTAAACAGAAGAAACAACAAGATACATCTCATGGGCTTTTCATCGTTTTCAGTCACACAACCCGAACACACAAAAAATGAACCGTCACAAAAAGAAAAGACAAACATGAACATCGCACTGTACTTGTAACATCCAACAGTTCGGATCGGAACGCTACCAAGAATATCGTCGCCTCTCAGACTTGGCGTAGGTTAGCGACGCTTGAACTTCACACTCGGTAAAGCGCAAAACTTAGGCATGCATATCAATCGACTAAGGCAAAATAGACAAACAGAAAACAGTTATTCCAAAAGCCGACACCGTCACTGTTCAGCATACAGCATCCTACTTCATATGCCGGGGGTCTCGTGTTCAACTGTCGTCCCGGACACTGACAGATTATGATGCCGACAGCGTTGTTACATAAATCGTTAACAAACAGATGAATAATGTGAATACAGTGAAAGACTGGCTTCTTTTATTATTCTGTTTGCTTTGAATGTTTAAAATAGTCCTTGCCGTCATGTCAATAATGGCAGACTAATAAACCGGTCAAGGGAAGTTTTACCAGGCCCTAGCAGCGAGGGTCGGGGGAATTATCAGACCGCTAAGAAAGACGATCATATACACAGGACTAGGACAAAACGTGACCGTGTTGATCTTAAACGTTAAATATGATGTGGGTAAAAGTATAAGGTTTTCACTGTCCATTCCATGAAGACATTTAGGGTTACCAGAGGTATAGCTACACTCATTTTTTTTTATCTCCCCACTAAGAAGAGGCGAGTGGTTAACTTCACGCCCCGGCCGCTTTACCCCGGGAGATAACCCCGGTACCCACTGAATAGGAGGCTAGGACGGACCCAGTCGGTCTGGCCGTTTAGGAAAATACAAAAATCTCTTGCCCCTACCGGGATTCGAACCCCGGACTGTATAGCCCGTAGCCCACTCATCTAAGATTATCGAAAATAAGTAGAACTCCATTTATCCGGACGCTGATTATTCGGAACGCCAATTATCCGGACCGGCTTGGCCCTTCGGGTAAATTTGTCGAAATTCTACAAAATTAGCTTGCCTTGAAATTACCGGTTATCGGATCAAGCACAGTACAGTGTTATGGCCTACAGAACTTTAAATTAGGCGTGGTCGAAATGCTTAGACGCAGGTACATACTGTGATTAGTAACAGCAGAAGAATAAGTGAAATCGAACAAGGGAGAACTGGTAAACATTGTCTCTAAAATTCCTGGTTCATCTCATTGTGCAGATGAAGACGTGAATGACTGGTTAAACTGTGATCGTGACGACCCTGGGTACGACATCATGACCGATGACGAGAATGTGGACAGTTTAAGAAGTAATAAAGTGACTGCAGACGACAACGAAGATGAAGTAGGTTAAGAACAGAAAAACGTTCCTTCACACAGAGATGCTCTTGAAGTTTTGAACTTAACTATAGCATGGATGGAGCGGCAGCAGAAATGCGAACCACTACAACTGCTTCAGGTGAAACGTATTCGTAACTTGGCTGCAAGGAAACGTACTTCGGCAACGAAGCAGAAAACTCTCGTTGACTTCATCACGTAATCTGCAAGCCAAACATATTATTACTGTAATTGTACTACAGTTTTGTGGCCTAAATTTTTCCTCCAATTGTCAAATACACATAAGAAATTATACAGTAATGTTTTACTTGTACGTAAATAAATTTGTAGCCTAAGATAGCCGTTAGTAGACTTTTTCCACTTCAAACTGCCTATGTATTTTATTTTCAAAGAAGGATTCAATTATCCGGATTTTCTGCATATCCGGATGGATCGCCGTCCCAATTAGTCCGGATAAATGGAGTTCTACAGTATGTCAATACTAGATTAGGGTTTTCCTGAGTAAAAAAAATAACGGCATGTCTTAAGCACAAACATATTCACATGGGTTCATAGCTATTCACTCGTAAGGTAACAGGCACGGAAGTCAGAAAGCAGTGACTACCGAGCACAGTCTATGGCTATGAGGCAGTCATCCTTGCTGGTTAAAAGCAGAGCAGTAGGAGGAAGGATCCCGAAGCAGAAGTGATCAGGGTACGGAATAGAACTGTGGGGATGCGCCAGCAAATCCAATGCAATAACTATACAGAGATCACAATCAAAAATCCTCAGAACCATAGCAAATGCTCCCTGGTTTGTATCAAATCACACACTTCATACAGACCTCAACATCCCCTATGTTAATGAGGTCATCAATGAAAGAATTGACAAACACCTCAATAAACTAGTATCCCATCCCAACCCACTGGTGGAAACACTAACACAACCGAAGAGAAATAAAAGGCTAAAAAGACGTTGGACCTCCGACCTTCATGACTGAGGTTTCATCGCTGGATGGGCACCCTACCATGTTAACATAATAAGATAGCAAATTAGATTATAGATTGTTTATACCCCTACAATCTGATGGCTAATAAATAAATAATAATAAAAAAAAGTGATCAGGGAAACAAATTGCCTTACGTGAGTGTACACTCAATGCCGGTGGTACTGTGATCTAATGTATATGCATGGGTAATTTATGGAGTATTTTGTGGCAAATATATTTACAGGTGGTAAATGTTCATTTCGAAAGTTCAGTGTGCTGCAGGAGTATGGATGTCGGTACAGCAGCCAACATCAAGGAGTTCGGCACGTTTCTGCATGTTTGTTGCATTACTGACATCTGTCATAATAACGAAACTACGAACATCAAGAAATGTAGGCCTACATGGGTAACATGACGAGTGCAGCGTTGATGTCAAAATAAAAAATGTGAGCATCGGTGAAGTCTCTATGGTGTGTCAGGGACTATTTCGTATAGAAGGGATCATCACACAACCGCCGAATACAGCTAGTCGAGTTGTGACCGAAAGAATCCGTATCTGCTCCTTAATGTAGGCTGAGGTTATGTACTTTGTGGTTTGTTTATAACAATTTTTCTCAGAGATTTCACGAGCATTTTACAAGTTACGTTATAATGTTATTAAAAATAACCACAATACACGAAGAAGCAACATAACTTTTGTCTGTTTCTAGTACATTTAGCGGAGCTCTCACTCATGTATGTAGCTCGACGCTGAACGATAGGACGTTATTAAATTAAAGCACCGAAAATAATGTAGAACAAGATGGCCGTGGCCTATTTTAAGAATCTATCTTAGTATCAAACGGGCATGTCTGAGTAAAACGACGAAAATCCCCAGTCAGGATAACAGGTGTCCCGGCTGATATCCCAGATTATCACTTACTCAACATAAGCGCATGGCCTTTCCACTGCAAAAAAGCAACATCCGAATTCTACCTTCGTGTAGCTCAGACAAATAAACAATAAATTAGCTCCATTTTATTGTGAAATTTTCCCATAAAACAGGAAAGGAAAAAAAACCTATGAAAGTAGAATAAGTAAAATGATTCTAAACGAAAATTAATAAACTATAAAGGAGATTTAGGAAACACAAATGAAGCGCTTACCCCATTATATGATAAATCTGAATATTCAAAAAACACAGAACTATTTGCATTCATAAAATCAGGACTGAACGTCTACAATAAAAATAAAAACGAACATAAAGGTCCCCCCCACCCCCACCCCCACCCCCACCCCCGCACACAAACACACATTACAAAGTTCGAAGAAGAAATCGAATATAAAAGATGAGCAGCCATTGTGAAATAAGATTATAGGAGTAAACAAAAACAAGAGATTCGGTGAGCTCTGCAGAATTCCCTGGGGTGTTTAATGGGATCTGAGAAAATTGGTTTTAAGTTGTTTAGTATGCTTAGGCCATACGTAAGGAATTACTTCAAACTAAATGCAATTAGCCTAGCAGGAAGTTTGGCATAAGAAAAAGAGAGTTGCTTTTGAAAAAGATCATTTCCAGTAGTCTTATTAATCAAAGACCACGAACTCTTCCACAGGTTGTTTAAAAAATGCGGTAATGTTGGCGCACAGTGAAGCAGATAAACTCAAAATACTGGATACACCTTCACGAGCATTACAGTGCCAACACGAAAAATAAAAATGAATAATATCTTTCACATAATTCACGAATACAACCTATACGTACCACTCCATTCAAATACATATCAATTGCCTGTAATGTGCAGAATTTTACAGATCAAGGGATTTATTTACCAAAGAATGTTGTAAATAGAAAACAGTTTGGTTTATATAATATTCTGATGTTTGTAGACTATGAGCTGCGTGTTCCAGTTTATGGGGGGAAAAAAAGTTTTAAATGTTGCAGCAAAACGTAATGTGATTCAGGTTTGTACGTGAGAGTTAACGTTTACGAACACTGTATATTAACTGCAATACATCGTTGTACTCTTTAGAATGAAAAAAAATATTATATAGACCCTTAACAGGCAGATTCGGCAAAAGGAATTACGGATGGCATACTGATATATATATACACGCTCCTCAAACTGCTTACAATTAAATAAAATTGCATCTTTCTCATAGCACACAAGCATAAACAGAACTAGACTGTTACACAGCATAATCGCTTTAACATAAAACCCGCTCTAAAATAAAGTTAAATATGTAGCGAGTTACTCCAGACCCACCTTAACACACACTATAGGTGTGATGATACCAGAGGCTGTGTAATGCAATTTTGACGTCCTGATGATGAGCGCATGTGCTCGAAACATGTACAGGCATGAAATTAAACTTATTGTGAAACAAATTCTTTGCATCAAGTTGGCTAATTACTACGATAAATATACTGAGATGCACGGTCAGCAAAACGTAGAGTTTCTTATAAAACGGTCGTAACACTTACCCGAGTTGTATGACAACGGAAATAACACCATAATTGTTTCTGAAACTACACTGTATACAGTTACATTTAAAACACCATTCAATGCTTCTCGAGATGTTACATTCACACAGACGGACGGACGGACGGACACATATTTTGATAGGCGCTATGCAGGGATGCGAAAGTGCCCGAAAGATGCTTACATAAACGCCTGAAGCAAACAATTCGTCCAATACAAATTGGCAGGTCTTACCTGACACGAAACAAATAATGTCTCTCGTATAAAGACCAACGGGGTTTTGCGGTTTGGGGAATAAATGCTCTTTATTGCAAGAATAATGCAAAGTACATAAATGCAACGTATGGGCAGAATTCGCTGTTTTTGGTGATTATAACTGAGAATCCACAGTTGGAACAGAGAGGTAAGTGTTAAGTAAGGCTTAATTCTTTCATGTCGGTAATTGCATGTTCGAAATGAAAAGCCGTAAAAAGCCTCGCCATGTGTGTCTGTCCGTTTGTAACGACTTTAAAGCTGCAACACCGATACTGATAAAAGCTGTCACATTACGGACGTCCATTAGAACTCGTCAACGCATGCCAACTTCGGTTAAAACGTAATTGACATTTTCATTACGACCTGCCCACGTTTTAGCGTACACCTCGGGCAACCTTCGAACAACAGATGCACAGAAAAAAAGATATTTCATGAACCCCCAAATCAACACGATCTTTTTTTTATAGGTTAAATGTTAATAAGAGGTTCTATTAGCAGCAGCAGCAGCGTGAGCAGGAGTAACTGCAACATGGTAAGCAAAAAGTAATTCTTCAAGGCGGAGAATGAATTGGATTTGGAGAGTAAAATATAGTGTGTGTGCGTGCGTGCGTATAAATCTATTCGTACGCACATGGCCTACATGCATATGCGTGCATATACATACAAGTATATGGGAAATTACAGCATGATTACGAATGGCTACATGATCAGGATGTTGCGATAAGCTGTACTGACTTAGATAATCGTGTTAATGGACCTCTTTTCTATAAAAGTAAAGAAAATTGCTATAAATAACAATCAGGATAATTTGTTTCTGGGTCCACATAGCAAACGTCGACCCTCAAAATGCAAATTATTAGACCATCATGTCAGCCGGTTCTAAAACATTCTCTGTAGTTGAATCACGACGCAGTCAGTAAAACAAATTGCTTGGGGTGGAGTGGGATAACAATCATAAACTGGGAATAAGTTATAAGGAACAGATCGTGGCCCATCCCGGCATTTTCCTGGAGGGAATGAGAGGAACCACGAAACCCCTCACATGTAGGATAGTCGGTATAGACGCTGAGTTGTGGATCGGGCACTTCTCGAACACAAGGCTACAGCGTTACTACACCATCAAGCTCTCACTACAATATTATTAAACAGACTTGGAGCAAAACTCCCCGATGGACTATTGAATTCGTTGTTTGCACATCCCTACCGGTTGGTATCTTGGGAAATGGAAGTACAAGAAAACGGAAGATGGCGCGTATCTGACGACACAGCGCTGCTGCCGAACTCGTTTGCAGATGGTCGCATTCTGAATGGGACAAGTGAATATTTTAGAGCATCCCATTACCCTAGCACGCCAGCTCTTTTTTCTTGTTAGCACAACATTCAGCAACCATTTCGAAGTTCTGTGAGTAGTTGACATAAAAATGGGGACCCTGGGTCACATAGTATTTTTTTTTTGTTTCAAACGTAAGGAATCATCACATAGCGCACATGCCGAAACGACACCATTTTGACACTGATCGTTACAACCTAGCAGAACGGTGTTGCCAGGACAGGACTGCTTAACAATGGGTCCAAAACTAGTAAATGCGGAAACAAAATGGGTATTAACACAAATACTGTTGTTCTGCGTTCACTGCCTATCTAAAGGGTGTGTTGTAGTCTCTCTACATTCATCAAAGCGCACCTCAGTAACAGATTAACGACAAAGTAAATACAGATGAATTATTTATTAGCAAAGGCCACTTGAAGATTCAACGGGAAATCGCACATGAAGACACGTGTACGAACAGGCCGTCGCACGATAAACGCCATCTCTCTCTGTCTCACACTGAGAGACAGAGGTATGTAACATAATTATCTGCAACGCAGTCTGTGGCAAATTCGCAGGACAAACACTTGTTAAGACACTTAAAGCGGCACCTTTCTGGACAGCACTTTGTCACAAGAGTCACAGAAGCGCAGTTAATATACGGGGTAGGCTACGGGCTGAAAGACTGACGATTCGTGGTTCGCTGCCAGGCATGGGCAAGAGGTTCCACTCTTCCCCAAATTGGACGTTCAGACCAGCTCTGGTGATCACCCAACTTCCTATTCAATGAGTACCAGGGCCCTGTCCCCAAAGATCAGCGACCCTGAATTGAAACTAACAGCTCGCCACACCTAGTCCAAAAGTTAATAATGACCGGAGCTACACGCCAGATTCCCACTATGCATTCAAAGCGTGCACAAAGACAAATATATTTCATTTTTATTTTGATGCAGGTGTGAATGTTAAACGAGGAATTTGGCTGCGCTACTAGAGTAATAATGGTATCTTATCATTCTGTCGCTATGCTTGGGTGAGCCATTAGCATATCCGAGCCGAATATTGTACATGAACTGCACATCAATGCGAAATTTGAGGTTCCACGGCTGTAACTTCGGAGAAAACTGCCTTCTGACACTTGACGCCGTGTAGTCTGACATAAATTTAAAATAACACAAGCCGTCACAGTGGGCCAGGATAGCGCAGTCGGTATAGCGACTCGCTACGGGCTGGACGGCCTAATGATCGAATCCCGGTGGAGGGGAGATTTTCCACACCCGTCCAGAACAGCCAATGTGTCCTCCCAGTCTCCTATGTAATGGGTACCGAGTCTCTTTCCCCGGGGGTAAAGCTGGCAGGCCTGGCGTTGATCACTCTAGGGCCAAGGTTAAAGAAAGAGTACAGATATACCTATATTCCCCCTCTGGGCCTTCATACCTACCCTAAGGTGACGTTTACCTTTCATAGGGCGTCACATTCTTACAAAACGCTGGTCTGTCGGATCTGCATGGCGATCCTCCATTACGGCAGCCACGCCGTACTGCACACGTTATTGGAGACTTTTCGCAAAGTGGAATTATGAACGGTCTGAGATATTTTGTCGTCCCGTATCAGGTGGCCTTTTTTCGCCCCTCCATCCCTCACACCCCTACCCCCCTCTTCCCAACCGGCAGCTTTTCATAAAAGCTGTGTTCGTTGTAACATAGCAAATAATGAGTGTTCATTATCCTTTACATACGCCTATTAACAACGTTTTAAGAGGTTCAAGCACAAGAGAATAGCGTTGTTATTTCCTTACACATAATTATCATCTGTTCCTCTCATTCGGCGAACCTCCGTACAGTTCTGCGAAAATGTATTGTTCATTTATTACCGTAGTCCGAGAAATATCGTAGAAGGGTACAGCTGACTTTATATTGAATCTTTGTAGATGATAATAACAAGAACTACTAAAGTATTCTGATCAAAATCTTCAAACATTAGTAAAAAAGAATGGAATCCGCCCTGTTCAGTCAAATTACATGACCAGACAGAAGTAAGGTTACAGAAAAATTATGCATAGAAGACGAGACTGGCTGACAAAGAAATCCGATTACAATTTCTCAATTATGAATCTCTTAGAATTTGATTTTCAGACTTGTGGTAACAGAAAATTACGACAGTGACAGACCAGAAGGGACCGACTGCAAGGACAGGCCCTCTCACAGTTTCATTGACATAAGACGAACAGTATTATCAGTGAGAAGTAATGCAAAGTGACAACAGGAAAGAACTGAACAACGCTAAAAGTCGAGTGTTCATGTAATCTATGCCAGAACGGTAAACGTGTCTAATATCGTCATCTGCAGAAAATTTTGGTGGGTGATTCAGTTTGTTATGGCGAAAAACCGAGCGGGTTTGTGTTGCGCTAACACCCTGTACTTGCACATTGGAGATGCGTGTTTCGAGTCTCCGCCGGTTCGTCACCCTTTTCGTGGTTTTCCTAAGTCCTTCCACGTAAATGTCAATATCGTGACCCTTAAAGACCACAACCGTTTCCTTCCAAATCCTATCGAATTCGAATTCATAAATCATCGCACCATTCGACGCTGTGCGGTCCGAATTGCTGGCGTCGTAAAAAATTACACAGAACTGTTCGCAAGAAGTAAACGTATGAGTGAATTCTGTGTCATGCAAATTAAGTAAGTGCTTCGCCTTCTAAATCACAGTCGTTGTCTAATGTATCACCACGCTTTATATTCAAGAACACTAAGTTCTACCCAAAAAGTGCATTTCCGTTTTGAATGGATCTCATAACACCGATTATTTTTAGCAAGGCATTAAACGATTGGCTTTTTATAACCTAGATGGAGTGTGCTTACTGCGCGGTACGCAATGAATGTTTAAGTAAAACTCATATTAAATGTAGTCCTCAAAAAGTTAATAATTACTCGTGATTTAAGCCGTTATTCGTAATGGATTTTACGCAAACTCTATCCTTAATGAAACTATTCCACACCGATACGAAAGTACATATCGACCAACGTCTATAACTCTCATTAAACCTTATGAAAAATCGATGATAACACAGAAAGTTCGTTACACAAATATAAAATTTTAGCAAGAAAATAATGGGCAGTTACATAGTTACCATACAGCTTCCGACCTCTGCTGAACGAATACCCAGTTCATTAGGAAATTCAGGACTCGTATCCTGTAGTTAATACGCAGACAATGTCAGGAAAGTGTCGCACTAATACTGAATGCCAATACGAGATCTGTTTACAAAAAACTGAAATTTGATAAAGAACTACCCCAGTTGTGAGTTAGCATGTTGATGAGCATTAGCCCAGCGCCCCAGCGACATAACTCCTACGCCGAATTCACCCTCCAGTTTTTGACACAGCGCCCCGCCATTCCAGTGAGTATATACATAGGCAATGAGGTTGACGGAGTGTATTAAATCGCCTATGAATCACGAAACGTCCGACTGAGTGTATACGACCGCTTCCTAGGTTTCATTAACGGCTGAATAGGGAAAATGTTGAATAAATATAACAGATCGAAATCCATTACGGTGCATGAGTGCACAGAAGTGAGTCTTATGGAAACACGTTTTAACGACGCAAAAGCACCCTACACATTACATGATTCGGAGGAAAGAAAAATGTCTCGCTTCTCTGTAAGTACTTACTTCCTGTAATTTTACGACTTTAAAAAATTCTCTCCGATAAATTATGACCCAACCTATTTACAGTAAAACAGGCACAACGAATCGTTAAAGTGCAGGAGTGATCAGTTACAAAATTAATGTGTAACAATTAACCTAAATGTTGACATAAAACCGGAACAGACATAATTTAAGAGTTACATTGTCGTTAAACGCGTGCAGCTCCTGACACACAGAAAATATCGCAGCAGTCGAATCGATACACAAACACAGATGGACAACAATATTGCAAATCATAACTACATTCTTCATGTTTATACCGTGCATCAACGACGATTAAAACGCTTTAATATCCAACAGATGTACAAATATATAATTCGTAGATACAATTAGAATTATTATAACATATTAAAAAATTGCTCCAACATGTTTCGGATCACAAGGGATCCATCATCAGGGAGCTCTATAGAGTGCTTGGCTAAAATTACAGTAATGGTTCTATCATGTCCGTTGATATGGACGTAGCAGGTGTTATGGCAGCATATTTACCCGTGATGCGTGTGTGTACTGCACAGTCTAGAGAGGTACTCTCTACACTGTGCAGTACACATACACACCACGGGCAATTATGATGCCATAACACAGACTACGTCCCTATCAACGGGAAGCGATAGAACCATTACTGTAATTTTAGCCAAGCACTGTATAGAGATCCCAGATGATGGATCCCTTGTGATCCGAAACATGTTGGAGCAATTTTTTAATATTTTATAATAATTCTAATTGCATCTACGAATTATATATTTGTTCATCTGTTGGATATTAAAGTGTTTTAACCACAACTACATTATTTATTCGTCACGAGTCATTTCGATTTAAGTGCTATTACCGAGATCTATAATAATTATAAGTGTACCAAATACTTACAACACTAACAAACATATATATATATATATATATATGCGGGTGAGAAACTTAAAATAATATACAAAACGTAAAATGCAAATCAATCCCAGTACAGGCCTGGACAGGCCCTGAGGGTTCCAGGAGGTTGAGGATCCCAGATTTCAAAACAATCGGCACATGAAAGTGGTAAGGTTGTCATCCCTAAACACCGACCACCTTCACCTCACCCCCCCCCCCCCCCACACCACCCCCCCCCCCCTTTCCTCGTCCCCCACGCCCCCCCCCCCCGACCTCCATATGAAAAAAAAAACGAGCAACAACCA
>Ga0123352_10017428_pt1 | contig 11446 bp, 15 predicted proteins | sample TergutLab28metaG_FD_89700 | JGI IMG/M metagenome (GOLD analysis project Ga0123352, IMG submission 89700) | Labiotermes labralis P1 segment gut microbial communities from Petit-Saut dam, French Guiana - Lab288 P1 | ecosystem: Host-associated > Arthropoda: Insects > Digestive system > Gut ...
AAGGAAAAAGGTAGGCCCGGTGGCCGACTCGGGACAGAAAATGACTCCGGGCGGGAGGGTCCCGGAACAAATCCGGGGGGGGGGGGGGACGAGATTATCCGCCCGTCCAGACCGTCCCTGGGGCCCACCCAGCCTCCTGTAAAATGGGTACCGGGTCTTTCCCGGGGTAAAGTGCGGTCGGAGCGTGCTGCTGACCACTCACCCCCTTCTAGTGCCGCGGTCATGGAAGAGTAGAGCTATACCTCTACCCACCCTCTGGGCCACAGCGGGCCTGTAACGGGATAACTTTACCTTTTTTATAGAAGCAATAATACTAGTGAAGTCGCAGTGAGGGATGTAATGGTGGAATTATTATTGTTGGTAGTAGTGGTGGTGGTGGTGGTGGTGGTAGTAGTAGTAGTAGTAGTAGTAGTAGTCGTACAGAATTGGTAGCATCAGCAGAATGTAAAAGTTAAACTCTTCTTAATTAAAAGTAATGCGATTCAGACCTATTAGAGGCAGGCCATGTAACCAGGTATTAATTAATTCTATTCGTTTTACATGCTCAAAATTTCAGCATGTAAAATGTGCCAAACCATCACTGTATATACAACAGTCTCCCTGAAGATGAACCGTCAGTTTCGAAAAAAGTAGAAGACATCAAAAATTAAATATTAAAGTATTGATTTATAAATGGTTCATTGTATTGGTTTATAATGTATAAATATATTACAATACGCGGTGCAAAAAACCAAAAAATTAACTGTTCGATTCTTTGATGTTATGTGTTTGATCCAGACGTAACGCTCATGAAAAAGCAGTTTGTTGTAACCCACACAATTCCACAAACTGAGATTTCTGCTTTACTAGACTGCTGGATTACAAAGACACATTCTGTCAAAATGCAGTGTGTTCACAAAACAACTGCTGGTCCTTATAGTTTCCTAAAAATGTAATGCGCTTACGCCTTTTTTCATGAAAGATCGGTTAAATGTTTTTAGTTTCCTCTAAAATTGTATACATTGGGTTACAAGTGGCTATTTCCTTAGCGATAGTTGACAGTACCATGGAGACATAAAGAAACCATCAGCATTCACTCCACTACGTACACCTGTCCGGTTAGTCAGTCCACCTGCACCTAGTGAGTGCTTAAGTCAAATCGCTCTTCCTGTAAGTAACAAATAAAATTCTTGCTTTTGACATTCAGAGGACCGTGCATCGTAATACATTCCTATAATGAAAGCCAACGAAATGCACTATTTCTCGTATTTATTTCATAAGGCACTCTATATGTTTCGGACATGTCCACTGTTCATCATCAGGTGTATCGCAACACTCTATACACTAAATAGGTATTTTTCATTCTAGTTCTGTTGGCGTCCGCTAGCGTGGTCGAGATGGATCCTGACTACAGCAGCAGATACCAACAGAACTAGAATGACAAATATCTGTTGCGTGAATACAGTGTTGAGATACTCCTGATGACGGACAGTGGACATGTCCGAAACACGTAGGGTATTTTATCAAATAAATTTGAAAAATAATACATCTCGTTGGCTTGCATTATAGGAAAAGTCTTGCTCTTTATATTTAACTAAGTAAAAAACAACACTAAGATTAAAATTTATTGTGTGCGATATTTGTATTTTGCAGTATGTCTTCTAAGTAACAATATTCAATTTAATATATCTTTTTTAAAACCAGTGTTAAATAATATATTACCACGTCCACCCTATCGTATGCATTACACGAAAAGCAACTATTCACAGAGTTAGATCAAACAACGTTTGTTACTAATAACAAATTGGAAGCACATACTAAGGTATTCACGAAATACTTGTACCTGAAGAATAAACTAATGTGCCACTTTTTTTAAAAAAAAATAGTTTTAATGTGTAAATAATAATTTATATATAAGGATTGATCGAAATTGAACCTCAGGGTTGGTGCTGCTGACAGCAGTGTATGATTGAGTTTTATTAATGTGAGAACGTGCTTCAAGATGAAGTATAAAAATAGGAGCATGTTTTTTACACACACACACACACACATATATATATATATGGTCTATTTTAATTGTGTCTATATATTTGCCCAGGTAAAATACTTTGTCTTGATTCATATCTTTCGTGCGAACTAATAGGCATCTACCAGGGCAGCTTCGGCACTCTGTAAACAGTTATCACCATTCCTAAGGAGCTTAGTGCTATGCGTCTAAAGACTGCCCTGATGATGCAGGTTCGACTGTCACTCCGAAACTTTGGTAACTATTTCCCACTCGACATGACGTAACATACCTGAAGTTTGGACTCTGTATCAACAACCTCGTGAGAACGTCAAATGTCACATGCCTTGAGCCATAATGTTCCACATACTCATAATGAAACGGAATGACACAAGTGACACTTCATTTGAAGGAAAGGAGATGGAAATTATGTCTTAGCAAATTACGTTATCATCGGGAGGGAAGGTGGATGAACCTGCCGGATATCCTTCAATATCCGGGATTGATATTAGAAGCACTGGACCTTATAGAAGTGCTGTCAGATTGTTGTGGCTATTTGAAAGGTGCGGTATTGCAATGTCGAAGTGAACAGTGGCTGCTCACAAATTTGTTTTCGTGTTTTTCTCCTTCTTGAAATATGGAACATGTTTAAATAGAAATATGCCTCTATTATGCCGTTTATCAAGCCACTTGCCCTATAATTTTTCTCGAAATAACCTCTGATATTAAACCAAGTCATCAACGAAACAAGAACAAATATAAGAAGAAAGACATCTCCAACTGTCGCTCAGCAACGACGCCGATTTCCAATTTCTATTCTGAATGAACACGTTTTAATTCCAAGTGCAGAAAGAGCTCTTCGGCTCCGTCTGTTCTTGAGTATATTTCCTCGGAATTAACGACAGTTGAGACATGTATACCTTAAAGTAGTCCACTACCGCCCTCCAGGTTAGTGACTACACTATTACAAGAATGTGAAAGAATCGTATTCCGTTTTCTGGCAGGAACACGAGTTTTATCCCATCGCCAAGGCGACCAAACCAGAATCGCAACCCACCCAGCTCCCTGTTTAACAAATACCGGAGGCCGTTCCCCCGGTGTGAAGCGGATAGTGATTTAATGTAGAGATTAAGAATGAGTGGAGCAATAACTACACTGCCCTACATGCTTTCATGTTTTTCGCAGATACTATTTCGCACTCGCCACTATAGAAAGAAAATGCAGTTGAAGCGTTTAGCAAAGAATCGGTAATAAACGGTTATTTCTAATGAAATCTGTACTGCACATAACGCAGGCCACTGTGAGGGTCTGTAGGTAAGCCGGGTTCTGTATTCGCATCACGTCTCAAGCGCAGTGCGGGTCTCGCTGGCTTCTGATCGCACACTCTGCATGGCTACTTTGCGCGCTAGATACTGAAGTCGGGCCGCACTACTGCAGCTACCACGTCCACCGAAACAATAGTTTGGAAACTATTGACGCGTGGATCAATTCCCTTCTTGATGTTGTTCCTCCCCACGCTATGAAGGCGTATAGGCAAAATGCAGATCTAGCGCCACTAATTCTTAATCTCGGCATTAGGTGGTAATGAGTGGTTATGACGATTAATGACAAATTAATTGGGAACCTTGTGGTAAGAAATGGTGGTGACCTGTCTGAGGGCAGGGCAAAGAGTGGGAAGTGGAAGGCGTGATTCTTTTTATTCTAACCAGAAATGTTATTTATTCAATCACTCTTGTAGGTATGAGGGATGAAACTGAAGTATGGTATACAGGTGTGAAACGGTTCAAACTGGCTCAAGACTACACATGATAAAATGTCTCTTTATGCAAGGTAACAAACTTTCGGCTACCTTAAAGGGCGAGGATTTTCTTGACTATCTAAGCAACACTTAGTTTTTTTTTAAGAGCATTAGTAGAGATAAAATAAAGTTTCTCCATGATAAGTTGACCCGTGTATGGCGCATCGTCAGGTTGCGGATGGAGGTACGGCCTCCAATTTGGGGGTATCTGAGAATATATGAAATAAGCAGTCGCGGACAGCCGACAAGGGTTTCTCCTCCAGCTTCGGTGTTGGGCGAGGTGCTAACAACTCCTCACCGTAAAACTGGCCTTGTTACGAAACGGCAGCAATTGCCTCAGACCTGGACTGATTCTTTGATACAAACTAAGCAATAGAAAAGGGACGTAAGGTTTGGTACATGGAATGTGGGCAGCCTGTATAGGTCAGTGTCACAAGAGTAACCAGGGAATTAGCGAGGTACAAATTAGATTTAGTGGGTGTACAGAAGGTTAGATGGGACGAAGGGGGCACAGTACGATCAGGGGTTATATTTTTTCTATAGAAGAGGAAACGAAAGTCATCACTTGGGAACAGGATTTTTTGTACACAGAATAGTATCTGCGGTAAAGAGAGTAGAGTTTGTTAGTGATAGGATGCCATATACAGTTCTGAGAGGCCGCTGGTTTAACAATATTGTTTTGAATATACATGCAACAAATGAGAAAAAAAAGCGACGTTACAAAAGACAGCTTTTATGAAGAATTAGAAAAGGCCCAAGTGTATGTTTCTAAGTACCATGTGAAAATTCTGTTAGGAGATTTTAATGTAAATTTGGGGAGAAAGGATATTTTCAATCCGACAAGTTAAAATGCAGTGGTTACAGAATCCAAAGCAAAGCAATGTAGATAATCTAAACAATATAAGACGTGAAGCTAGTAGACATTTCAGGAACAAAAAGAAAGAATTTTTGAAAGCTAAAATCGATGACCCTGAAATTAACAATAAGATAAAAAATTACAGAGACTTGTACAGGGACATCAGTGACTTTAAGAAGGGTTACCAGCCTGGAACTAGTGTAGTAAAGGATGAGAAGGGTGATTTATTTCCATTTTCCCAAATTATTTAGGCTAAGTGGAGGAACCATTTCTCTCAACTATTGAATGTACATGGGAATAATGATGTTAGACAGAAATCCATAAAGCAGAGCCACTAGTGCCTGAGCCGAGTGCCTTTGAGTTTGGTATAACTATTGAAAAGCTAAAAAGACACATGACCATGTACTGATCAAATCCAAGCAGAAATGATTAAAGTAGGGGGTAGAACAATTCGCTGTGGGATCTATACACTTATTAATTCTATTTGGAATAAGGAGGATTTGTCAGAGGAGTGGAAGTTGTCGATCATTGCACCTATTTATAAGATGGGTGATGAAAAAGATTTTAGTAATTAAAGAGCATAACATTTTTGTCAATTAGATGCACAATTTTATGATAACTGGTCTAGGATTTCTCAACTTGAGAGTGTTAGCTACCAGTTTACCCTCGCATTTAGCGTTTATGTCCTTCTCTAATGCCTCTAGTTCCTCCTTACTGTTCGTTTCTATTAATAACCTCTCATTTTTTAGCGACTTGAAGGAATTTTGATTTCAGTGGGATTTATTTTGGTTTTTAATAGGTCCTTAATTGTGTCAGGTGGTAGGTGCTCGTTAGACTTGACAGTTAGTTTAAATTTCTTCGTGTATATCTTATTAGCCAAGACCTCGGAATAGAGCGTCCTCTCGCTTCCTCACTTTAGACACCTCCGCTTCTAGCTCACTTATCTTAGAGGATTTCACATCACAATTGTTTTTCAGCTTAACAAAGAAGTTCCTGAGCTTACTTACTGTTTCACAAATGGTTTGTTTCAACTCCTTCTTCATGTTTCCACTTCTTTCTGTCGTTAGCACTACTAGATTGAGAGCGTTCTCTATTCCTTCTTCCACTTCTTCCACCATCTTGTCACTTATAATAGCTAGTCACATTATAGTATGTAGTATCACTGCCGGGTAATGGAGCATGCTTAATAATAAATATCTAATAATAATAAAGCAAAATGTTATCCAAAATCCTGCTGTCAAGTTTAACTCTATATGCAGAGGAAATTATAGGGGAAAATCAGTGTGGGTTTCGACACAACAGGTCAACTACTGATAATGTATTCTGTATTCGTCTAATACTTGGAAAAAAATTGGATTTCAATTTTAGGGAACATTGTTGGTACATTTGTTTATCGGGTAAAATATTTGCTAGCCGTCGCTGAGGGACGTAAAGTCCCTGTTCCAGGAATCGTTAGGTTGCGAATACACTGTGAGTAAGCGACAGAGGAAATGATATTCAAGTTAACTATTTCCTAGAATGCATAAGGAAGGTAACAAGAGAAGATTCAGTCTGGTCATATGGGAGTTCGAGGTAAGAACTGTAACCGTGATGGGACGTTCGAGAGATTAGGAAGCAGTTTCAGTTCGTACAATTTAGCTGTATACCATAGTGAGCTGTCCGCACAAGAATGTGCTTACAATTCATACTAACAGAAGAAGAGGACGGATGTCTGCTGAGGTGCGCTAGTGATCGATCAATAGGCAGTTATGCTGATTTATAAACATACCATAAAATTTCTAATCAGTTATCGAGACTATATAAATAGAAATGCAATGATGATGAAATAAAAATTCAGATGTAACCAACAAGAAACTTTTATTAAATTCGATGAACCCCACCCGTACCTCGAAGAAGTCTCACCTGCTATCCTGAGCCAGACAGGGCACGAAACGTATATAGGGTGAGCGAGTTCACAATGAAGCAGTGCATCAGCTATTTATAGACTTCAAGAAAGCCTATGATTTAGTTAGGAGCGAGGGCTTGTAAACTATTCTCATTGGGTTTGGTATCAACATGAAATTGGTAAGGCTAATAAATATGTGTCTGAATGAAACCTATAGCAGGATCAGGGTAGGCAAAAATTTGTATGACGTGTTTCCTATTAACAGTGGTTTGAAAAAGGAGATGCTTTAACACCATTGCTTTTCATATTTGCTTTAGAGGATGCCATGAGGTGGGTTCAGGTAAAACAGGATGTTTCGAAATTAAATGTAAACATCAGCGCCTGGTTTATGCTGATAATGTTAATACCGGTATATTACTGTATTGGCGTAAACGTATATACCATAAAGAAAAACACAGAAGCTTTAGGAGTTGTTACTAGGGAGAATGGACTAGAAGTAAATGCTGATAAAACTAAGTACATGGTCATGTCTCGAGATTACAATATAAAGCTTGATAATTGGTCCTTTGAAAGGGTGGAACAGTTTAAATATTTGGAAACAGAAATTCTATTCAGGAAGGAATTAAGACTGAATTCAGGGAATGTTTGCTAGCATTCGGTGCGGAAGCTTTTGTCTTCCAATTTGCTATCCAAAAGTGTAAATATTATACAGAACTATCATTTATCACGTTGTTTTGTCTGGGAGTGAAAATTTGTCGCTTACATTGAGTGAGAATCGTGGACTGAGGGTGTTTGAGATTGGGGTATGGGGGACCGCGGTAGCACAGTGGTTAAGTTGCTGTGCTACAAATCGGAAGGTCGCTGGCTCGATCCCAGCTAGTGTCAGTGGATCTTTCATTGACATAAAATCCTTCCGATCGCACTATGGCCCTGGGGTCGACTCAGCCTCTAATAGAAATGAGTACCAGGAGTATTTCCTGGGGGTAAAGGAGGCCGGTGCGTAAGGCTGACAACATTACGACCATCCTGGGCCGTTGTCACGAAATCTGGGAACCTTAACTTCTTGGAACCCTCTGGGCCCCTCCGGGCCTGTAACGGGACTGCTTTACCTTTACCTGTGCGATGTATACCAACACCTACAGGACTTCGTACTTTGTAATAAAATTTGGCAACATCCTATTGCATGAAAGTCCGAAAGGCTGCGAATGTGCTTGAAAAAAGTATTCATGACCAGAGGTGGGATACTTCTATTTTATGTAATGGTCCCTTTTAAATCATTTCTTTCAAGTCTTTCCTTCCCAACTTGAAGTGAGCATTACTAAACGCTAAGAGACTCCATCCTCTGTTTGTACAACTAATCCGAACTTCCTCTCCCCTTCCCTTTCATTTTCGACACGTTCGTTCTCCTCTATCCTCATTCATCGCCCCCCCCCCCCCCCCCCCCTTCTCCTTTTTTCTTCCCTCTTTATCCGCCTCCCCCCCCCCAAGGTTTTTCTCTATTTCTTCTACTTGCGGGGTTGTTTGCTTTTGACCTGAGGTCTATAAAGTATACTGAAACTAAAAGTGGGCACAAAAGACAACAAAATAAGAAGAAACTGTCGACGATATTGAGAATTCAAATTTTTTGAATCGTTTAAGTTCAGGTACTGTGCATAAACCTTCCAGGCAATGTCTTACATCGGAAGAGAAGATAAGCTTTTAGGAAAATGCCTTTGTATTTATTGTGTTAGAGTTTAACCCTTATCCTGTTAACGTGGATAATATGGTGAGGCCCTAATAATGCCAGCAAATGGCAGATGGGATTTAACTCGGCTTTTAAAGGGTTAAAGAACTGGGACTGTGGCCATGAACACCTCTAGTGTATCCAGTATTTTGGTGTAGAGACAATTTGGGAAAAGAAAGATGATTATCCTTAATTTTAATTTTAACAAAGGTATTTTGAGTCTTCTCTTCCCGAGGGTTTGGGGCTGCGTGTCGCATCCCTAGGGACAGATGCAGACCAGTACACAAGCTCATTTTTCTTTCCCCAAACGGTTCGTCAAACAGCAGGAAGCAAGCGCAACTTCCTTCAAGTGCCAGAAGTTTGAAATACAAGAACCGTGGCATTTTCTCTGAAGCGGCATCTCTCCCAGAATGACTCTGTGTAATAAAATAACATCGATAATGGCCTAAGCTGTAGGCGGGAGTTTTCCAAATTGTGAATCTGTTGTATCGGAACGTTACATTCTTTCCTCAGAAGCAAATCCCCAATTTTCCGATACGTGTTTATGAAGTACTTCGAAACGTACATACTCTTTCTTCATCCTGGATACAAAAATCATAAAATACATTTTCCAGAGTTTTAGACTAACTGCTGATGATTATTTACGTATTAATAATTTCCAGCGCAGAATATCATGGTTTCGTTGTTTCCCTTTGACTCTCTTTTAAGCGTTTCGGAGTTGTTGTCTGATGGGAAATGTTGAAATGATGATTGGAATCTACTAAAAGTTGAACAAGGTAGTAAATAACCTTCTGATGAGTCCGCTGCTTTGTGTTCTTATATTTGAATTTCATTGCTGTATTCAAGAACAAAGCTTAGATGAAGTTATTTTGAAAGTTTAGTGATAATCGAGGTGAGTTAAAGGAAGATAAAGTGTGTTGGAAATCATCTAAAAGTGTAGAGAAGCGAAGTAAAATGAAGTGAAAATCGTCTAAAAGTGTAGTGAAGTGAAATGAAGTGAAGTGAAGTGCAGTGTAGGGAAGGGGGTAAAAACGAGACTTTATGGGAAAAGATTATATGAGTAGTAAAGTGATGAGAAGTGAAGGGCTAAGGTGAAAGCGTGAGTACAATATGTGTGGGAAAAAAATACTAGAAACTATATACAGTACTTTCCTACCTTGGTGTTGTTTACCTTTTGTACATGTTGTATTTTAATGTCTTGTGTGTATTGCTGTAGTTATCTTGTGTGTATTGTTGTTAGTTGTCTTGTGTGTATTGCTGTAGTTATCTTGTGTGTATTGTTGTTAGTTGTCTTGTGTGTATTGCTGTAGTTATCTTGTGTGTATTGTTGTCATCTTATGTGTATTTGTTATACTATGTGTGTATTGCTGTTTTTACTTTAGATGCCGGACTGCTGGCTAGAAATCAGTATTCGCAAGGTCCTGCGACCGGCCACTTCGACACAGGTTTTTCTTGGTTTCATTATGTCTATAAGCAAATGCTGAGATGTTTCCCAACATTCCAAGTTGCCACTACATGTTTCTCATGTAGCCCTCCTAACTTAAATTTATTAGTAACCAATTTCATATTTTGTATACATGTAATGTAGCCACTGCCACCGGGTGAAAACCCAATTGCAATTAATAATAATAATAATAATTATTATTATTATTAAATGCAACCTACGTTGTGCACATTATGCATCACATTTTTCTGCACGTCAAGGCAACAGATTTACGATTGATCATTATCGATATCTCGGAAACAGCAGAATGCTTTTTTTTTTTACTTACAAATGATAAGATTTAAAATCGATAACGGCCAGAGCGTCAAATATTTCTTCAGCCTCAGTTCGTTCCTCACAAATAACATAATTTGTCTCACTCATAAAGAATGATCACAGCGAGATACCGTGTTTCCTGAAGTCATCCTGTGAAGCACCTATTATGATAGTGTCATTAAAATTATGTTTCTCTGTGTCTGAGCGTTTAGAATATCATGGTTCGTCAAGTGAAGGTAAGGACAGTTGTTACGAACACAAATATGCTGTTGCAGGCTTAATTACTACGAATAACACACTATATATAGCGTAACTAAGTTTCCGCACGCTCATTCGGAACTTACACTAGGTCTTCTGAAGTTGCTGATCTTGTTTGAGCTTATGCTTGTAGGTCACGTCATCAGCATATGTCCTGCACGCCTAACCGGTTTTTGATGAAAGTGATATAGATTTATTTAGGTTTAGTTTAAAGAAGTGGGTGAATTGAATCGAAGGGACCTAACATACAATTATTCAGAGTACTACTGCATAACTTTCGATACTAAGTTTTATTGACATAGCTTCAGATTTTTTTCGGAGAAGAAAAAAGGACGACCAGGCACTATTGCTTTTTATGATTTTATGAGGGTGTGACTCTTATTTAAATTTATTTTTGTTGGATAAATAATGGCCATATTTTGCCAAACACGCCATTACTGTGGTTTTTGACACCAGAAATTCGTTTTCTTAATTACGTGAAAAATTTCCATCCACTGACTAGCGAATCTGGCTTGTTTAGTGTCTGGTTTGGAGAGCTGAATGTAAATTCAAGCATGTAAAACACACAATGCCCTGAAAGGCCCTAATGTGAATATCGTGAACCGTAGGTAAATTTCAAGTTGATTTCAATTATGTTATGTAACAGAATAGACACATCTATTAGTTAATTGCTTGCTGTAAGGGCTTAAATGTTTTCTTGCGAGAGCTTGGAAGAGAAAGAGCAGACCAACTTGTCTTGTCTTAATTTGACTTTAAAGCAACTTACACAAAATAGGAACGAAAGCAAACGACGCAATAAAAAAGGTTGCGCACATAATTTGTGCTCTGTGTCTTCCAGTGTTGCGGTTCGAGCACCCGACCTTGGATTACTGTCGAATGATTAGCTTCGTACGAGAAGGGATTAAGTTGCGGCAGAGACAAAAAAAAATGTGAAAACTGTAGGGTCAATACGGGCGGAGTGGGCCTACACACGCCGGAGCTTATTGTGTGTATGTGAGGAGGGGCTGATAAATGCTTACAGAAGAATAATTAGAAGTCTTGGGACAAGATATCTCTTGAGATGTTAATAAAAATCCAACCAGATGCAACAGTATGCAGATATTTATTTACTGCAAAGTCACTCTACATGTTTCGGGTGTCACAGCACCCATCATCAGGAGTACTAAAAACTGTAACCGCAACC
>Ga0123352_10017429_pt1 | contig 11446 bp, 4 predicted proteins | sample TergutLab28metaG_FD_89700 | JGI IMG/M metagenome (GOLD analysis project Ga0123352, IMG submission 89700) | Labiotermes labralis P1 segment gut microbial communities from Petit-Saut dam, French Guiana - Lab288 P1 | ecosystem: Host-associated > Arthropoda: Insects > Digestive system > Gut ...
AAAGAAAAAAAAAAGGGGGGGGGGGGGGGGGAAAAGAAGAGGAAGAAACAAAAAAATTCGATAGGAACTCATCATGTAGAATAGAATAAGATTACAATTTACTTCATGAAAAGAAACAAACCTGGTGACACAACGCTTTGATTTAACCCTTCAGAGAAGCCAGATTTAACAACCAGGTCTCTATATTTTGCCCATACGTGTTCCATATAATTCTTACAATAGACAACATCTGTTTCCCCGCACAGAATTCAACAACTGGCCGTCGTAATTCAAACACTGTTTTCTCTGCTACTTCACAATGTAAATTTGTTTTAATCTTCGAAATGTTAAATAGACACCACTGTTAATTTCGTATAGTGTATAGCTGTCCTAACATAATCACATCAATTCTGTGTTATTGTTCACCGTTTTCGTGGAAACGATGATTCCGAGAAGGACAAATACAGCTTCCATTCGACACAAAACACCATGAATATCCTCTTTTATTTTTCGTTATTGACGGCCTTCCACACACACAGCGTAATTACAAAGACAACAGAAAACAGTTGCAGCTGGTCCTTGAAATCAAGCACAAAATCACGTGTCCAGAAAGGGGGAATGTTTAAAGCGAAAAGCAGAGACTGAAACATGGCATGTTTCTCTGTTAAAACACGAGTTTCTGAAAACCGAAACCAAAGCACCAATTACCATCTACACGACCAATATTACACTGGACACAGTTTTTATACACTGCATGGTCTACTGAGCCCTACATCCTCATTCAACATTAATTAGGGTAACTGTTTGAGTATTATGCAGGTTACGTCAAACTTTCTTCAGTTGTTAGTTTACTGTGCTCAGTGATATGATAACACTCACAGGAGAATTAATTCTGGATTCCACCACTGTGGCTGCTGCAATTACTAGAACTAACGCTGCTCTAACAGCTGTCACATTTTTCTCCACTAAATTGCTTTTAATTCGCACCATATACATCGAGTATTTGTACTGTCTACATACAAATATTGTGCGATTTATACAATACACCTAACTACGTCTAACTTTCGCTGCAACATAAAAAAAACCTGGACTTTGTCTCACACTCTGTATATGTGTTTTGTAAGGTCCTGGCAGCAGTTAGCGAATTAACCGAGTTTACTATTTATTTGAGATGACCTACCTTCTCTGTGAGGTAGGACATTGAGTTTAAATGAACTTGGCCAGTTGATGGCTCATCTCGATAAATAAATAAAAACCAGCTGGATGCACTATTTATCCTCAGTTTATTTCGTCAATCAACCTCTACATGTTTCGGGCATATTTTTAGCCCATAATCAGGAGGTATACTGTATATATACAACGGTTGGTACGTGTTGTGCTGTTCAGTTGACTGTTTGTTGGCCGGCCAGATCCACAGTGTGTCCTACTCTTTAAGAGCCAGTTTTATTTCATCCGTCTTATCATTAGAATTTCCGACTATTAGTATGTACACTTTACCCTCTATCTCAATTCCGTTGATTAGGTCGTACTAGTAAGGTTTGGTGAAAGGCGCATAATACGCCGCTTCTCTTTGTGCACCTTCTTTATGTTACTTCCTCTGCGTTCGTTTCAAATATACTCCTCAGCAATTTGTTTTCAGGTGTCTTAAATTAATATTCTTCAATTGGGATCGGAAACCAAATTTCACACCCATATGACGTAACAGGTCCTCTGAGAGGGAGCAAAAAATAAAAGTTTCTTAAGTGAATAATGAATACTTTTTAAATTAACTTACTTTTAATTTCGTCTTAAAAGTAATTCTGATTTCCTACTCCCCATATCAAACATTAGAACTCAGCCACAATTTCGAAAGATACATTTCCGGTCCTTGCATTGTGATGTTGTCCTGAAGTATGCTAATGAGCCACTAACATACACTTGGTTATTTATGTACTCCCTCCATCCTAATGGAACTTCTCTGTTTTCCTGTATAGCAGACCAGTTTATGACTTCACCCATCATATTAACATCATCAGCATAGAACAGAGGCTGATGTGATCCATTCGGTTCTGCCTGCCCAAATTTTTGACCTTTCATAATGCTATATCTTAAACAAGAATATGGAAAGAGTTCTGAAAAAACATCTAATTTAAAATCATTCTTCTTTGGAAAATCTTTCAACAAATATCAAACTCCTATCGCCATCACCCTGCTCAGGATTAAGCCTACTGGGACCAGACACAAAGATTACATTTAAGAACCTTCATATCCCTTCAGAAGTGTTCTCAGAATTATTTTTTTTTATTAACTCCTACATCCCATTGTTAATACTGTCATAGCATGTAATAATAATAATAATAATAATAATAATAATAATAATACGTATGCGTAACATAAACGAATATTATTTATGAACATTAATTTAATGTTATAAAAGGGCGTTCATTTAACGTATAGATTAATGTTAATTTAATAATAATAATAATAATAATACGAGAAATAATATTCCTTTAATGCGTACCATAAATTCTATTCTTGTACAAAGTGTTCTTACCCATGAAACAAATTGCACGCGAGAGCATATTAACTTCTAGTTTAATTCCTAAAATGCAGATTTCCAGTTCTTTTCCTTGAACTTCTGTAATCGACCATATAATTCTTATAGAAATATTTCGTGGCTTGTTTTTAGACGTAAGGTACTGCTCCGTACATTCTTCACCTCGGCTTTGAATTCAAGCTTCACAACCTTAGGGAAAGGGCCATTTTATACCTTCAGTAGGACAGCAGGTGTGCACCATAACCTGCACGAACACTGAAAAATAGAGAAAACTGTATCTGCGGGAACTGAGCTCCGAAATTCTGTAATCCAACCGGTTAATTAATTAATTTGCTAGCAAAGGGGGGCATGGCTCATAAAAACAACAGTGACTAACCCAAACACTAAACTTCTAGCGTGACTTGAAATTTACACAGGAGTGTAGATCGATGCTCAATTTTTATCGGATATGACCTCGGGTCAATTGACAAGTAGTTACCGATGTTTCGGAGGGACTTGAGACATCAGTGTTCATTGTTGTCAAAAATCGACATGCAGCAGAATACATCCCAGAAAACCTTTATGTTCATGGTTCCGTGCATCGCTGATACAATTTTTAATAATTGTCCAACGAGATGCAACACTAAGCAGTCTATTTATTATTCTGCAAGTTCACTCCACGTGTTTCGGGTGCTAACCACACCCATCATCAGGAGTACACAAAACTGTAACTACAGCCTCCGGTACTGGTCATATATTTGTGCAGCTACCTCCCTCCAACGCGGCCAAGTTGGCCACGATGGAGGGAGGTAGCTGCACAAGTACTGGAGGCTTTAGTTACAGTTTTGTGTACTCCTGATGATGGGTGTGGTTGACGCCCGAAACATGTGGAGTGAGCTTGCAGAATAATAAATAGACTGCTTTGTGTTGCATCTCGTTGAGCAATTATCAAAAAATAAAAAAAAATCTCAGACCACTTTAACTTTCATAACGCCTTCATATACACATAAAAGGAATACTACGTACAAACACGGATTACAATGCAAAGGTATCATCAAGTTGCTGCAAAATGTATCCCATGTACGAACGCAATACTGGGTTTAAATTAAACGCCTGTGCTTCCTGCGAAGACTAAATTGCTGTAGCCTGTGGAAAAGCCGCAAAGCTTGACGCAATTATAGTGAAGAAATCACTCCCGTTTCATTCCGGCGAACATTACCTGAATAAGTTACACATATTGCAGCTCTTGTAATTCAATAATTTATCGTCCTGGAAAACATATAAGGAGTCAACACGGGACTGTTTTACGTAGTACTCATTGTTTGTGAGTGAGTCAAACCTGGAACTAAGTAAAATTTCCTTCGGCCGACTAGCGCATGCGCAGATTACCTCGCCGGATATAATATTGTCTTTAGTGTAACTGACTAACTCCTCGGGAGCGTGAGATTTCGCAGGCGCCTTGCAAGTTAGCTGATTTATTTATATCACCTCCTTTTTTACAGCTCATTGATTGATACCTTTCTTCCTAACAATCACAAACTTCAGTCTTGGCACTACTTACTTCTACATCCGCTAAATACCACACAATGTCTCCCAAGTCGTCCGCTCTGACCTTCTAGCCTCACTCTCTCCAGGGCAATGCCTGTTACACCCTTCCCTATAGTGATTGGTCGGACATACTTTCGTTGGCTGACCAATTTAAAAATGCTCAAAATAAGCTTAACTTGTGGGGAGATAACGTCCACAACAACAGCGAAAGTCGAAAATTCTTCACCGAATACCATAATTGTTTAAACATAATGCCAAACAGAGTTTACAAACATAAAGTATACGCATGGCTTTGAAATTATCACATCCTGAGTGACATGGGTAAAATCGAGAGGGTTGAAGGACATTAATCCCTTCAAACGACGGGTGGTCCAACAGGCTGCTTATGTTCCGCTACATTACGTTTCGTTTTTTTTGCTTTATATTCTAGTGTGCAATGATGTTGACTATATCGGATATGGACTAGTGTAAAGAAAATACGCTACAGAATGGTTGAGTACCGTATATTCTCGAATCTAATCCGCACCCGAATCTAATCCGCACTAGATTTTGCCGATTTCTTAAACGAAAAAAAAAAGTTAGTTCGCGGTCCTAATCCGCACCTATGGGAGGACGATGGTGAAGATAAAGATGATAGTGACTGGGTAACGGATAACGATTCAGTTATGAGTGATGATGGCAAGTCTGATGAATAATAAATTATAAATATTATATAATATATTATAAATAATAAATGATTGTATTGTATTGTATTGTTCTTACGGGAAGTACAGCGGCTGTATCATTTTTTCAAAGTCCAGCTCACGACCGCGAATCTAATCCACACTCGATTCTAATCCGCATCTGATTTTTTGGCCCTCTGAGACTGTAAAAAGGGTGCGGATTAGATTCGAGAATATACGGTATTACTGAAACGTTCCCCAAATAATGCGTCGTGGTACAAATATTGGTACAACTACGTTCCGTTTTCATCTTGATGTACGTACCGTCCTTCTTGTACGGTTTATTATCCAGACCAACAAATGTACAACAAATGATTATTAACAATACTTTATATATCGTAAGTACCCCTACATGTTTTGACGCATCTGCATCACCTTCAGGGAGTCTTAACCTTGTGCTTTGCTAAAGTCATAAAACTCATGAAGGTTACAAGCTCAATAAATTCAGTACATTAAAATTTTTACGTGATCGTTATAGTTTATGATAAAATACAATCGATAAAACATTTTAATCTACTCATTTTATTGAGTTTGAAACCTTAAAAATTTTTATAACTTCAACAGAGTAGAAGAAAGATACTGCAGATGCACCGAAACATGTAAGATTGCTTACGATATATAAAATATTACGTGTATGTATATGCATACATACACAGGGTTGTTCATAAGTCCATGAAACATGTTAGAAAACTGGCTGATGCCACAGTTGAATTAAGACAAGACAAACAAGACGGCTCTCCGGCTCATTACAAAGATGTGCGAGGGTATCTCAATCGAAATTTGCCATAAAGATGGATAGGACGCACAAGAAAAGAAAATGACGCGTTAATGCGGTGGCCACCCCGGTCCCCGGTTTTAACCCCGTGCGACATTTTCTTCTGGGGGTTTGTGAAGGACAATGTCTTTGTGCCTCCACTTCCCGCCAATCTCCAGATTTTCGCAACCGTATCACCGCTGCTGTGGCTCTCTGGTCGACCGTGATATGCTGACATGCGTGTGGAACGAGATGGATTATCGCATAGATGTCTGCCGTATTACCAAAGGTGGACACATTGAGCATCTGTATATTAAAAAAAAAAAAAAAAAGGAGAGTTTCTCTTTCTATCGGCGTAAGAAATACCATGATCCGTTCAGTAGTTAATTTGTTGCGAATTTTTAAAATGTTTCACAGACTTATGAATAACCCTGTATATGTCTATATGTTGTGCAATTGTTAGTCTCGAAACAAACGTTCCGTTTCTTTTTCAGTAAGTGACAATTCACACAGCATTGCTGTTCTTTCCGTTTAAATATTTTTTATTGGATTACGAATAAAATGACTTTCCTTAGTCCAATCTTTATTCGCCGGTCAGTTATTCTTGGAGATTAAACACGATGTATTTGACAATTTTGCTCAAGATTATACAGTGATATATGCAGCATACTGCTAACTAAATACAGTAATATATCTAGCATACTGCTAACTAAATACAGTAATATATCTAGCATACTGCTAACTAAATACAGTAATATATCTAGCATACTGCTAACTAAATACAGTGATATATCTAGCATACTGCTAACTAAATACACAAACCACGCTAGCAATCAACGTAACGACATTTATTACTAAGAAATAGAGATTTGTTTTCCAAAACGCCATTACCCGATATGTAATTGTAAAGGATATTTTATGATAGTGGCTTGTGAACAAAAATTAAATCTCAACAGTTCCATGACCTACGCAACCGACTGATTTCTACACAAAACATACGGGACGCAGTGGTCAAATATTCCAATTGCAATGGTAATGTGACTCGTTGTTCACTTGTTCACTGATACATAGATAGAGTATTATTGTTTTAGCAACCATATTGAGGCCCACAGCAATATAGTAACTTAAAGATTTTAACTTACTTGATTACCGTCTAATTTAATTGTTTTAATTATAAATAGGAATTTCATCATACATTATTTTAACTCTTACTGAAAACGAAATGGGTTCCCATTGAGTGCTACTTTATTGTACCTTAAAAATGTTCTCTATTGTCCTGAAGATGACCGTTTACGTTCGAAACATGTAGCCGTAATGTGACCAGATTGTGCATATTATATCACTGTAATGATATATTGGTGTGTACTGACGGTATATAATATATTATACAAATTTGTTAATACACAAAGGGATGGCCTCTGTCAAATACATTATACAAATTGTAAACGAGGCAAAAGGAGTTTTCTTACAGACACGAACCCAACTATTAAATGTTGTTCACACAAGCTTCTTGCTTATCTACATAAAAATACGTCAAACGACTAGCACTATGAAATCAAAACACATGTTAGATACAATGGTTGCAGTTATTTAAGTATGTCTGTTTTCATAAATTAATGCCCATATTAGTATGCTTGTTCAGATACTTGGCAATATTAACTCATACAGCAGCCTGTCAGTCCTCCAAATATTTGCAAGCCAACTCCTGGCCACAAACATGTTAGGAATTATGTCTACTACGCGCATCAAACAAGGATATTTGAACTGTAATTAAGCGTCCTAAGCCAAGTCCGGTGGCCGTGCGGTCTAAGGCGTTGGCCTGCGGCCGCTCCCTTGCTAGTATTGCGGTTTCGAAACTCGCTGGGTCAGAGTAAGTAGTCTGTTGTGAGTGTTGTGTGTTGTCACGTAGAAGTCTCTGCGATGGGCTGATCACTCATACAGAGGGGTCCTTCCGAGTGTGGTGTGTCGAAATGTGATCTCGAAACCTCAAGAATGAGGAGACCTAGGTCATGAAAAATGTAAGCGTCCTAATCAGCATATTGTTCTTACTGACACGCAACCTTCAAAAGGTGATATAATTCTTCTTTAAGAGTCCGAAATGTAACTGGAAACACGACTTGGTTTAGAAAAGTGTATGGCAGCTTCTGTCATCTGCCTCCAGCGACTCTTGGTCAGTTGCGTTTGTGATGTGATGTCGCGCTAATATTCACCGTTTTGGCATGAACGGTTGCCTACCGTCTCATTACAAGTGCAAACGCATCAGAATGTGACGAAGTATGTTACCAAGCTCTGATTAATACCTCCAGACCGGCGCTGTAGCCAATGCAGCCTGCTGTATAGTGGGTACCACAGGTAAAGCGGCTGATGGGTGGCGTTGACCACCCATCCCTTCAAGCGCCGAGATTAAAGAAAGAGTAGATTTATACCTCTACTTCCCCTCTGGGTCTTCATGGAAGGTTATATGGCGACTAGACATTTACTTTACTGTGAATATTAATGTCAAACTGAAGAATAACAGCAACAGAGATGAAATATATGAGAAAAACAACTGGATGCCCTTAGATTGCAAATCAAACACAGAGACTACAAAAGAACTAAATATTACCCCAGTTCTGGACAAAAATAAGATGAAATTGTCTGCAACAAATAAACAGAACGACCCATAACAGATTACCCAAAAATACTAAAAAAAATACAGACCAACAATCAGGAGAAAGCAGGGGAGACCACTGAAGAACTTTCTAGGCTTGCGAGACCGAAACGGGTCAACAGGTGGCCCAGCTGCATGTTAGCAAGACGAAGATGATGATGACGACGACCACGACGATTACACTATTGGTGAATGTTTCGCGTTTTACATGCATTTTGGTTCTATAATTGTAAATTTTATGTCAAAAAATCAAAGTCTATCGGCTATTATGCGTACGGCCATATTTAATAGTAATAACTCTGTACTATAACCAGACACTCTCCTCGTGTCTCCTAATGATTTTCACAACAAAACTACTTTCTTCGATACATAATTTACGACTTGGCTTTTCTAATGCAAGTACATTACGTTCTCTGTGAGATACGACACGTATCTCAGTACAGAAATTAGTTGAATTTTTGTCTTTTAAATTTAATCTCGAAATGAGGAAAATATTTTAGATTTTATTTTGCCTTCCACTTTGAAACAACTAACCAGTTTTGATTTTGATACATATTATTTGATTTAAGGTCTCTTTGAAAACGAAAAATCTTACATAACTTTAGGAACCATGCATGAATGATCTGATTTGAGAAGGAGATGTTCATGGCCTGTTCCAATACGAGAATACGTGGGACAATCTAGCCAGTGCTCCTGCTGAAATTTGGAATTGGGACCTGCTGAATAAGAACGTAGAGAGTACGATATTTTTAATCGTTGATGGCCAAAGATAGTTCAAATTTATATTAATAATTGTCCAACGAGATGCAACAAAAAGCAGTCTGTTTATTATTCTGCAAGTTCACTCTACATGTTTCGGGTGTCAACGACACCCATCATCAGGAGTACACAAAACTGTAACTACAGCCCCCGGTACTGGTCATATATTTGTGCAGCTACCTCCCTTCATCGTGGCCAAGTTGACTAAGTTGGAGGGAGGTAGCTGCACAGTACCGGAGCCTGTAGTTACAGTTTTGTGCACTCCTGATGATGGGTGTGGTCGACACCTGAAACATGTACTGTGAACTTGCAGAATAATAAATACACTGCTTTGTGTTGCATCTCGTTAGACAACTATTAATATAGATCATCGATGCACGGAACCACAAACATAAAATAGTACAAGTTATAAGAACACAGTTCTTATCTCACACAAGATATTTGTGCTTCTTAAGTTCAAAGACAAATTGTTTAATTCTGTTAAAGGAAACGATTGCTGCTTACTGTCAGATTTATACAGCCTGCAGTATATAACAGGCAAGATGCAAACTTCTTGAATATTCAAGAAAACGGTACATGAATAAATATTTTAAGGGCTTAATGGACTGAATAAAACTTCATTTTTAAATAAGAAAAATGTTAGGGTAGAACAGGAAGATGTGTACTCTTTATCAAACTGTAACACAGAAATAAAGGAGTATTAAAAGCCTGTAATATCATGTTTGCTTTAAATACGTCGCCTTACGTAAGGAAGCTTCTAAACATTGTATATCAATTATTATGTATTCCGGTTACACTGCTCCCTACTACAATTTTACTAGTTAGTACACCCTAATATGGTTTAAAAATACGTAAATTATTCTGGAAGCCCTTTCATAATAGGTAACATATAACACGATATATTGAGAATATTGTAGATGTGTTTACGGCCTGCCTCCGTATTGTGTCCAGCTACAATGGTAAACAGGTATAGCAATCCCATTACAAGGCCTGGACAGGCCCAGAGGGTTCCAGAAGGTTGAGGCGTCCAGATTTCAAAACAATCGGAACATGAAGGTGGCAAGGTTGACAGCCCTACGCACCGGCCGCCTTTACCCCCAGGAAATATTCCTGGTACTCATTTCCGTTAGAGGCTGAGTCGACGTCCAGCTACAACGGTTCATCAGATATCCCTACAAAACCTGAAAGTAAACAAAGTTCTCGATCTATACATATGGCCATAAAAAAGCTATGCGTGTTTGTAAGACTCACATCGCGACACAAAGCTAAAGAATAGCATGTTACGTTAGCACGAGAATGGGGACGGATACAGTAAGAACAAGTTTCTTGTCCCGTTCAAGTCACCTGCGAAAGCTGTTAGTCCCTCAGGCCTTGCAGTAACTCTTATCCAGTACTGGCTTCCAGAGCTTGTGGATATTTATCTGCACATACGTAACAGGAATACCGTCTGGACGGCGAGTTACTTAAGGACGCCATAAGAAGAGCCTCGTGACCTCGTTCTTTAAATTCCAAGCAATGTAAGCAGTGGCGTAGTGAGGTTTTATAGTGCCTGAGGAAAGCAATCACAATGGTGGCTTTTAACAGGAATTATGGAATTTATATTTTTGGTCCCGTTTACTGTTGACAAACATTTCGCAACCCCCAAACATTAAAATGAGAAATATTGTTCCTTAGATATTTTTATTAATCTAAATGGTACACATCAGCTTCTGGCTTATGGCGATGGTGTCAATATACTGGGAGGAAGTATACATAATCTAAAGGAAAACGCAGAAGCTTTAGTAATTGCCACTAGGGAGATTGGACTGGAAGTAAGTGCTGAGAAAACTATGTACATGGTCATGTCTCGAGATCAGAATGCAGGACGAAATCACAGTATGAGGATTGATAATAGTACTTTCGACAGGGTGGAAGAGTTTAAATATTTTGGAACAACTTTAACAAATCAAAATTCTATTCCGGGAGAAATTAAGAGCAGATTGAGGTCAGGAAATGCTTGCTATCATTCGGTGCAGAATCTTTTGTCTTCTAGGTTGCTATCCAAAAATTTAAAGATTAAAATATATAGAGCTATAATTTTGCCTGTTGTTTTATATGGGTGTGCAACTTGGTCGCTGACATTGAGGGAGGAAAGGAAGCTGAGGGTTTTTTGAGAATATGGTGTTGAGGAGAATATTTGGACCGAGGAGGGACGAGGTAACGGGGTAATGGAGGAGATTATATAACGACGAACTAAATGATCTTTACTCCTCACCCAATATTGTGCGGGTGATAAAATCGAGAAGAATGAGATGGGCTGGGCATGTAGCACGAATGGGTGAGGAGAGGGGGGTGTATAGGGTCTTGGTGGGGAAACCGGAGGGAAAGAGACCACTTGGGAGACATAGACGTAGATGGGTGGATAATATTAGGATGGATCTCCAGGAGGTGGGATGTGGGTATATGGACTGGATTGGGCTGGCCCAGGATAGGGACAGGTGGCGGACTCTTGTGAGTGCGGTAATGAACCTTCGGGTTCC
>Ga0123352_10017431_pt1 | contig 11445 bp, 7 predicted proteins | sample TergutLab28metaG_FD_89700 | JGI IMG/M metagenome (GOLD analysis project Ga0123352, IMG submission 89700) | Labiotermes labralis P1 segment gut microbial communities from Petit-Saut dam, French Guiana - Lab288 P1 | ecosystem: Host-associated > Arthropoda: Insects > Digestive system > Gut ...
AATATGTTTTACTCAGCTCCGGTTATTTGTCCCCCCCCCCCTCCCCCCGTCGCGTGATCACTGGTTGGTTGGCGCTTTTCCACCCTGTATACTCGGCAGCCATTCTGTTCCCGTAGTCCCTGGCACATCATACCATCTACCAGAAGCGGTAGCTCGTAGGTTACCACCCTTGACGTTTGACGTGGCTTCCTAGCGAATAGATATATTGCGGTGAGAACGAAGAGGGCGTGGTTCATGGCTCACACGCCTCGTGCGGTTACAGAACATTTACCAGTAACACGGAGAGCTGTTCGAACCTCCACGACCCCCCAGTAGTGGGTGTAAATTTTCCACTGCACTTGCAAACCTAACCCCTTCCCTTAAAAAAAAAAAATACCACGCGGCGCATGAAACTTCACAGCCTCCGTTACGTGTGTGCCGATTACCAGCTGAAATGATAACCAAGAAGCAACGAACACTATCCACTTGGAACTAATTGGCGGTGAAGTTATTTCGTCACATCAGGTTGTGTCCGAACGCATGCGCAGACGAGTGTTACGTTATACGTGGTTAGAAGCGCGGGAATCCCGGATCATATTACAATGCCGGCGCCTTTAAGATATAACGTGCTACATAAGATTGTACAGCATTTTTCTGTTGCCAATTCAGTTGCCAACATTCGCATTCGAACACCGACCTTCTGAATCAAAATTCCAAAGAAGAACTGATTAGGGTGGGGAAAAAAATACCTGGTGCAGTGGCGCTTCTGACCACGGTACTGGACACAAGTTACTTAAAAAATAGAATAGCTGAATAACAATAAGTGCTGGCTCTCTTTCCCGTGGGTAAAGGAGCCGGGCCGTGGCGTTAACCACTCACCCCATCTAGCGCCGTGCTTAAAGAAAGAGTAGAGCTTTCCTTATACTCCCCCAATGTGCTTTCATACCAGCTTATAAGGTGAAATTTTAATAGTTAAATAAGTGCAGAGTTTAAATGAGTATTTGTGGGAATACGGATGATGCTGATCAGGGAGGTGACAGTAACACTGGTGCAATTCATTGAGGGCCCTAAATGGTGTGTGGTAACAGAGCTTGTTAGAATGTGTGGCAGTGGTTGTATGTTTGTAGGGTGTATGGCAGTTGTACAAAGAAAACAAAATTGGGTTCAATTCGATGTCAGTAAATTATATGCCCTAAGCATGCCTACACTTTATGCACAGAATATTGTTTGCAGGTCGGCAATTAAACAAATATGGCGACCGTATGGGACTTTGATGTCACGTAGGTCAAATTTCCAAGTACAAATTAACTTGTGGGCGGGGATAACGTAGACGGCTTAGTGACTCGTCACGGGCTGGACGGTCCAGGTATCGAATGACGGTGGGTACAAGATTTTCTGCAACTTCCCAGACCATACCTGGGACCCACATAGCCTCCTGTACAGTGGGTACCGGGTTTCTTTCCCAGGGGTAAAGTGGCCAGGGTGTGGCGCTGATTACTCACCCCATCTAGGGCCGAGGTTAAAGAAAGTGTTGGTATACACCTACTCCCCCTCTGCGCCGTAATGGCCTGTTGTAGGGTAACCTTTAACTTCTTCACAAATATAAAGCGAAACGATACTACATATAAGATGATAAATCAATGCAGTAGGAAGTTATGATGTGCGTGGAACTGAATCTTTTTGTTGTAGTTTGTTGATCTAAATATTGTTACTAGCACATGCACATAAAAATACGTGTGTGTGCGGTCGCACTATTATGTTCACAGAATGTACTTCATATTCAACAAACCTACAGTATAAATACACTTCTTAGGCCGTAAATGAAAAGTCAGGTATTAGGCCTTCGAAGAATAGATTTTGTCAAAATAGTGTTTAATAATACCAGTTCACACCCCACAGAAGAGACTGTTCATTACAAGGACAGATTCGTTTATTCTATTTAGAGTAATAACCACACACTATTCAGAGAATTACATGAAGTCAGTGTTGGTGGTTGAAAAGAGTTACTGTTATTGCTAAAATTGTGCTCTAATAGCATTAAATTCAGTAATTTGCGTATTAAAAAATAATTCAGCATTATGTAATATGCTGAATTATAGACCAAATGGATGAATGCAACTTGGAATATCTTTGTAAGACTGTTAGATGAGGCTTAGCGATGGATGATGATGATGATTTTCGTAGTAAAGGTAGGCCTGTAGAGGTGACCCAGTAAGACTGCAAAACTTGTTCAACAAAAGTCAAGCGGCCTAAAATTTTTAAGTCCCGAACTGAAAGTCACGTGACGTACAATTGCCATCATAATTTGAGTCATTTTTACTTTCCCCATATTTGTGCATCCTTGTAGTTTTTCTGTTTCCACTCATTACATTCAATCATGCCACATATATATTAACCAAAGACACCAACACATTTGCTTAATTTGAAGTTAAAACATGAATTAAACTTCATTAATTTTCCCAGGCGTGAGGCTAGCTAGCTCTGCTACTAGGGATGGATGAGTTGACAGGGGTGTTCTTACATGTACCAGGCATAGCCGAGCCACTTAATGCTTCATAGCAGCACTTTTCGGAAACGAACTACATTGGTTCGAGTCCCAATATCAGCATATATTTTTATTTTGGATGTTTTATATTCACAGACATTCAAACTGTGCAGTAACACATCCATTATTTAATTATATGTTTCAGAAGTTATCTTTGTTCCATTGGCAGGGCTAGAAATGCAAGTGACTGATATTTCTGTTATTTTTCCATAATTCTTTTTATTTACCGACATTCTGAAGGATTCGTCTTCGAATGAGACATAAACAGGTCATGTGAATCTCGTTGGTGCTTGCGGGCTGTATCGGGTCACGAGATCTGACAAAGTCTTACTTGCTACACTTATGAAAACTTAAAATCATATGTTGTAAGAATAATAAAATCAAAGGCAATGAAGAGCTTATGTTGGTTATTTTAAACTACTTTGCTTCATAATCAAAGTTATGAATGGACTCTGCCCTAACCTGTATTTTAATGCTTGGAAGTATATTTACAGCATGCAGTTGTGAATCTACAATTCATAACTGATTTTATGAACTTATCAAATTGAATGTTTTTGTTTATAAACTGTAGTATTTGAGTCATATTCAGTTTGTTTTGCAAATTTTTGTGGGTCACCAGAACTGAAATGGGCCCCATGTGGCCTATTTCACCCCCACTTTGATACGCTTGCTATAGGCGTGTACTGTACAATATGCACGGTTTAAAGACATTTTGTTTCTCTAAGTATGTCGCTTACGCATACAAAATGAGAATACTTTAGTCCTTATAAGGGCTGTTCTCAGAAACTGACCTCTTTAATAAGAAGTCCAGAACCCCTGTTCTTCGACCACTGATTTAATTCGTCGTGTCATGGACTCAAACAGTGATTGAATGTAACGCTGAGATGAAGAAACTTCATCCAACACGCCTGACACAAGGGTCCATAGCTCATCGCTATTTCTAGGATGGAGGACAGGCAAGGTTTCCTGCATTGTCCTCTGCACCTCACTCCACATATTCTCGATGGGTTGCATATCAGACGCTCGTGGCGGCCAGTCAGTGAGTTTGACTTCGGCCTGCAGCAATAGCCATTCTTGAACCACACGAGAATCATAAATGGAGGAGTGGTCTTATTGGAAATGGGTTATGCCATCGGGATAAAGCATTCATACAGAGGGTACCATTACATTCTGCAAAATGTGCTTATACTGAGGGCTGTCCAGGTGACCTGTACAATGGAGCATTCCAGCCCCAACAGAGAACAGACACGTGACCACTGTGTGTGCAGGTAGACATATACTGCGGGTTGTAACGCTATCTCTGAGGTCTGTAAATTAAAACCAGTCCATCGTTTGCTGAGCTAAATGTAGATTCATCAGAGAGTTTGACTATCCCACTTGCGATCTACATTGCTCTCAGCATATGCTCAATTGTATAGTTTATGTTCATCAATGAGAAGCTCCTTCACCACAGCTTGTCGTGCCCAGAGACCTGCTTCCCTTAGCCTCGAAATAAGTTTGTTTTTTTGCCCAGGAAAACCATTAGCAGCTTTAAGATGTCTTGCACTGATGAAAGGGTTTCTCTGAACTTCAGCTACTAACGCATCATCCTGAGCTGGGCTGGATACGCGCCATAACCCCGTTCCCCTGCGCCTTCCAACTTGCTCATCCCTCTAGTATTTCTGTAGCCATGCTCTTGCAGTAGACCTCCTGACACCTGCAGTGCTGCACTTAATCCTCCCTCTTCAGCAAGAGCGATGAGTCGTTCACGAATAGACCTGTCATGGTGAGCCATCGTGATGAGAATGAAGGAGGAAGAGCTTGAACTTTAAACCGACCCTGACCACACATTGGCTGAAGGACAGCCCTGTTGTTGACAAACCCCTTTCACTTCCCATCCTTATTTGGGCATTGCTCGGCGACCGGTCGCTACTAGAAAGGGGGAGAGTTAGATGAGTTTTGTTCTTAGTTTGGGGGTCTGTGAATTAGATTCGGTTTGGAGTTCTCCTGGTAGCTGACTCGAAAAAAGTTTCTCTCTCTCGCTTTCCCTCTCTTGGTGGCTGATAGGTGGTTAGGGTAGTTTGTGCGCTTGTTTGGTTTCGTTTGGGGATTTTGGTTTTTATTTTGATCTCTGTGTCATACCAGACCGTCTGTCTACTGATTGTTTTTGGGCACATCCGTGATGGGATGTGGGAGTTGGGGGGTGGCAAGGCTGTCTGCTTCCAGTTAATTAGTTTGTTTCCTTCTGTTTGTTGGTTGGAAAAACTCATGCTGAGTCTTGGTGCATTTGTGTGTTAAAGAGATCTCATAATGTGTGCCACATATGATCTTAATAAAGTATTGTGATTCTTGTTACAGAAATACTTGTTGTGCGTGCGTTTGTTTTTATTCTCTTTTGTAATTGCATTTATATTGTGAGCTATTAATATACAAGTACACACAGGAGTACATTTGTTGTATTGATAATGACCTGGATGGTAACTATTCCCCCACAAGAGCTGATGCGGGACTCGGCAGCCCAAACATCCAATTACAAACTTAGTGTGTGTGTGCTGAGATTTCTATAAGGTGCTCATTCTGTGACCCTGAAGGCTCAACTTCATACCCCAGCGCTCACACTGCGAATAACGGCATTTTTACTTTTATGGCAGCATTTGTGGTGAAAAGGGATTTGACCTACCCTCAACTAAGGGTTAATGACCATATTGTTACTGGCAGGTCAGTTTTCAGGTGGCAGAAAATTGAAAGAAACCTGATGTAATTTAATGAGAAATCCCTTCGTGAAAGTGTTCTAAAATCATATAACAATTTTTATCAAGCAGTGTAGGCTTTTTTAAATAAAATTCTTAAATAAATATTCTTACAACAATCCCTAAAATAGGAGTTAGGCACAGTTCATCCATCCATTTTGATTATGCAGCAAAGTACAGTTTAAAATAACCAACATAAGCTCTTCATTGCCTTTGATTTTATTATTATCACAACATACGAATTTCGGTTTTCATAACCGTAATCAGTGTAGCCAGTAAGACTCAGATCTCGTGACCCGCTATGATGCACAAGCACCAAGATTCATGTGCCCTTTTTAAGTCCTATTTGAACACAAACCCTCTAAATCAGAATGTTGGTAAACAAAAAAACAAAAAAAAAAGGAGAAGAAGAATTATGAAAAGGTAACAAATATCTGTGTCACTCGCATTTCTAGCCCTGCCAATGTAACAAAGATAACTTTTGAAGCATAAAATTATATAATGGATGTGTTACTGTACAGTTTGAGTGCCTGTGAGTATAAAACATATCCAAATTAAAAATACATATATATATATATATATATACACACACACACACACATATACATACACTGATACTGGGCCTCGAACCAATGTAGTTCATTTCTGAACAGCACTGCTGTTATGTTAACGGGTTTGGCTATGCCTGCTACATGTAGGAACAACCCTGTCACCTCATACATCCCTGGCAGCAGAGCTAGCTGGCAGTATGCCTGGGAGAATTAATGAATAATTCATGTTTTAACTTCAAATTAAGCAAATTTCAGGCTGCTTGATTTTTGTTGAACAGCGTGTACACAGGAACATTTATTTGTACTCAGTGGTTCAACAAAAAATTGAAGGTTAACTGTTGGACAGTACACAGAGACAAAATGCATTGGTGAAATATGCATTATAAAGGTGAAAGGTAAAGACCTTGTGCCTGCCATGGAGGCAAGAGGTCATCTTCACACTCTAGCCACTTTTCTCCCTGGGAATGAACTTGAAATTGCTTATTGAAAGGTATGTTGGGTGTGCCCCTGAGCCAGCCTGGACACTTTAGAGAAAAGTCTTCCTCCTGTTTTAAGATATATATGCCGACCAAAGGGTATTCTGTGTAATTATTTAACAAGATATGCAGTGTACTTATAATGTAACATCGAGGCGCATTCACGTAACCATTGTTGCTGTGGAAAAGTATTAAGTATTACATATTTTGAGTGTGTGTATAACATTAGTTTATCCAGCATGCAAAGTGCTTCTGCGGTATCATATTGTCATCTGTGACCTGTCTGGCTCTGCCATATTTTTCCACATTATCTCATAAACGGTACAGTGATTGGTAAAAAGTTACTGAACATAGAATGTGTTTTTTTATTTTTTCTACGTGTGTCTGAAACATTTCTCATTCTAAGGAGAGTTCACGAGATGTCATAAATGTACAATATCTTCACGTAAAGTACCTGTTGAAACTTGAATTTTCATGACAGTTTTGAAAAAATCTCAAATATCAAATTTCATGAATATCTGTACAGTGGGAGTCGAGTTCCATGTCAATGAATGTATAGACGGACAGATGTGACAAGGGTAATAGTCACTTTCACGATTTTGTGGCTGTGCCCAAAAACCTGTTAGTGTATAGTGTGTTCAGTAGTTGAGATTATGTAGCATTGGGGTACTGTGTAATAAAACAAGGGGTACTCTTGAAATGTGAACATTCAGATAAGAGGAACAAATTTTTCCCTTTCTCCAGGCACTAAGGGGTGTGTATGTTGTGTTGGCCTCTGCCTCACTCTCGAAGATTCTCATAATCTGCCAGTTGATCAAGTGGTCTGGACAGTCATTACTCTTTATGCTGAAGCATTGGACTTCCTGCTAAAAAAAAAAAGGGAAAAGTTTTCCTGTTACAGGCCCAGTGTGACCCAGAGGGTGGGTAGAGGTATAGCTCTACTCTTCCATGACTGTGGCACTAGAAGGGGGTGAGCGGTCAGCAGCGCGCCTTGGCCGCACTTTAATCCTGGGAAAGACCCAGTACCCATTTCACAGGAGGCTGGATGGGCAGAAAATCTCGTCCCCACCGGGATTTGATCCTGGACCATCCAGCCAATAGTCAGTCGCTATACCGACTGAGCTACCCGGCCTACATTGGACTTCCTGCTGCAGATAGTTAATGCATTACATTATGTATGTAATCAGAATCCATAAAAATGGCCTTCTACAAGTTGTGGGCTGCCATTCATTGTTTAGGAAACTTGCACTGTTTAAATTGTCTGTCAAAATGAAGTAATGGTTTAGGACATAAGATGATCTAAAGTGGCTGACAAATTTAACTGACATGTATGGATATCATCTGCTGATCTAACCTTTGCTTGTGTCGTGACTTGTCTTGCAGTAAGAACTACTGTTTCACTCATTTACATCACTTCATAGCAGTCTGCTTATCTGTGTTTTTTTTCCCCCCCTAATTTTTTTTTATTTTTGACAGAGTGCTCATGTTATCGTTAGCTTTGTTGTGTGCTTTATTTTCACTCTTTACATTATTTGCATTTTCAGCACTCATAATTTTATATTGATGAATTTTTTGTTTCTGAGGGTCACAAGATATATTGAGTACCCATGCACACTGCTCACCTGTCACATTTTTTTCTTTTTCATAACATGTACCGTTGCATAAACCATGTGTTCAACACCTTGTGTATTATAATTGCTTGTAGTCTTCTGGGGCTCAAGATAGGACCCAATGTTTATTTTTGTCTTTGGCTTTGCTGTTCTCAAGAGGGATGCATTGTGGTGCTGGGTTTCTTCATTCAAGGAATATTCATAATTCAGCAATATGTGCAGCTGATATAGCACCTTTTAATGTAATAAAAAATTCTTTTAGCTCATTATTGGAGTTTGCGGTGGTTTTATTGACAGATTAACACGTGTGGACCTCACAATTTTACAGTTCTGTCAGCAGATATTTACATGGTTATAATATTTTGTTGAATCAGGGCATTTCATTAACCTGTTAAAGACCTGAATTTGTGGCATATTGGAAAACACCTCTAGAAATTAATTTTAAATGTCTTAAAATTTACAGAATTTTAAAACATGCTGCAAAATTGTCCCCCCCCCCCCCACAAATGCTATTTAGTTCATAATTTTACCTTTCTCTGTTCAGATAATACATTTTTCACCCCTTGTGGCTAAAATTTAAATACCCATCCCAGTAGGATAAAAGCTAAGAAAAGTATTTTCTTTTGTATTGTAAAATTTGAAGGCAAATTTATTCCCCCCTCTAACAGTGGAAGGGCAGAGTATTTTTCCTATGTCCTACGCAGACTTGCTGACAGTTGAGGTTGATTTGATATCACATTTATCCAGAGAACTTTGTGCTCTCTGCAGGAAGTTTTAGAGATACCTTGTGACCCTTAGTATTACTATTTTTGTTTTTGAAGATAGTTTTATATTTTGATGGAGCTTAAGTGTGGCATTAACCAGCAGTGCTCAATACTGTGTCTGTTGTGAGGAGACCAAGTGTAGTTCTAATTGTGTGCTGGCTTCTTGTGTCGAGATGTATGTTCTAACACACAGTTGCACTCCAACTGAATGGCGTTCTTCACACACGTGTAAGTATTACCATTGAGCAAGGAATTTCCATTTGAGGTCTGAGGTTGTCATATGGGTGACAATTACTGTGACTCCAGATGTGATGCCATGGAGAGATATGAGCATTCCCAAGGAATTTGGTGCTTCTTGTATTTCAGGACAGATGGCTGTGCATATAGCACTTTCATCTGATAAACTGGTGATGTCATTTACTCAAGAGAATGCAGTCGACCCACACAGTGTAGGTACTGTCCCTTAACGCTCACGACAATGGTCAAAAGGAAAACGTATACATCCTGTCAAAAACAGGAATATCACTGCATGACCTCCTTGCCACTAGCTTCCATTTGTTAGGCATTAAATTTATAATAAGCCTGAAGGCAAGTTTATGCACAGTTCTGATCACACAGAACACTACAGAATATATCTGTGTTTTCTTTCATGTACAAAATGTGGCTGCTGTTCAGCTGAGTGTTTTTTTTTTTGTTTTTTTTAACTAGAGTAAGTTGGTTAGTGGTCACTAGCAAAGAACAGGGCTTCCCCAGTGCGAAGATTAGCTGCCAACTGCACAGTCACTGTCATCTACCAAACTACATAATGTTGCATCCCAGAAGACAGTAATCTTCATTGTTACATCTGCATTTTAAATGAATCAGAAATTGTGAAATCTCATGCCCATGGAATATTGACATTCATTCCTTTGGTTTCATTGTTTATTTTGAGCAGTTTTCAAACAGTAAGTGGTTACCTGTAAATGAGTAAGTAGCATATGAGGAATATGTAGAGTGCACTAAAATTCCAGAACTTCGTAAAATTCTTACATAAGGTGAGATGTCAGTGGAGGGAACAAATGAGAAAAATAGCACCAGAAGAAGAGGCAGAGAATGTAGGATTATTGTAGGTGCCATAACAGAGAATAGTTGGAGTAAATACTGTTGGGTAATGAGTATTTTTAAGTAATTATGTATGGGCTGTGTAATGCAAGAACATGGTGTTAGTGGACACAGTACTTCTAGCTCAACCAGTATGCCTACAAGTATCAAAATACCAGTCATTTTTCCAGTCACTTTTTTTTTAAATGTTCGTCTGGTATTTATTTCAATTCAAGTGAAAACCTTTGTATGTGTTTTGTTTTTCCCATTTTATAGAAGGAGCTTCACCAACATCCCTCACTTCATGCAGATCTCAAAATACTTGGCAAGGATAGCAGGTTCTTTGTATCAAGCCAGAAATGTTTCATTCACATAGTCATGTTCAGTAGTGTGCAGTTTGAGAATTTATGCTTAGAATTCAGTTTCACTTTTAAATCATTCAAAACATTCTCTCATTTGGTGTGCTTCCAGTGTTTCATTGAGTGTATGGTGGATGATGTATGCACAGTGTATTTACTGTTTGTGACATGTAAACACATTTAGTTAAGTGATCTTTAAAACCAAAGTAATTCGTTACATTTGTCTGATGCTTTTGCAGTAGACTGTGAAACTAAGGTGGTATTGGAACTGTAAAGTTTGTAACATGCCACTTCATAGGTATAACAGGTTACAGTGTCATCACTGAAATAAAACTTTTTTGTGTTCTCAAGTTGTCCTGTTGCTGTTTGCACTCAAACCAGATGTTAACAAGAGGTCAGAAGTAGATAGTTATACTTCTGCAGGTAATAAAATGTGAGGGAAGTACGGCAGAATTAAGGGAAGTATTGTGAAGAAAATATAAGGGGGAAATTATGTCATGGTGTACTGTCACATTGTTCATTGTTGCGTGGCAGTGGGTCAGAGACTGTGAAGACAGTGATGCCACTTCGTATAAAAATGGCCTATGTTAAACAAGAACATTAGTGCAGAATTAAAAAGTAACATAGTGTAAAAAGCTGCAGAGTACAAGTTGTCATACAATGTGAGAACTTGGCACTTACACTCAGCCCAGTCTCTTGCATCCTGTTTAGTTAAGTTTCACTTACCCTCCCATCTGAATCTTTTACATCATGTTACTTGTGGGGATGTTTTCCCACCCCCTCTTTTACATTTCTTGTGTTTGACCCATTTGGGTTATATGTTCCAACCTTCTTAACCAATTTCAACATCACTACCAGAAAGGTAAAGCAGTATGTTTTTAGTGCAGACAAGTTAAAAACTTTTTTGCAAACCTGTGCAGTAACAGTTATGTCCCACACTGTGCCATTCTGGTATTAAAAATGAAAAGAAAACAGTAAAAAAGCTGTAATAATCAAACCTGTAGATGGCAAGGTTTCTGTTCTGAGTAGTTTGTAAATTGTCACTTACATGTGTGTTACATAGTGGTTATGCAGTCATCACCTGTGTCCTGTATTTTGAAGTAATACTTGAACAGTACTTAATACACATTCTTTTTATTCAGTAGATGAATTAAGAATGACTCATAATCCTTTTAAAGTCTTTCGTATATACAGGGTGTTTAACGACTTTAGGGCATAACTGCAGGAGGTGATTTCCTACGCCTTTGTGATCAAAAAAGTTCATATAAACATGTGTCCGATTTTGGACGGTTACGGAGTTATGACCGTTTTTTAATTCCCGTACACGCCCTCGTGTGAATCGCGTCTATCAG
>Ga0123352_10017432_pt1 | contig 11445 bp, 7 predicted proteins | sample TergutLab28metaG_FD_89700 | JGI IMG/M metagenome (GOLD analysis project Ga0123352, IMG submission 89700) | Labiotermes labralis P1 segment gut microbial communities from Petit-Saut dam, French Guiana - Lab288 P1 | ecosystem: Host-associated > Arthropoda: Insects > Digestive system > Gut ...
GCCGCCCATAATGCCAATTCTGCTACCCCAACGCTTATAGCACTCCTCAACAGGTAGAATTGCATCTTCATAAGAATGTTTACCATCAAGCCCAATTTCCTCAATGATGTCTTCCATTATTTCAACAGCGTATCCGCAAGAATGCAATATTGCGGGCTTATCATTTTTGTGGGCAAGCTCTACAATTTTTTTATGCCAGGGAAAAACATATTTGCGCATATCTTTCGGCGAAAGAAAAGTTTGAGTATTAAAGCCCCAGTCATCATTACACATGATTAAACCGACCGAATCATTCTCAGCCGCAATTTTGTAATAACTTAACAAACGTGTGCCAATTTCATTAAAAACACGCTCAACCAAGTCAGGATCTTCTACGAGCATATAACATAAATTTTCATATCCCACAAGTGCGATGGCATTTTCGAGCACACCACAAGGGCCCAGCACCATCAGCTTCATACCATCAGGCATATATGTTCCCATTTTGTCGAGCCCGGAATAATCAAAACTTTCGGGATTGGGCCAGTCATATGAATCGAAACTCTCTTCATCTGTTATAACAAACCCATCGTTGAGCGATAGTGTACTCTTATGGTCTCTATTAGCAATAGGAAATGCAAAAGCGCTTGCGTGAACGCTTGTATAATCGTAACCGCTGTTGCAAAAAGCATCGACCCTCATTTGATCGTATGCATCAACACTGTCATCTTTTGGTTTGTAACCTGCAAAAATTTTATAGATTGTATCATTCATAAACAACTCGAACAGCACAGGACGCGACGGTTTTTCTTTTTTTAACACTTTGAGCATTTCATCAAAGTTAGGCTCGAATTTATAGTTTCTCATATGATTATTTTAACCTTTCTAACTGATATGTCTATTATATTTCACTTATAAGGCCGGAGCAAGTAATTTATGCTCCGGCCTCAAATTAATTTTCGACTTCAAGAAATACCATATTGTAATTTTGAAGCCACTGATTTACAATTATAGTATATATTATGTAACGTACAATTTCATGCAATAAATTTGTATTCATGCGAAGTTTCTGTCTGTGTTGACGATATAGAAGCAGACAAAACAAGTTGAAAACAACAACAACAGGAGGAATGTTAAAAAATGCAAAAGGACCGTGATATTTTACGAGATTTGGCAAAACAAACTATGGAAGTTGCCGCACAAGACATTCAAAACGAAAGGCGTAAACTATGGGCAGATTTTCACAGCATGAAAACACGCCAAACACCCGTATACATTCTCGACCCGCAAGGCATTTGGAATGAAATTTTTGGTGATGGCGCTCTTAAATGCGAAGACCCTCTTTTTCGCCATTACGAAAAGTGGCTGCGCCTTCAGTTGTATCACGCCTCTTTCGGTGATGATTACATCTTAGAACCTTGGGTTACAGCAGGTCCTGTATACAAAGTGGATGATATTCATTGGGAGACATGGGGTTACGAGTATGATATGGAATATATATCTGCAACACAAGCATCCGCAGTCAAAGAACCTCCCATCAAGTCGCCTGACGACCTGAGCAAACTCGTTGCAGGGATAGGCGTCGTTGACGAAGAAGCAACAGAAAGACGGCTTAACATGCTACGTGATGTGATGGGTGACATCATCCCGGTTTTACCTGACATGATGCCGCCTAAAATATCTGACTTGTCTTATATATTATTCAATCTTCTCGGCGGAGAAGAGATGATGATGTGGATGTACGACGACCCTGATATGATGCACGAATTATGCCGCAAAATTTCAGAAGCATCAATTGCAATTTGTGATGCGGCAGACGCATCAGGGAAATTCACTAATAACGATGGCATTTTCGGAGGCAATCCTCTAATCCAAGCCATGCCTTATAGCCATGAGTTACCCAACCCCGGAGAGCAAATTGCAGTCAGAGCAAAAGAGCGGTGGTTATACGACCGCGCTCAAGAGTTTGAGGGGGTTAGTCCCGAGATGTTCAACGAGTTTATCATCGAATATCAAAAACCGCTTTACGAGCGTTTCGGGCTGATTTCTTTTGGATGCTGTGAAGGATTGACTAAAAAAATTAAATATCTCAAAAAAATCGACAATTTGAGACGCATTGCCGTCACACCTTGGGCCGACACCGAAGAGTGCGCCCGGCAAATCGAGGATAAATATATAGTTTCGTGGCGACCACACCCAACAGAAATGATTGCACATGATTTTGACTCGGAACGTATCAAACACATCATTCGCGAAGCAAAAACAATTTTTGACCGATATGGATGTTACTGGGAAGTTAACTTAAAAGACTTTATAACAGTTGGCGGCGACAAAGACCGATTGCAAAAATGGGTCACAGTAGTAAGAGAGACCTTATGAGCAAAAAAGAATACAGATCTACACTTAAAGTTGCAATTATGTGAATAGTAATGTTGGAATTTTATTAAAAACATAATCTCGTTTTCGGCCAAAAACGAGATTGTAAATATCATATTATACATTACATTGGTTGTAGATTAGTTTTTGCCCAACAAATCCATTTGAGCTGTCACCTCTAATGCGGGAATGAACAGTTCATTATAGACTTGTTCAAACAATTTCGTTCTATCGTGTTGCGGATAATACTCCACTGCAGGGGCATTAGAATACACATTGGTTGCCTCATCGTACCCACTGTACACCCCCAAACCTACTCCTGCCAATAAAGCAGCACCTGTAGCTGAGGCTTCATGGACTTGAGGCACACGTAGTGGCAGCCCCAACACATCTGCTTTTGTTTGTATCCAAAACCGCCCCTTGCTGCCTCCCCCTGTCACTATTATTATATCGGGTTTCCCGACTTTAACAAACTCCAACATTCTACGCGAATGCATACACAGCCCCTCTATAGCCGCTCTCATCAATTGGGCGCGATTCGTTTGAGCACCAAGCCCAAAAAAGCTACCCCGCAAAGCAGAATCTCGCACGGGGAAACACTCGCCATATATACGCGGAATAAATATTTCTCGTCCCCCATCTTCAAACGACGGTGGCAACGCATCGATTTGTGTATAAATATCCTCCCAGAAACTCGCATCATTGTCACCGGCCAAATTACTACGCAGCCATTCCAATTGACTGCCTGCCAGCGCCTCACATGTCAAGCTATATCGGCCGGGATAACAATGGCAATCGGAAAACGCATTTATACCAAATTGATGTACGTTAGCATGGCGATAAAATGACGCAATCATCTCGTATGTGCCAAGCACATTAAGAACACTGCCCTCATCAACACAACCTAAAGCGAAAGCTGCACAAAGATAATCATGCCCTCCTAGGCAAACAGGCACTCCCTTAGGAATGCCGGTTAATTTCGACGCATCTTCCGTAATAGCCCCTATCTGCGTGCCACTGGCATAAACATCTCCCAAAACACCGTCTGTCAGCCCTGTTATAGATTTAAAACCATCCCACCACGCACCTGTATGCCGATTATACATTGACATGGAACCGGCTGTACTTATGTCACGAGCACACACTCCCGAAAGCCTGTAGGAAATGTAATCTGACAATGACAACACATAACTTATCTGAGATAAATCATCTGCAGAATTGATTAAAATCACCCCCGCGTTAATATAGTCCGGTGGATACCTCGTTACCTCCAAAGTATCAGGAGGCATCTTTTCAAATCCGCTGCTTTTCACAAAAACTTGCTCTTTGTTCTGATCTAAAAGCACTGCTGCACAACCCACTGATGATGTAGCAACACCAAGAATTTTTATTTCCGAGGAAAGCGATTGCGTAACTTCACGCACCGTTCTGCACAATTGAGAAAACATCTTACTTGCATCGCGCCCAACATCATATCCTTGAACAGGCTGAACAGCAAGTTTTATTAAGTTTCCATTCGGTTCAATCGCAATACATTTTATATTTGTATTGCCTACATCAATGCCGAGCAATATTTCCATTTTCACTCCACCAATAAACAAAGTATATAACGACCTATTTTGATCAATAGCATTTTACGATATCTCGGGTAAAAAGTCATTATTCACAGAAAGCAGTTCATCCAAAATAGGTCTTGCCACACAATCTGAGCCGAATAACGGATTAACAAGCATCGCATTATATATCTTGCACTTGCTCCGACTCATCGCAGCCTCTATTAATAGTTGTTCATAAGTCTTCATCGTCATTATGAGTGGTTTCACCATACTCGGAAATTCTTCAATCTGAAGTGCCCGCAGCTTATTCTCTAAAGCAAGAGCAGGCACCTCAACAAAAGCATCAGGCGGCAACTCACGGAAAATCGATCCGTTTCGAATCTGCACATAGTGAACCGATTGATTACCCGTGCTCAATCCCTTAATCAAGTCGGCAACAGAACGAGAATATCCATACCCTCCACGTTTAATTAATTCTTCGGGTGGCGAATCCAAGGCTTCATCCTTGTACATTTCAAGAAGTTCCGCATTCACCTCGCGCACCGTTTCCGCACGAGTCTTCCCCTCTTTTTGCAGCTTGTCTACCATATACTCTCTCAAGTAGTTATATCGCATGTAAGAATTTGGTGTGAATCCGACACTCTCAATTATCCTTTTAGGAAACGGTATCAAGTCATCGCCATCATCACTGAGTTGCGCAATTACTTTTTTATAAACATTTTCACCTTCATAAAAAATGCCGTCAACAATCGTAAGGTGATTTAAGCCACGCCAATTGATAAAAAGCTCATTATGATTGACACTTAACTTCTCTGCCAAACCATTTATTAAACTTAACGACCCATTACAAACACCGACAACTTTATTACACCCAAGTTTATGCAAAGCCTCTGTCAACACCCCTGACGGATTGGCAAAATTCATCACCCAAGCGTCAGGTGCATGTTTCTTTACGAGTTCTGCAATAATTTCAACTTGATAGTACGTCCGCAAAAAAGACCCAAGCCCGCAAACTGTGACTGTTTCAACAAAAGGTATCTTGTATTTCATACCCAGCCTGTCATCATCTATGCGACTTTGCTCACCACCCACACGAAATTGCAGGAGGACATAATCAGAGCCTTTTATAGCGTCCTCATAGGTATCAACATAAGAAATTGTGAGAGGATAGTTAATCTTTTTCACGATTCTTTCACAGAAACTGCCAACAATTTGCAGACGTTCTTTGTCAATGTCCATAAGCTTAACTTCAACAGAACCTGTTTCATCGGTATTTTCAGCGAGTAATTTAATCAACTCCGGAGTAAAAAGGCTTCCTCCTCCAATCACTCCAACCACAATTTTCTTTGTCATTATAATGGGATTTCCTTTCAGATTACAATTCTTTTTTGCACGCCTCAACTACTTCGCTCAATGAACCTGTAGCGAGACATACATGTTTGTCGGCTGCACCATAATACAACCTCAGCTCATCTTTTTCAATATCTGCAATTGCTCCACAAGGGAAACACACACTGTTTACAATACCGATCGCTTCATACGGCTCTTCCGGAGCTAACAAATAGCTTTTCATTTTCCCGACTACTTTTTCCGGATTTTCCAAATCCAACAAAACAGCACCGATATAATAGTGCGAACTGCAACCGCCACCCCACGTCATTACGCCGTGGATAATTTCCAACCAACCCTCAGAGGTTTTGATCGGTGGTGTCGGCCCTACCTTTAGTATATTCCATATGCTGAATCCCGGCTGTATCAACGGCCTGTGGCAACCCCAGTGAATCAGATCCGGCGATGAAGCAAGCCAAATCGAACCATCGTTACCATGCCCTCCGCCACCGGCAGACGGACGATCCAGTTTATAATACTTTCCACCTATTTTTTCAGGAAACAGCGAAGCTCCCCTATTCGGAGGAAGCGATATGACCTCTACAGGCGTATAAGTTTTAAAGTCCGTAGTTTTGCCTAAAAATGCAAACGGACCTTCGCCACCTGAATTTAAAGGAGTTACTATATAATACGTATCTTCAATTTTCGTAATACGACAGTCTATTACCCCTCCGTTTACAAAAGTAAACGGATTGCTTGGATCATTTAAATCAATAAAGGGCTTATCGTATTTTATATCGAAGTTAATGCCATCATCACTTGTAGCAATATATATGCCTTTCGAGGCACATCCATCACCTTTAATATCGTGGGAATAAACAGATAAAGCAAGGATTGTTTTATCATCATACATTACAGGGCTCGGATTAAAAACCGCAAATGTATTAGGGATATCACCGGGAGAAATAAGCGGATTCATTGGGTGGCGTTTCATGATTTTCGTAGGATCCATTTTAGTGAGCCTCCTTCAATTAAGTAGTCGAATAGTTGCATAGTATCTTGAGTAGGGCGCGGACCGTATTCCGCGCCCATAACTTATAATTATCAGCTTTATCCGATTAGTGCTCGATTAGCTTGGAATATAGCATTTTTATGAGCTTCTACCAAAGCGAAATCTTGTCCGTAAATGGTTTCTATTACTGCTTCAAGCTCTGCTCTTGCAGCATCTTCATTCGGAGCAGTAATGATTCTTGGTATGAAAATCGAATTCTGCAATTCAAAATTGCTAAATGCAATACCTGCAGGCTCCACCGGGTCGGTAGCAATATTCAAAAATGCATCTGCAAACATGCTTTGATTCCAGATAATATTTTGCTGAGCAGCAGTTGCCCAACTTTGCTGATCTTCTGGCAGTCTTGAGTTTAAGACAGCTTCTGCCTGATCGGAGAATGGTGCATTACCAAGAAGCGTCCACCTAAGTTGCGCTCCTAACTCATCACCTTCATCCGGAGTTAACGAGTCCATTGTGCGCGTCATGATTGGGAATCCATCAGCATCTACTTCGTCCCACATTATGCCCTGAGGTCCCCAACGGGTAACTCTGGTACCTTCTTCTGAATGAACCCAATCGATAAGTTCAAAGATACGCTCAGGATGTTGGGCATCTCTCGTTATAACAATCACATTCCAGCCTAAGCTGTACCAATGCGAATTCCATACATCGGTCACGCCGGGAGCCCTCGGAGAAGGAATAACCACATAGTCGTTACCCGGATTGTTTTCCAAGAAAGCGGGACGTATTTCATTAGCTAATGTAGAAGTGATGTCATTGCTGTAGTAGACAGCAACACGCCCTGCTGTAAGATCTTCACGCACCTGATCTGAAGTTATAGCGAAAGCATCGTGGCTAATCAAGTTTTCATTCCACAATCTGTTTAGGAAAACAAGTGCATCTTCTGTGCCCGGCGCTGTAAAGTAAAGCTTTAACTCATCGTCAACTTCGGCAACACCTTGCATATTTTTGACACCGAAAGAAGCAAGCATTTGGTCAAGCATTATTGTAGCGTCTGCTGCAGATTGGAGCGGAATGACAGACATTCCGTCAACAGTGAGCTCCGCATCTCGAACCATCATTAAATAATCAAACATTTCATCAATAGTATCAAGCGGAGGTGATCCAAGCTCTTCCCATATGCCTCTGTTGATAACCCAACCATTATTTCCTGTCGGCTGTGTCGTTGCCCAGTTGAGCAAACCATAAACATTACCATCTGTGTGGCGAGACATGCTAATCGTGCCTGCATCAAGGATTCGCTCATAGTCAGAACCTGCTATAAACTCGTCCAGTGGCAACAATATGCCTTGTTCAATAAGCTGGAGGAAAACCGAATCCCTCTCTATCATCATTACATCCGGGAACTCGTCCATAGCAAAGAATAAGCCAATTTGTTCTTCGGCTGATGTGCCGGGTGCATCCATTACAACAGAGATATTGAATTTTTCCAGCATATAGGCTGAAACCAAATCATTGCCCCATATCGGCGAAGTATCTGCCCAGTCATAATTCCAATAGAATGTAAATTCAAAGTGTTCCCTGTCGTCTGTCGTGGTTTCCTCGGGTGGAGGCGGATCATCATCCTCAGCAATTTCCTGTTCCGGCGTTGGGGTGGGTTCTTGTGTGTCCGGCGGTGTCGTCTCAGGATCATCTTGAGCACAGGCTGCAATGATCGCAAGCAACATCATGCATGCAAGAAGTATGGCCAATATTTTTCGTGTTTTCATTTTTTTCTCCTAACTAACGGTTTTATTTTTATTAAAACAAGACAAACTCTTGTTATAATTTTTATGAAGCCCCTTAGTGGTGTCCACCTTCCCACATCACTCTTTGAGCGATCCAATCATCAATCCTCTGGCAAAGTATTTTTGTATGAATGGGTAAACTGCAATGATTGGCAATATGACCGCAACCATCGTAGCCATAGTAATAGAGCGTGAATTGATTATACCTGCTCTCCCAAGCCTCGTTGCATCTATACCGGCTCTTGCAATTTCGTCAGCAAAGCGCGAACTGTTGATTATTTCATTCAAAATTGCTTGCAAAGGTCTTAAATCCCTGTCCATAACAAAAACCGCTGCATCAAACCATGAATTCCACTGAAAAACAGCAACAAAGAGCATAATCGTGGCAATTATCGGGGCAGACATCGGCACAACAATTCTGAAAAACACCTGCAATGAAGATGCACCATCCATTCTCGCTGCTTCCTCAACCGATTCCGGCAAACTGCGAAAGTAAGTTCTCATGATTATCAAGTTCCACACATTAACAAGATTTGGTATGATGTAGACCCAAAAAGTGTTTACTAAGTTAAGAGATCTGAGAAGCAAAAAATACGGAATCAACCCTCCGCTGAAATACATGGTAACAATACAAATTGTCATGTATACTTTGCGACCCTTTAAATGCTTCTTCGATAAAGCAAACGCCATTAGCCCGGTCACTAAAACACTCCCGAAAGCTCCTATCACTGTTCTCATCACACTAATAAAAAACGCCCTGTAAAGATGATCGTTCTGCATAATAATTCTGTAATTTTCCAACGTAAAGCGCCTGGGAAAAATAGTTATACCACCACGCAAGGTATCATTGCCTTCGTTGAGTGATATTGCCAGTGCATTCAAGAACGGATAAAGAGTGGCTACTACCAATAAACCCAGCAACACATAAATCACTGAATCAACAATCCAATCTTGTACACCTCTTTTATAATTCATCAACATTGCCTCTCAAAAGTAAATATGTTCACTAAATTACGTTGTGACAACACATTAAAACAAACTTTCGTCACTAAGCTTTCTCGCTATAAAGTTTGCCGATAGTAACAGTGACACACTAATTAAAGATCTAAACAATCCAACTGCAGTTGCATACGAGTATCTCATACTTCTCATTCCGACTCGGAATATATGAGTATCTAAAATTTCCGATCGCTCATATACAAGCGTATTTTGCAAATTATTTGTAAGAAGCATAACCTGGTCGAAACTCGACGTTATAATACTGCCGGTTGTAAGAATCAATAGTATAATTATTGTAGGTTTTATACCGGCTAATGTGATGTGCCACATTTTCGCAAAGCGCCCGGCACCGTCTATATCTGCAGCTTGATAAAGTTCCGGATTAATTGCCGCCATTGCAGCAATATATATAATCGCATTCCAGCCAATACCTTTCCATATATCAGTCGCAACAACAATCCCCCAGAAATATCGTGGATTATTCAAAAAAGCAATCGGTGTATCTATAAATCCTAAGGTCATCAATAACTCATTTATTGAACCATCAGTCCTTAAAAGTTCGATTGCAAGCCCTGCGACAACGACCCATGAAATGAAATATGGCAAATACGATATCGTTTGCACGGTTCTTTTATACAAGCTTCCTCGAACTTCGCTAAGCATAAGTGCCAAAATAATCGGAGCCGGAAATGCAAAAATCATCTTCAGAAAACTTATAGCAAACGTATTTCGCATTATCGGCCAAAAATCAGGCGACGCAAAGAACATTCTGAAGTGTTCAAGACCCACCCAATTGCTGAATCCTATAGTATCCCCAAGCCTATAATCTTGAAACGCTATGATAAGCCCATATAAAGGTATGTACGCAAAAATCAGCAACATTAAAATTCCAGGAATTATAAATAACTGCAAATCAATCTGCATTCGGAATTCATTTAGATGTTGTTGAAGCGGTTTACGTGTGCGTTTTTTAGCAATGGCGTTATCCATACTCGACCCTCTATGCTATGATTATCTACATAGTGCAAACGAAATGTGCCGTTCACTACGCATTACAGTTATTGTACAGCACACATAATCATAAGAAAATATGGCATAGCACCAACTTGTTATTGTACATCAACGATTATGGATTTGCTCTACGAAGGCAAAACAAAACCACATTTTATAGTTACTATATATAATCAGCCTACATATAGTGCCAGAAAAGCAAAGCCCCCTCAGAGTAAACCTATGGCAGGCTTTTCTGAGGGAGCTTCTTGTTATATTGTTTGCCTAAGTGTTATCAAATCAAAGCCCTAGGTGGTTATCCAAAACACCACCTATGCACACTCAGTCCGTATAATTCACCCATGATGGTGGAGGCACATCAAATGTGTCAACAAACCTTTGCAACATTGTCACAGTTTCTGCACGAGTCGCATTGCTGCGTGGTGCTATGTTGCCGCGTTGTCCCGTGATAATGCCGTGATGTGTTGCCCAACGCATTGCATCGGCTGCCCAATCATTCACTCTTCCACGATCAGGGAACCTATCAAATGCTACAGACGTAAATTCTGTATCCGCTTCGATAATCCCGGCATACCTAAACAACATCAGTGCCATTTGCTCTCTCGTTATGTTTACCTGAGGTCTGAATGTGTTATCTGTAAAACCTTCTATCACACCTATCTCTGCAGCCCAGTTTACTGTATCTACTGCCCATGTATTCACTCTGTCCGAATCAACAAAGTCTGATGCTGCTTCTGCCTCCGGCATATCGGCTATGCGATGCATAAATGTCGCAAACATCTCTCGGGTTAAAGGACGGTTAGGTCTGAACTCCGGAGGTGTTGTGCCTGCTATACCTTGTGTTATGCCGTTTCTGTCTGCCCATGATACAGGATCGTTTTGCCAGAACGGACGACCTTCCACATCGGCGAAACGGTTTTGAGGTAATGGTGGATACCATCTGCGTGTAGGAGCCTCGTCACAGTCACAAGGATATTCACCACAATCATCGCACTCTTCATACGGAGGTGGTGGAGGCGGTGGTTGTGGCAACGCAGGAATCGGTCTTGTTTCTGACTCGCCACAGACAGGACATGTCCTTGTTTCAACACCCGGCACACCTATTTGCGGAGGTGTTGTTACGACCCATGGTCCCCATGTATGACCGTCTTCACACAGTTCCGGACACTCGCACGGATACTCTTCACACTCGTCGCACAACTTCGGACATTCGCACGGATACTCTTCACACTCTTCGCATTCTTCAGAAATTGAAATAGTTATGCTGTCTGTCACAGTCCCGGCATATGCACCGGTTCCGGCTACTGTCAGAATGAATTCAACTTCCTCTCCGGCTCCCAAAGTCGGCATTGTGAAAGTAGTACCTGTACCCAGTATCAAACTGCCGGCAATCGGA
>Ga0123352_10017433_pt1 | contig 11445 bp, 5 predicted proteins | sample TergutLab28metaG_FD_89700 | JGI IMG/M metagenome (GOLD analysis project Ga0123352, IMG submission 89700) | Labiotermes labralis P1 segment gut microbial communities from Petit-Saut dam, French Guiana - Lab288 P1 | ecosystem: Host-associated > Arthropoda: Insects > Digestive system > Gut ...
GTACACTAACACCAGTCACATGTATACAACATAGATCCACATGTTCACCACGATTATATGTTCTTCACCTGTATTTTAACCATTTTTAACATATATTTTAGAACTAACTTACTGTAATACCACGGGATCCCATAGGTAACTACTTCAGAAGTACCTTGTATGTTTCAAATTTTATAAGCCTGAGGATGACCCCAAGGGGTTGAAACATGTAGCTACATTAATTGTATATCACATTGTTGTGTAAGACAGACAATAAACAACATTCATACATTTTCCCTCCTAATTATATTTTCCTGTCCAATGGTATACAAATTCAGAGATGGGCTTTATGTTAGCAAAAACTGTAAATAATTAGTGTCTATACATATACACTATTCAGAATCTGCCCAAAGCTTTTCTGAAATGGAAAATATATATATAAATAAATATATATATATATATATCAGACAATTTAATAATGCGTGAATATTTACTGTAGGTAATTAAAAACAGGCATTTGAAGTAATGCTTATAAGTCATACGTAGAATGAGTATATAATCTGTTACAGCAACATGAACAGACCCTAGACATGAGATTCTCAAAAACACTGAATATTAACCCTTTAAACACCGAGTTAAATCCCATTTGCCATTCGCTGGCATTATTAGGAGCTCACCATATTCTCCACATTAGCAGGATAAGGGTTAATATCACCTCTCCTGCAATTTTACACTGTGTAATTTTATAGATAGGTAACAGACAACATACCATCACATTCCAAAAGATTGTAACCTTAATAAACGTGCTTGATTCAAGCACTGATACAAGTACTCATTTCCTTAATACTGTGTTGGTAAAAAAATTCCACCTTGTGTCATAAAAAATACATTCTGTAATCTATGATTTTAGGACATTTTAAATTGGCTTTGTAAAAGCAGAAAATTATAACACACAGAAGGCTGATATTTTAATAAGTACAAGCTTGATAGTGTGTAGTGCACTGCTAAGAAGTACAGGGACTTCGAGAAAAAAGTGCGTGCGTGCGTGCGTGTGCGTGTGCGTGTGTGTGTGTGTGTGTGTGTGTGTGTAACCGTTTATTCAGACAGGATCAATTATAGAGACTCGGCACAGATTTTGCTGTAAAATGAATTGACAGGAAGCCCCAGCTTCAAATGCCTTCTGTTGATGGGTAAGGCAGTTGTGTGTAGAAGGCTCTGTCATGTGGAGTAAGCTACCTGGTTGATCATCCTCAGTTCGCACACCTGAGAACAATGCCATTCTTCTATGAGGATGAAGATGGATAAGCCATCAGTCACATTGAAACATTACACAGAGATTATCAACAAATTTCTAGCCACAAAGCTTCCATCAAACCATAACTTGTAGTTTCAACAAGATGGTGCTATGCCCCACATAGCACTGATTAGCATGGCTGTGCTTTGCTGTTTGTTTCCACAGCGGGTCCTTTCTCATTCAGTTATGTGCTATGGCCCCTCATTTACTGGACCTAACAGCACCTGACTTTTATCTGTGGGAGTGTTTGAAAAGTAAAGTGTACAGTAGATGCCCTGTAGACTTAAATACACTCAAACAAGCAATACAAGATGAAATCATCAACATTTCAAAATAAACTTTTCAGAAATGAACAACTTCTTATCTCATGTGCACCTGTGCATTCAGTAGGGTGGTGGCCAACTAAAAGACATTGTACATGAAAAGTGCAACAATGTAAAAATAATTTAATCACAATAGTAAATTGTAACATGCTAAAATTGTCATTAACCTTTATCCTGCCAATAGAGAATATGGTGAGCTCCTAATAATTCCAGAAAGTGGCAGATGGGATTTAAGTCGGCGTTTAAAGGGTTAATTACTTGCAGTATATGTTACTCATATTTATAATCAGTTCACTATTTCTGCTGGACCCTCTACATAAGCTTATGAGTGTGTGCACTGCCGACAGGTCTACAAGCCTGAGAATGGGTGCAATGCCAACAGGTATGCAAGCTTGGGAGTGTGTGCACAGCCAACAGGTATACCATACTTTACCTGGAACATCTTCACCATTGAAGCGCAAATCCACAGTATGTGCAATGGCTTCCCTTGGGGTGAATGAGATTGCATATGTGTGTGGGCCTTGAGCCTGGGCTGATGTAGGCACTCGCCCACCATTGACTGTCACTTCTAGATTACCTGGGCCTGCCTGACTGGTTTCAACTGTTGGAAATAACTCTAATATAGACAAAATTACTAATAACAAAAACAGCAATATTTCTATTCAAAACTGAGTTTTCTAAATAATAAAATTCAAGTAAATATCACGTACACAAGTGCATGTGTGTAAAGTACTTGTTCCTGAGTCATAATTTAAAAACGAATTTTTTGAGTGCATGAACTTAAAATATCAACCAGCCTCAGTAATATTTATATTTAAACTGCATGTTAATTAAACTTCCCAGATACCAGATACAAAACTGCTTTATATTATGCAATTCCAGTACACCTAGATGCTTTAAGATGATTTAATTTCATAAGGGATGTGTAACCTGGGTAAAACTTCAAATGACAACAATTACACACATCTATATGTCATTTGTTGTTTAAGAAAATAGTAAAACATTAAATGCTCGTCTATGGTTACAAAGAAACTGTAATGCTTTAAAGATGTTATAAACTGCCTACCAAATGATTCATTTATGCTTACCAAGGAATGTAACTGGTTTGGCCACAATGCCTTCAGTAACATTCTTGACTTTGATTGCTTTCACATCATACACCTTACAGGAGAAGGGTGACCCAGCTATGGCAACCTTGCGGTAAGCCACTGCGATGCGGTGTTCGCCAGCAACCCGAGGTGAAAACTCTACTTGGAATGTCTGCGAGCCCGTATCTTTAACTTGGGCAGGAACTGACTGTCCATTTGGGCCTGTGAGTGTCAATCGTAACACAGGGTAACAGTGGCAGTAGTTGCTGCTGGAGTGGTCATTTTACAGTGGTAGCTGCAGTGTCTTTCTATTTTTGGTTACTTTATGAATATCTCCTGTGAGTCTCATCATAACATCAACTTGTTTGTTAGTGGCATATGTGAGGTAACATTTTCTATAGGTTACTTTCATGAATTCTTTTCCCATGCCCTCAATTTAAAACAAGGGTTGAAAAGTAAACTACAACAATGGAACCCTCTATTTTTAAATGCGCTCCTTGCAATTTACATACTTCATTGGTCTCAGTGTTTATTGTTCATACAAATCTCTTAGAAGAACAATTAAAATCTCTTTCTTCTTCATATTATTAAACATATAGTCTTGTTGAGAAAAACTACATCAAGGGTACTTCCCTGAATTAGGTTAAACTCTTATACTTTATAAATATCCTTCATTTACAATACATTTGAAGTATCTTATCTATAGTTATATAATCTAATATTTAAATGTTCAATTAAAAATCTACGTGAGCATATACTAATTCATCTTAACTGGCAGTAAAGTTTACTTCAATTATTAGCATCAGTTACTGCTTATTTCCTTCTACTAATTTATCACACCATGTCATGAACTTTCTTTTCAAATAACTGATTGAAAATCAAATACAACTCTGTCATTAAGACAAGTCTGTTATGTTAGGCTGCAGACACCATCTATTGCTACAAAGTTATTCACACAACACACAGTAAATTTTGTTAAATATTCACTGCCTACAACGAGATTTTAAAATCTTCAACGAATATTTTATGTGCCATACTCAAATTGCACAATGAGCTGCTTCTGGGAAACAAAGTTCTCCATGAGTTTCATGTAAAGAACCACTCTTTGGTGGACACTTCCAACAAAAAATTTTGTAAAACATCTTTTGAATGACAAAATGAAGGACAGGTGGGAGTCAAACATGACATTTCCATCAGTTGTTCATTTTATGTACTTTGAGCAAGGAACGCATAAAAAATAATAATTTAGCTGCAGTTTCTTTTATATAGGCTCTTAAGTTCAACAGTCTCTCATTCACAGCTTCTTCTTACAAATGCATAACACCATTGGAAATCTTGCAGTGTTAAAAAGTGATTCATGTTGTCATCTCATCACAACATTTTCAATTTCCAGTTCAAATGAGAGAAAAATGCCAAATCATTTTATGCAGCATGCTGCAATAAGGCATAGAAAAAAATACATAAAAGATATCTATAATTCTTTAGCATAAGTTAGCACTAGCATGTACACTGCTCTTTGTCAACACCATTAAGTACTTGCTATGAGAAGTCTGTTTCCAAAAATAAAGAGAGGATAGACACTTGTTTTTCACAACTAACAGCAGAATGCAGTACAATCAAACACCTCATGCTAGGCTTAATGTACTAAAACTGGCTACATAGGTAACTTAAATTGACTGCCTGCTGACAGTGATACATGAATTAATATTTATTTATCTTCAGCCAACTTAATCTTAATTAGTTACCTTTGAATACAAACTTCTCAAAATGTATTAGTCAGTAAATCAAACAAACATGCTAAGCTCCTTAAAAATTTGAAAATCCATTCCTTAGAGCTATGCTTGTACATAATATAGTTCAGAAACTTAACAATGAAAGTTTGATTGATTTTAATTTCCTTTAGGCAGCAAAAACAATAAATAAATACAATGATTTAAGAAACATTTTCTGTAAAGTAGATGTGACTGAAAATATTTCAAGAAAATGTTAGGTATATGTGATTTAAAGATTTTCATTTCACTACATACAAGCACAATAATCTACAAAATCCCTTCTCAACCTATTACTATGCTGATGGTAATTTAGAGGGGTCTTCATGAAGCTGAATCAAAATTGTTTTATCTTCACAAATTCTAGGATCCAGTTCTAAAGAAATGTGCCTTCAACATCAACAGGACACATTCATATCATCATGATGTCACATCATCTAGAAAATGGGCACTTAAAAGATCTTACTCATTAATATTACCCAACAGATTTTCTATACCATAAATTCTATGCCTTCCTAGGGCTTGCCCTTGCCAAAACAATTTGTTGTAATTCAAATTCTTTAAACCACACTCAAATTAATATCAGATACACGTTATTTTCTTATAGAGTATAATAAATAACTGTAAGTTTTGTGGTTGTAATCTACTACATCAATGAAGTACTGACATTACAACACATGGGTCCTCCCACCAGAAATATGAATTTACTTTTTTAAGTAGACATGTAACTTGATCAAACGGCCAACAAGGATTGTGGAAGACTCATTACTACAAAGTACAAAAACATTTTCAAAGCAATGTACTAAAATTTGGTTTACATTCACAAACTTCAATGGTAATGTCACTAATACAATATAACATTATGTTCACCTGTTACTTTACTACCTTGCACTAAATTAAATCAATAAAATAGTGCCTTGACAAATAATATGACTCTTTGTAATGCTGTCTTCCTGTGATCCAAAACTACAAGTTGCATTAAACATGGAGCACATTTTGGAGCCATAATATTTGGTCCTATTATGAAGTAGCTGACATAAATTTGTCTGATGTATAAACTGATAATTATTCACAATACTTATTTTATACATCAAAAGACTTTTTGTAGCCAACAATGCTTGTATGTATTTACGGCTTATTTAATCCTGCTGTCACTAGCTCCAACTACAGTGTCAACAGGAAAGCTTGTAACAGTAGTTAATAATGAAGTGAAGAGTAGCAGAAATGATATACACATGATGCTATGAGTATGTCCATCTTTCAGAAATAATTTTTATCACTGATCAGAACTGCCCTTTTAGCTACTTCCAGTTTTTACAAATCTCCAATTTAAAAGCACCTCCATAAATATATAACTACAAAATAACTAAGGAATGTGCTGTTTTATGAAACAGTATTAAGAAATACGATAAATAGAATTAAATATTAATAAGCACATAAAATGAAGGCTGTAAACAGAAACCACAATGTGTGATCACCATCATTCCATCCCGGTCAATTCAGCATGAATAGTAGAACAAACAAAGCTTACAATTTATTTTAAAGTGTCCATGTGGATAAAGAAAGCAGAAGGCAAACGCTTGATAGTTAAGAAACAAAGTCAACATATGAACACTGATGATGAGTAGAGGTCAGTATAAAGAATTTATAATATTGTTAAGGGTATGAACTCACAAAGATGTAAGTTACTGCTAAAACCTTATGCACTGTTCTCAGACAAATTACATAACATAATCATGTTAACACATGATACAGAAAGATTATTAAAGCATCACTGAATAATAGGATGAAATGACTCTAAATACAGCAGTTAAATTATATCTACAGTTGACAAAATTAAAAAGAAAAAGACAGAGAATAGTGCACTTTTGATACCCATATGAAGAAAATAAAGCATAGAAAATAGAAAACTTACACCAAAGGGAACACTTAAGGTTGGCAGAAGCATGAAATTTGAAGCCTGTTGGAAGTGGTTTGCAATAGCTCCATCACCCAAACCAAATGTCACGTAAATAGTTTTGTCATATTTACTGTCATCATTGTTAATTTATGTTCTACACAACTCTGTCTGTCTATTCAGAGTCCTGTCAAAAAGTACTTCATACTTCCCAGCCTTTCAGTTAGAATAACTTTATTGGTTGGGGCTCTGAAGAATTCAACATACTCTGTTATTGCAAGTAAGCATTGAGCATTCCAGGTAATTACATAATATATTACACCAACATAACTCTATTTACCAAAACCAGTCCAAAATTACAGAAAGTCTGGAATGCTCTGCATGTTAGATGTTAATAAGCAACCAAAACCAAGCTTCTAAAAATAATTCCTTGTCTCTCCATTAAGACTAGTACAGTTTAGTAAAACTGTTAAATGGTTATTCCTACAACAAAATTATTCCGTACATCAGCTTGCTTTCACACTGTCCTGTTTCATGTATACAAGTACAGAAAACTTTCTGTCAGTCTGTCTAGAAGTTTCTGTACATGTAAAGTGTAAACATAACATCAATAAAGTCAGTATTTTCAGTAATGTCTAAGTCTGTAAGGAGTCGAACCTGCAACAAGAGAACATAAACCTTCTTAGGCTAAAGAAATTTAAAATATTGCATACCTTGAATTATTCTTTAATAACTGCACATTAAAGCTAAAATATAACCTTTTCCTACTACAACTTAAAATGGGACAATTAAACTGGTTTATTACAATCTTGAGCTCTTGTAATATCAATCATGTGCACTGGCGTGGAATGTACAGTTGTATATTTAGTGGGTCCAAACAACTACACATTTTAATATTAACATTTAAGCTTTCAAGGTATGACATATTTCAAATGAAGTATATGCACTGTGCAATAAAATTAAAATAATTTAATAAAAGAATTTCCACTGAAGAAGACATTTATCTCAATGTAAAATCACATGATAAAATTAAAACATTAACACTGATGTCACTACTCATCAGTCATGCATGTGCTCTTTATAAGAGATAGATGCAAGACAGAATGCAGAAGAGAAACAGCAGTATTCATTTCTTTTTTCACTTTTCAGTCTGAGACAAAAGGAAAAATAATGGCAAATGATGGCTGAACTCTGTATTGTAAAAACATATACACAATGATATGATGTCTGCAGAATTCATTAATTACAAATTTATCATTTTATAACTACCACAAATTGGTTGTTGAGCTAAAAATAAACAGATTTAATAAAACTAACAAAAACCACAAAAGTTACAAAAACTAATGTGTATATAAATAACTGGCAATATTGTTTACACAGACATGGTATAAAAGTTCAGGAACAAGTTACTGCTTGTATAATTTACACTAATCAAAGCCCCACAAACAATTCAAAATATGTGACACATTTCTCAGTTTTCCAGTATGTTCAAAATTCACTGTTTGTAGAGGAGTACTGCAAAAGTCTTCACAGTTTAATACATTGGAAAACAGCACAACTGAGTCAATGTTTATAACCATGACCATGAAAAGTAAAAAGGTATCCATACATCCACCATGAAGGCATATGGGGGAGTGGAGGTATACCTTCTCTTATTTATTCTTTGCTGCTAAAAATTCAGTACTTACAACAATTTAAATATTTCGTGGTACAATTTTAGAGGAATTGCACTATGCAAAGAACATACTAATGCAATGGTGTACATACTGCAGAATGGACATTGGGAACACCACAAACATGAACACATGTTACAGAACATATAAAGGAGTCACTGTATTATGTTCACGTTACTAAAGACGTAACTAAGACTGAGAGAGCCCTGCATAGAATCACTCTCCTCTACTTATGGTCTGCTGGGTAATCATATTGTAGTTTGGTAGACAGGAAACAATGTTTTCAGGGACCATGCAGATGTAAGCAGCATGTGCCTAAAATGTTAGTACTGTACCTACCTACCAGACTTCACATTCATGTCTCTCATAACCACAATATGAAGACCTTAAACTTTACCCTTAGACATTTTTTGTTAGTCACTCAGTAAGGAACAAAAAGCCATTCTTTGATATGGGATAACTGACAACAGATATGTAATAACCGGTCAATAAGCAGTAAAGTGTCAAATTTCTATCTTGCAAAGTAATATTTGTACACTTATTCTTATAGCAAGACAGTATTACATAATTTATATTTACATAAGAACATCACATAATTTAGTCGGCAGAGACTAAGAAAAAAGGTACAATTGAAAAATTAATACACATAAACTAGCACTGTATGAAGATATAAGTGGAAAACTGATATAAAAACAAGAGAAGAAATGTATGTATGAACGTAACTCTGAAGTGCATTCGCATAACCAATGGTGCTGTGGAAAACCAATAAGCATTACATATTCTGTGCATTTGTCTGTAGCCTTAGTCACCCAGCATGCAAAGCGCATGCGCTGTATTATATTGTCATCTGTGGCCTGTCTTGCTCTACCATATTTTTCACATCATCATATAAATGGTTCAATTTGTGCAAAAAAGAGTTATTGAATAAAAAATGTATGTTTTGCTTCTCTCTACAACTTTTAACTAAACTATTTCTTATTATAAGGAGAACTGAGTGAGATAATGTCATAAATGTACATAGGTCTTCATGTAGAATGTGCGTTACTTTTGTCAAATTTTAATGAAACATGACTTTTCTTAAGAGATTTTCAAAAAATCTCAAATATCAAGTTTCATGAACCTCCATGTATTGGGAGCCGAGTTGTTCCACACAGACGATGGATGGACGGACAGAAAGACAGACAAACAAGATGAAACTAACAGTCCCGTTTCACAATTTTACAAACACGCCTCAATACACCTAAGATGGTGAGTTTCTACAACAGTAAATGTTTCTAATTATAGAACAGGCCAGATATAACAAACAAAAATGTCCTTAATCTAAAGCTCCAAGATAAAGTAAAAATATTACTTATAATAATGCTTCATGTCTCTTCTTCTATTCCATAAGTCATATTAAACGCATTTCATACGTGGACTATTGGGGACGGTTGGTTTACCTAAAGTGTGCATTTTCATGGGCACTAAAGACTCATAACAAGGGTGTGCAATTTTAAAGTTCCTTAGAAGTCCTGTAGTTTCTCCAAAGCCATAATCCAGGGTCAGAATTTACAACAATTATAACAGCAATAATGCAGACCATGAAGAAATATGTGTGCAGAATGAAAACTGCCATATGAAGACTAATTTTTAATACTGAAACTCAACTATATTCCAAATGTCCTCCAAATTCTAAGATTTTTCCAAAATATTAACTGTGACTTTGCATCTCCATAAAATTGACATCCATTTACCACATACATAAATCTACTTTTCGCAAAACCAAATGATCGTAATCTCATGCCACTCTACAAAGACACAGTTATATGTTCCTTGTATTTCCCTAAGTATGTACCATATTATGAACCTTTCAAATAAAATGACAACTATTAATTACCATAAATTTAAAAAGACAACAACAGCAGGACAGCAAAACATGTTGTAAAGTCGAGTAATTCATTACCTCACTATCTATTTCATTGATACTTCAAAGTACAGCTGTGACTAAAACATAAAATAACACATAATACAGCTGTTCACATTATAGCCTCCATATTTGAAATCTTGCATAAAATAATTTTAAAAATGACACTGTCCAAACTTCACTGTAGGCGTTATTATACAAGTACGTCAAAACAACATTTGGTTAAATCCAGTGTTCAAAAGGTTTTGAAAGTAAAACAAAGATAACACACATACCCAAATGTATGGCTTGAAAAGCCAAAGTCAATAAGAGAGAGTAAATGCATATGTGTATCTAGTGGGAAAGATGCAATCCCAGTTCAGCAAAAATAAAAGACATAACTTACCCTCTACATTGACTTCTATGTCTTCAACACTTCCTGCCACATTACTGACAGTGAAAAAGGATGTTTTGCCAACTGCTGCTGATGACAATGATGGTCCACTCACTAGGATTTGATGTGGCGAATCCCCTTGGACATGAGCCACAAATGGAGAACCTGCATTCACAGATTGTATATGCTACTGAAATATTTTAAACTAAACTCACCTACAGTCAGCGTTTTAAACTTTTCTTTGGTTGAAGAACTGGAACATGTTACCTCTCACTTCCCCATTACATTTCTGCACTCATACAGCCTCCAGTCAGGTGTCTATGTCAACTCACAGCAGTTCCAAAAATTTGGGGTTTTTACAACAGTGACTGTTAAGGATACTGTTTTCTGGGCTGCGAAATTATGTTACATGATACAAATTTACTGATGTTCTGGAGCAACCTGCTGCCTACAATCTCAGGGTAGCAAAATCTACTTCTGTCTTCTAATATGAAAATAGGCCTTAAAAAAGGACGCATAAGGCTGCAGAATTGATTCATTTGGCAGGTGTTTGAGAAAACAGTAATAAGCTTTGGATTCCCAGAACAGGATATTTACTGAACAGCTAAGTAACTTCCAGCTGTTCAAAGATCTCTCTTCTTCACTGAATGTCCAAACAGATAAAAAACACTATTTCCTACATTTTCACTAATTTTCATGAGAATAATCTTCAATCTAAAAATGTTTTAGTCTGTCCTGCTTCTTTATGAATTCTTCCTTACCTGGCACACTCTCTTTGTTGAAGTTTATGCTAATAACATGATCAGTAGGTTCAATAGGAATAAAACTAACAGCAAATCGGGCATTTCCCTGTGGATGTACTTGTGTAGGTATATTATGCCCTCGAGCACTAATAGTAATTTCTAGATTGCCTTCACCAGCCTGGCTTGCATCAACTGAAACAAAAATGACACAGTTATGTACACCACCGTATGGCATAATTAAACTACCAGTAAATTAATTTATGTAGTACAGTGTGTGTGCTGCAACTTCCTCCTCTTTATATCTGTAAGGATTCCCCCCCCCCCCCCACAGTTTTTAAAAAAACACACCAGTTTAAAGAAATATATTTACAAACACTATCACACATTTTTCTACCCCAACACA
>Ga0123352_10017435_pt1 | contig 11445 bp, 3 predicted proteins | sample TergutLab28metaG_FD_89700 | JGI IMG/M metagenome (GOLD analysis project Ga0123352, IMG submission 89700) | Labiotermes labralis P1 segment gut microbial communities from Petit-Saut dam, French Guiana - Lab288 P1 | ecosystem: Host-associated > Arthropoda: Insects > Digestive system > Gut ...
CTCATCAGCAGGAGGTCAAATTTGCATTACACAGCCTCTCGTATAATCAAACCTATAGGTGGCCACCTATAGGTTTGATTATACGAGAGGCTGTGTAATGCAAATTTGACCTCCTGCTGATGAGCACATGTGATCGAAACATGTAGAGGCATGAAATGGAACTTATTGTGAAACAAATTTTGTGCATCAAGTTGGTTAAATACTGAAATAAATTTCTGTTTATATTTTATATGCTTATAATAGTTTTTACTTCATAAAAATTCAGTGTTATTTTCCAGACATTTGTTTCATTATATGGTAAGGAAGTTGTCCCGCTATTCAACTGGAAAAATTCAGTGGAATTCACAAGAATCTAACTGTATGGGGTCCTAATGAAGATAAATTTATATCTGATTAAGAGAAGAGATCAAATTTTTGTTACGTAAATGAAAATTTTCCAGAAGATTGGCAAGGTCCATAAATTTATTTTTACATTTTATATGTTTGCAAATCAAATGTGTTGTGTTGGATTTTGAACCAATCGGCTTTAAAGCTTTTTACTTTATTCCAGAATTTGTGAATATTTCTATATTCTGTGATATAGCTGCTGAAAGCTTGGAAGATTATCTTCATTTCTATGGAGAAATATTTTGCCCTCACTTTCAGAAAACAATATACCTGCACACAACAAATCCAAGCCAGTACAAAACCAAGGATTCGAGCTTCCAAGAATATCTTTACTCTTTTCTCTGATTTCCTTTTAAAAGTGGATGCATTTTGAAGTACAAACTTACATAATGCTGATAAATAGGTTCTGTTGGAATATTATTAAAACATTGCAATACACACTGTCTTCTTAATAACTTAATGAATTTTCAGTGACTGGAAATGTGTTTTATCGAAAGCATGACATCTAATAGGCCATTATCTGCTTCAAATTGACGCATCATAATAAGAACGAAGGAAAGGAATTAACTGATTTTTCGTTTTGCTGTTTAATGTTTCCTCCATTTTAACAATCGGACAAGCCTAGTTATATTGCGAAGACCGAAATTCGTCTAAATTATATAGGATGTTGCAAATCGACTCTCACAAAAGACGTAGTGTTTTTCCTTTAGAAAGATCAAATCGTGAAATTTGTAAATTCTGGTAATGGGTGTTTTTCTAGATGTGTATACTGCGCAGAAACACTGCAGAGTTCAACCTTTTACAACTGTTGGTACATAAAAGGACCATTCAATTTGAAATGGTTAATTACTCATATATATATATATTACCTGTTTTGACTCAAATCTTTATTAAAGCAGTACTTTTTAACAATTTATTTACGGATTTCCCTATTGCAATTAAAGACAAAATGTAACACGATTCTTACTTTGTACGTAACTTGTGACAACTTAAACGCCAATTGTATTTCAGAACAGCAAAATATCCGGCTTATTTCCCTGTCTTTCATAACCAGAAATACCTCGCTTCTTGTTCTGGATCAGTCCATAGCTCCACGTTAAACGTTTTGAGCCATGAGTTGAGATGGCTTAGGAAATATTCGTAGAAGAGTTGATGAAAGAAGAATAACACAACAGAAGTGACAGACACCATTTGGAGTGAGAAACGGCATAGCCTTTGCAAATATATTCCGGCTTCGCCTACTCGTCCCTCTGATAGGAGTAAGATGGCAGTGAAGACTTTGGATTTGTGGGAATTATGGGGTACAATTAACAGCCTCGAAATGTTTATTTATTTTTTAAGCCTAAAAAGAATATTCTGGTGGAAATAATTTGGATGTTTATTAAATATCTTATCACCAGGCATATTCAGGAAACGTAACAAATTATCCTGCAAACACCAGGGAAAATAAAATATTGCAGATGTCAGCACTTTCGTAGATCTTTTAAAACAGTCGTGCTTTATGGAAGAGAAAATCTCATCACCGTCTGTAAGACAACCTGCCATTTGACTCTTTCCTTACCTAGATTAACCAAATCCGCATTTTCCGAATATACTTCTTTAACATACATTTTACTAGTATATTCAAATTTATGCTTCTGTTTTCAAAGGTTCTCATTACTTCAGTTTTTCCCATCAAAATTTTATATGCCTTTCTCAACTCACCAGACGTGATTCATGTCCCGCTCAAATCAGCATGCTTTATCTTAATATCCCGATAATATTTAGTGAGTATTATGAATTACAAATTAAATTTTACACGGTTTTCTTTACCCTGCTCTGACTTGCGCCTTTTTACCAATAAATGTCTTTTTCAACATATTCTTCTACACTAATCTCCGTCAATAAACTTTACATACATTTTATTAACTATTTTTTACGAAACGAAAAATTAGGGCTGTTGTTCGAAAGAAAATATTAGTTTTCTTACAGCATATTTACTAATGGAGTATATTAAAATTTAAAAAAAAATCATTAATGCTTAGAACTTTTCAAATTTCAAACCCTACACACACCTTATGTTATCCTTCACACTCTTATTTCCAATTTACTTCATAAATATAAATTTTGAAGTTTCTTAACTTTTTAGGCCTAAATATTCAACACCAAGTCTTCTGAATACATTGTGCTTTAGACTTCTCCGATTAATTGAAATTTTAACTTAAGCAATAAAAGTAAAACGAAACAGACATTAAGAAAGAATGGAAAAACGTACGAAACCTATTAAAATCAGAAGCAAATGAAAGTTTAGGAACAATAAAGAGACGAAACAGGAGAAAGTATTTAAAAATATGGGATGACAAAATAAAACAAGTAATAGAAACGAAGAAAACATCATATAAAAATTGTCGAATTCAAATAAACTAGAAGACGAACTGGAATACAAAATAAACACAGCACTGGCTAAAAGAGAAATAAGAAGAAAAAGACAAAGACTTTCTTGGGAAAATTTTGTTACAAATTTGGCACAAGATATATGCAGGACTCAACTCAAAGTGTACAAAATTTTACAAATTAGTAAGGATATAAAAGAAGCAGCACGTTTTCCAAGAAACATAGACGAAAATATATTCCTTCAACACTTTGAAAAGCTATGGAACATAACAAACATAAATGAATTACAATTAGAATACAATCCTGCCGATTACTCACACTTCTGTAATTTTGATGAACTAGAAAAGGTGTTAAAATTAACAAAAAGTGGTAAAACTCCAGCACAAGATAATATTAACTGAGAGCTATACAATGTGCACCATATCAGTTTAAACAGAAATTGCTACAATTTTTAAACAACATATATAGAGAAAATCACATTCCAAATAAATGGAGAAATGTTGTTTTAACCCTAATATTTAAGGAAATGTGACAGAAGGGAACCATAAAACTACAGAGGAATTAGTATTCTCGACACCTCGACACAATAGCAGACCCAGAAGATAACCTACAGAAAGCTGTGCATAAATTAAATCAAATAATAACAGAATATGGTTAAACTATATGTGCACAGAAAACATAATCGATGGCATTTAAAGGGCGAGATACAGTGAGAACTAAAATTGTAATAGATAACGAAATTATAGAACAAGTCAGTTCGTTTAACTATTTAGGAAATATGGTATCTTGTGCAAGAGAATTGGACATTGATAACATATTAAATAACTTTTTAAAAATTATAGTTATTTTAAATAATATGTTTAGACCACTAAAAACCCTTAAAACAACAATAAAACTACACAATACACTGGCCCTTCCAGTCTTGTTTTATGGCAGCGAAACTTGGACTGTTAAAGCAAGTGACGCCAGAAGAATAACAGCAGCAGAGATGAAATACATGAGAAGAACAGCAGGATACACTTGGATAGATCACAGAACAAATGCACAATTGTAAAGGAGTTAAAAATAACACTAAATTTGGACAAATTATTGGAGTACAAGAGAACCTGGATACAACATGTAAATAGAATACCTCGAAATAGATTACCCAGGGTAATGAAACACTGCTCCCCAATGGGCAGAAGAAACTATGGTAGGCCTTTGAAGAGACTTCTGGTTACGTGAGACCGGAACGGGTCAACAAGTGGAACAACTCCATGACAGATACATGATGATGATGATGACGATGATGATCGAAATTTTAAGGATACTTCAAGGTAATGAATATTAAATCTCCAGACAGACGCAGCCAACCAATTACGTGTTCATCACAGTCGATATATACAAACAATTTATAATTTCCCACTTTCTCCGATCATCGAAACCTCCCTCAAGCTCTTCATACTTCATCGTAACGCATAGCATTGTCTTGTCTAGACAAAATCTGAGCTGGAAATGGTGTTTGAGAGCATTCGCCTCGTCTGTTTACTTCCTTTGCTGCAACGATAATGGAAAGTAAGAGTTTATGTAGCTACTGACATGTGGCGACTTGCCACGCTAAACTTTTCCTCGTGTCAACTTCAGCAGTATTCGATTAATTAAATAATTTGGTTAAAATATCCACAGAAACGACATGATATATAATACTAATTACAGGAGTAAAATTTGTTTCATTCTGTAGTAGAATGTAAAGTACACAATAATTTATGTCATATAAAAGGATAATAGGAAAATATGACATACATAATGTACAAAACCACAATAGTATGTAGAATGTAAGAAATAAACTACAGGACTACGTAAATGAAAGTTATGCGTGTTTGTGTATTTGGTGAATGTAACAAACATAATCACAGATAAATACAAGATTTCTCAGTTTTCCATTTAAATTAATGACGTGTGGAATACGATGTAGCTACGTCAGCACACTGACTAGGCTGCAATGGACATCTGAGAAATCGTCTTTCGATTTCCAGAAGGTGGGAGAGATTTATACGCTCTCCCAAGTGTCAGGAGTAGTGCTGGGGGTCCACCCAGCCGCCTAGTCAATGGGTGCTTGCGGATCCTTCTCCAGTGATAAAGCTTTGGAGTTGTAAACCTGAGTAATCACTCCACTAACGCTAAACTTCAAAATAAATGGAGCTATTAACCTACTCTTCCAACGAAACTTCATGACGTCAACAAGGTGAATTTTGTCTTTTACTTTTCAATGGGTGAACGGAAGCAAATTAGAAGATACAGTTAAAGAGTGCAATCCAAGCCAAATGGAAAATATCTTGCAAGTTCCATATAATTTTATTGTTATTTCAGGCTATTTCCCCCACACGCTATTAAAATCACAGCGTCATTGCACAGTTTTCTTCCCTTGGTTGTCTTGCGATTCGTAAATATTAATATTTTTTTTATCAAATTTACGCAATTCCTTCAGTAATCGATATCTCAATTTGAATAATATTCCGATGTTAAATTTTTACCAAAATCCTCCTCTTTTGTTGCGGCTAGGATTCTAAATATGGCACAACAGACTGTTATTCTGTAATAACATTATTCAGATAATTTCAAGGCATGAATTAAAGGAAAGGGAATTTTTCAATTTTACAATTATCGCAGCGATGAATGCAGATAAAATCTGAAGATATTTTAAAGGAAAAAAACTGAAACTTTTTGGCATATACTACATTTGTTCTACTTGATACGCAAGTCTGTAGTCGTATTTTCGGAGTAGGTTGTTTTGTTTCAAAACACTTGTTAAACAACTATCATCCACAATCGTGTGCTGTGTTTTTAGATTAAAAGTGCTGTTGTGTACGGATGAAGTGTGTGGTTAGCTGCTATCTTGCATAGCCTCTCTTAATGTGTAGTTACGTTTGGTGCATAGAAACTGGAAATCGAAGGAGGTCTTTATTACAGATAAGTCAAAAAGTTTCAGTTTCTGAGAATATTCTTGTTTCAACAGTGAATGTTACTCTTCTCCGCTAAGAAATATTTAATCAAAGATTCGAAAGCAAGCAGCTCTTGATGAAACGTGTTTGTTAGAGGAAATAATAAAAGATAGATTGTGAGAAATTCTGGACATCCGTCCTTACTTTATACAACTTTTAAAGTATATATAAATAAGAGATTGTACTTAATTCTTTAACAAAAAGATTACAAAATATTTTCAAATATAATCGTTTTGGAACGTAATCGTAAAATCGAGGTTCTCACGAATTGTACAGCAATTATGTGACGTCATTCAATGAGGAACTTTTGTTATAACGTACGCTTGGATATAAATGTGGTACATACTGAAGTGTGACAGCAGCCAGCGTCTTTATTTTCTTATAATGATAATTTGAAGATGCTGTCAATTTTAAACTTAAAGAAAGATTCAATATATTAATATATATATATTACTCTTGAATTTAGGAAAATCTAATCCATTAAATCGCTTGTGTTTAAAATGAAATTACTGGTATTCCACTGTGGATATTAGATGCAAATCGAAGTGTTCTGATATTACAATGAATACAAGGCATATTATATCAGTTTGAAGCTAATATAAATTAAGTAAAATATTTTTATACCAGAAAGTACAGTAAAACTTTGACAATTTGTTTCAGCAGTAAATGTATAGTTTCTTAACTCATATGTTCCTTGTAATACGGAAACAACATTTCTTATCTGAATAATTTAAATTTCCAGATACGTGAGTTAAGAAGACTGCGGTTCGTTTTATTCCTTATCATTCACTGCTGCTCATTTATGGACGACGCTGTAACCTCGTCCTTGTTTTGACATTTCGGTAAGTACCAAACTCTCACCCACAAAACTTCTTGTATAAGAGCCAGTTTTGGGTTTGTGTCTAATTTACTGTTAGAGCAATTAACAGACTCGTAAGGCCGTATTTTTCGCAATTACTGAAAACTAGGATCACAAATGAGGGTTGAGAGTTAATATTTATTTTATTGTAAAAGAAAATTAACATTAGGTTTCGGGTACATTTTAGGAATCAGATTGTTAGCTGAACACAACAAATTTTTTTGCATTTTTTCCTACATTAATAAATTGTAATATTCGTTAACTTAGGCCTGTATACATGTCAGATTATAAACTGCATGCTTATTAAGCACAGTGTACTCCTTCAGTGACCTGACTATGACTTCGTGACCGAATCTGTAAATTTGAAAGCTAATAAGCTTGTTAAACAACATTAAATCTTTTAAAACTGAAATAATTCTTTCATTCATATCATCCATTATTAAAAGCAAATACTTGTACACACACAGTGAATATTGCTTTGCCAGGTAATAAGCCTTTTTACGTGGCGCGAAATATTTTATTCTTTGCTCACTTTCAACAGTAAACTGTGGGAAATCAGTACATTTTAATTATAAACTTCTTTCTCAGTCAACTCATCGAATAACGGACAGTGGGAAATCTATAGAGGCTCTCTAAGTTCATACACTATAGGTTATTTTTATCACGTCGGAATTCAATCAGTACGAACAATAGCATCATATGCGGGCTATAACTATCTTTCTCCGTCTGGGAAATGGAGAGGTTACAATTGTTATATTGGGATCAAGTGGACAATAACACCCCGATCGCTTGTGTATATTCCTGTATGTATCTGCAAATCTCATTTACTGTTATAACTGTCATGTATCGTGCTGAGAAGATAGGAAGTTCATCAAAAAGAACTGCAGTTAAACCATTATTTAGCAGCCAGTGTACACTGAAAGTCAGTATATCGTATTGGTGACGTGAATAGAACCTGATAGGAAAGGATAACAAAGGGCACATCATCAGAAAACATCTTTAACTTCCTCGACACATTTTTGTTTTTCAAAATGACCGCATTGAAAATGTTCCAACATTTCACAAGAATGTGAAGGCTGAATTTATCTGGCCAATGATAAGGACCAGTGGCCGATTTTTCTTCAGATGGTAGTGACTATGGCTTCCTTAAAAGTTCGGGAATTTCTTCAACAGCAGAGAAACTACAAGATTTTCAGTAAAGTCCCGAATCAGTGGAGTGAGTATGTGAATTAGTGAAAGAGTTACTACTTACTTAATTGGAGTTATTTTGCAAGACATTTTTATATCTCATACCGAAAATGATTTACGAAACATTATATTCCAACAGTGATAAAAAAGCACACATGAATTTTCAATTTCATGACAGCAATTATACTTACGTTTCTGGCTGTACTGCATATTTACATCCCCGGCGACCATTTCTACTGTGGTGGTAAAATCAGAATCTCTCAAAACTTCTAGAATATCTATCTGGAATACAAATTGTATTACCATAAAATACAGCAAAAAAATGACAAATATTGCAGTCAATAAAGATTTATTGTTATTTTCATTATTGTGAAATAGTGCACATTTTGAATTAAAATTAGCGACGATAAGGAAATATTAATAACATACATATCCTGAGCTGTTTCGTCATATTCTTTGCTCCATAAAGAGAAGTAGCTATGTGCACCATATTCATAATCACACGTTCTGGTTTACAAATGCCTTACTACATTGTCCTGCGTTAGAAAGCCTCAATACATGCATATATATATATATATATATATATATAACCTAGATTGTGACACACTGTCCAAGTTAAAAATTTAGAGTCAATCTTATTTCATGTGGCTAGTTTCCACTATTAGGATGTATTTGATATCCCCATCGTTTTGGGAGTTAGCTGGTATATCTCCCATCTTCAGTAATTTTTACTGGTATTGAATGGCTCCAATTTGTTCTTAATTTAAAACATTTATACTGATCATTAATGGAATCCAACTTGAAAGTTATGTTGTGCAACTACAATTCACAGCGATCACAAACACTGAAATTTTCCAACATGATTTCGTCGATAATTCATACCGTTACAACTGTAGAATATAACATCTGTAAACACCTCACAGAATGCAGACTGCGTAATTTAAGATTTTTGTAATGTTCAGAGTGCGGGGACTCTCGAACGTAATATTCTAAGACAAGTAACATTGTGCGGACTGTCCAACATAATATTTTTACGAGCCTCAGACAGTAGAGACTGTCCAACAAAATGTTTGGAAATACGTCATAGAATGAGTACTGTCGAAGATAATATCCTTCGAATCCTCAGACAGCAGGGTTTGTCTAACGTAATATTCTTAGAAACATCAGAGAGTGGCTACCATTCCATACATCATTCGTAAAATGAATCAATAATTCCACAGATTTCTACAGAACATTGCGCGCTAAGTTTATTTCGAAGCAGACGTCTTCTATTCATTATTTGATATGAAATTTCTAATTGTGATTTTGTAAACTTTACTGAAAAGTGTTTACTCTGTATCAACAAAATACAGTTATGTTTGTCGCTAACATAAAAGAAATATATTATATTTTGTTATTAGAAGACCATAAGCTATACTATATATTTGAGAATTCTCTTACAGAAATTTGTTTGTTGCTGAGTCAAGGTTTCAAACCAAATTTTCATTCTAGATGCAGATTTGTTAGTGGCGATCCAACCTGTTAGGTAGAAGTGCTTGGACATTAACTTGTAGACATACAAATAAAATATCGACAGTGATGGATCACCTTAACTGAGGCAGAGAGTAGTTCCATAATTGGATCAACAGTTTGCCGCTTAAAAATTGGAAACCTTTAGGTTAGATTGTATTTTCATTTTGTGGAATGCTAATTAAATTCGGGCTTGTGACAGAGAATAAGTACACACTTAAATAAATGTTAATTGCATTAGATATTTGTAGTGAAACTTCATGAAACCTGTAACAATCAGAGGCAACCTGAAACACCAGGAACTTTATTAGGATAAATATTTAGAAGAAACAGATGGAAATATGAAATGGATCTGCACAACACAACTTCTGAAAATGATTTGGGTAATAAATTTCGAAATTTACTCCGCATGTGAGTGCTGAAGAAATTTGCGTCACATCAGACTAAATAAAGGAAACTTTACGGTTATTGGACAGTTAAGTCATATACAACAAACGATTTCTTGTAAAAATGGGTGTTTTAAGATAAATCATTTGTTGTATATGACTGTAATACTTTATGTACTTATATTCCGAACAGAACAAGAGAATGTATCTGGCTAAGAAGGAAATTTGTATATTTATATATTGTGAGCTACAGGACTGCGTTTTCTTCTATACAGATATCAAAATTACAGAGAAACATGCTGCATTTTAACTCTAAAGTAGGAGGCAGCTTGTCTCTCCAAAATGTTAACATTCACTTACAAAATCACACGGTGTCAGAGACATAAGAACACAAACACTTGTTACAATTACAACGTTACATTTTGTACCAAACTGCATGGATTCCTAACTTCAAATTGGATTTCGTTTTTTAATATAATCGTAAATTTCATGGCAAATTCAAACCGTTACGTCCACAAAATAATTCACGAAAAAGTTTTGGGTGAATTTTGTAAATCGAATGTGTCATTTCTCTGTCAGATAGATGTAATCTCCTTACTTAATAATCCTCAATTCAGTCCAGAGCCATTGTAAAATTGATTGTGGATATGTTGACAAGACAGAAGGATTTTCTTAGAACACTCCGTTTTTCAGCAGACACAATACTTCGCCGCTCCATGTTCACCTGTCTCTGCCCCCAATGTAAGCGGTACGTCTCATTACACAGCACATTAATACAATCTTAGTAGCGTTTGGAATCAATTTTCAGACAAAGATCTAAAAGATTAGAAGGCAATAATTAACTACAGAATTGTTAATGCATATTAGTCTAATTTTTACCACAAATAAAGTTTAAGTTACAAACTGGTAGATTAATTTCTTAGTTTTAATTTTGTATTTGTGCTTTCTTTTTAATCTAAGTTATGCAAAAAAATATGTTTTACCGGTAATGATTTATAAGAATACCACTTTAATTTAGGATTTGCTAATTAATAAAGACTGCCACACTGTGGGACCCAATAATATAGCTTCTTTTTTCCTTCATTATCTGAAGACAAAATTAGAAACAACATCCGTCAAGTACGGACTGTAATGAATTGTAAAATATACGAAGTCCAAAACCTTATCACCAGAGCTCATTTTAGATACAATTAAAATGCATTTATACTTATATAAGTGAATTAAAATACCTGCATTCCACAAGATATGTGTATTATTAATGTTAAATATGGGAAATTATGTATTTCTATCACTGAATTCGCCGTCCCTTTTAATCTGGGCAAAACAATATTAATCTCTTTCCGAAATGTAGAAAATAAATATTTTTAGGTCTGGGACGCGATGCTGTCTATTTTGCTAGATAAGTACCAATATTCCTCCAAACATTTGATGACTGTCTACCACACTGTACGACAGTAAATGCCCCCAAACTTACAGGTAAATGAAATTTCATGTCTTTATTACTAACAATCTGATCAGCCTCGTGGTCTAGTGGTCACAGTCTCTGATTACTAATCATGAGGTCCCGGGTTCGATTCCCGGCTCTACCGTGGGAATTTTCCTTGAAAGGGGAGGGGGATTCCCGCGGTGACCATGGTCTGGGTAGGTTAGTATAATTTAGGTTTAAGGGCCCTCCTGGCACTACATCCTCCTATATCACCACTCACATCATCGGGACAACGTAACTGCGCCTCATGGGCGTCCCAACCTCAGAAGTCAGTTA
>Ga0123352_10017436_pt1 | contig 11444 bp, 5 predicted proteins | sample TergutLab28metaG_FD_89700 | JGI IMG/M metagenome (GOLD analysis project Ga0123352, IMG submission 89700) | Labiotermes labralis P1 segment gut microbial communities from Petit-Saut dam, French Guiana - Lab288 P1 | ecosystem: Host-associated > Arthropoda: Insects > Digestive system > Gut ...
CCAGAAGAAAAAGTCGCACGGGGTTAAATCCGGGGACCGGGGTGGCCACCGCATTAACGCGTCATCTTCTTTTCCTGTGCGTCCTATCCACCTTTGTGGCAAGTTTCGATTGAGATATCCTCGCACGACTTTGTAGTGAGCCGGAGAGCCGTCTTGTTTAAAGATGTAATCATTACTGTCTTCAACTATGGCATCAGCCAGTTTTCTAACGTGTTTCACGGACTTATGAATAACCCTGTATTGAGGCGTGTTCGTGACAGCAAGCGTTGAATGGAATGAGTGTCGATTGTGACTTGAAAAGTTTGTCGAAACATGAGGTAATGAAGTATTTCGCAGCGTCAACACCATGTGCCCAGAGGAGGTGAGACAAACCACACGAACCCTCCGTCCGAATTGATGGGCACGGAACACAGAACGTAACGTGGTAATTTCCAGCCACCAGTGTGAAGAATTCAACGTGACATTCCGCAAGACCACGCAGTGACAAGTCTCAAGACAGGTGCCCGACGACAGTATCGAATTATACATGGTCATTATTATATGTGACAAATACTGTTGTTTCATGTCGGTTCACTTGTCGTAGTAACATAGCCCACTCATCCGACCGCCCACGCGCGCGGAAGAGTAGCACCAGGAAGCGACAAGCAACATTTTTCAGATAAAATAATGATCCTGTACAAACCTACGGAGACAAAAGACATATTACTACACGAAGGCGAAAATATGACTGTTCACAGAAGCAATGCTACACTGTTGATAGCCATAAACTAGTTTTCCATTCTACGCAACACAAGACGAGACTTCAGTCTAGTTTTGTAACATTTTATTTGTAACTGCAGTGAATGAACATCATTCCCAATTACGCGCACAAATTTACACACAAAAAGTTTTAAACATACCTGTACTCCGGATTACTCCTTGTTACCAGTCCACCACCTTGAGCAACAGCATAGGTGTGACAGGTGTGCGTGATTAGTTTATGTCCCGTGTCGATAATATCCTTACACTAATTTATACTATTTATTATCAAACCAATAAATATACACAACACACACAATGCTACAGTTTCTATAAATCCCCCCCCCCCGACATGTTCTGGCGCTGTAGGACTGATAAAATCTATATGATTGTATACGTTGTGTGCATTTGTTGGTTAAATAATGAAAAATATAAACCATATTAAAATACGCGGAATAAACAATTTCAAAATCCATATATGTAGTATAAAATTAAAAAATTATACAATTACACAATTATATAGTCACACACATAGACTGGCCTGAAGATGGTTCTGTATATTAGCCGAAACATGTAGCAAGAAATACAACTAATACTTCTAAAAATTAAGAGTTGTGTATGACTATATAATTGTATAATTTTATAATGTCACACTACATATATTGATCATATAAAACACAACGGGGATGCCTCACTTTAAAAAATTCAAAATCCCTTACACTGCTTAGTTAAAAGGACAAGACGTGGAACTGTGTGTGCATATGATATCCAACGCTGGAAATTCCAGTCTTGTCAGTCGATCTCCATTTAATAACAAAAAAATAATAGGCCCCAACAAGAACATCGGGGCCTGCGCAATCAAAACAATCTGACAAATCAACGGTTAAATTAAATTTTATACATAAGATACGCAACGAGCGTACAAATTTACTCAAATTTTCATTACGAACGAAAATCAGTTTTTTTACCTCCTACGTATCTCACTACCTTTCATATTTATTCATTGCACGCATGCCTGTTTCAAAATAATCACACTACAGATATCACAAATTCGAAATTATAACACTGTACACGTAGAACTGGGGGGTACGCGGTGGTGCAGTTGGTTGAGGCACTGCGCTACAAGCCGGAAGGTCGCGGGTTCCGGCTGCACTATGGCCCTGAGGTCGACTCAGCCTCTAACAGAAATGAGTACTAGGAATTTCCTGGGGAGTAAGGCGGCCGGTGCGTAGGACTGACCTTACCACCTTCATGTGCCGACCGTCTTGAAATCTGGAAGCCTCAACCTCCTGGGACCCTATGGGCCCGTCCAGGCCTGTAATGGGATTCCTTTAACTTTACCTTTGCTTAACTTTACCTTTTACACGTATTACTGCACTTTGTTCAATACACACTCAATATACGTGTCGGAAAATTCATGAGATGAAGATGAACATCTAGGTGATACCTACATTTTTTATACAGTCTCTCTTCAATCTGAACAATTTGTTTAGAAAATCGACAAACTACGATCTGACCGACATGTAAAATGACCGGCAGGTCCGTGGTTTATGCGTGTTAGATCCATGTTAACTGTAATTATACGCATTAAGAAATACCACTCTGTTCTGCGCTTTCGGAGATGACGCGTGCAGCTAAACTGACTGGCCTGACGTCCAGACACTGGTTTATCCTGAAGGCTTTATTCAAAGACAATATATAAAAACATACTCCACGTTATATCTGAACTCAGTTTATATACAGTCATCCCCCAGTTTACATCGTTTTGACTTGCGTCTTTTACATTTACGTCCGTGCTGCAACCCAATATACTGTAACAGAGGTGTCCTCGGTTTGAACAATAACAATGTTTATTGCTCTCGGTAACAATATCTTATTTAGCCACGCGCGCCAATTATTAAGTAAGATGCTGAAGATGTCTTCGAGTTGCTGAACTACGATCAGGAGCTTACGCTAGACTATCCTGCAAATCGGAAGCAAAGCTGAGGAACCGGAGCCTGAGCCACAGCCTAATGACAGGACCATGACAGGGTTTTGTTGTTTACTGAAGAGCACGGACTCGTTACGCTGGCATCCAGGCGTCTGAGGTCACTGATACGAATGAGCGGCGAGCAGCAACAACTAGACGAGGGATTTTGGGGATGGCTGCTTGCCTTCAGAAGATTCTAAAGAAGAGGACTTCGTCTCGCCAGTCTTCAGCGCATGATTTCAAGTCTTCAGAGACTCATGCGCGTCCATCTGTAATGACAGAACACTGGAGACGAAGATCCACATGATCCGCCTACTGTAAACGAGGAAGTGGCTCCTTAAATTGCGATGTTGTGGTCGTTTCATGCGTTTTTTTTTCTGTAACTTTTTCACAGGCACGTATATATCTTCTGTCGTGGTCAAAACAGATTGCCTAGGACAATCCTCCAATTTTAACATCGTGTTTATGGGAAGACCTGTCTCGGTTTACGCCGTCTCGACTAACGTCGCCGGTCTCGGGGCCGCCTACGACGTAGGCTGTAATCTGAGGGATGACTGCAGCCAATACGTTCATAACAGATTAAATATTTCACTAAAATAAAGTACGAGAAGCCAACTGCAAGATGCAGAATACAAAATGAAATTCCTCTGTCCCCCTTACTTCAATGCCAATCGCAGCTTTACATAATGCAACCTATTGCACAAACAATGCTCTCAAGATGGAACCATGGCGGGACACATATTAAATCAGTTGTGGTGGAAATGCCGTAATCAAATCTTAACCCATCTTGGACTGAGTTCTGTTGTATATTAGTTCAATTCGCGAATATCCAGTAAAGTAAAGCCTTTAATCTGTTACGGCACAGTAAAACGTGAATGGATTTCAGCCCTGCAGTACATCATTGATAAATGGGTAGTCTAGATGCCGACACTCGCTAAGCTCGGCCAAAGGCGCAATGCCGTGTTCTCAAGACGTTATCAGAAGCCACATGAATCAAGTCCACATCCTTACACCCTGCTCATTTTAAGATCCCTTCTACTCGTACCCTTCCATCCACGGTCCGTTCTCCCAAGATGTCAATCTTCTTCGGTATTTCAGTCTAATATTTATGTACGTCTCTCAGATCGCCATGCGTGCTACACGTTCCTTTACTTTACCAAAAGAAATGAATAAGAAACCTTGAGGAAAACAATATCTCGAAGAACGCATTTGGAAATACAGGCTGAATCAGCTCACACGCACAACTCATGTCCACCAGTGGGCACTCATCTATTCTGCTACGTGTAATCACGGAGCCAGTTTCTGTTTGCAAACCACTTCCAAGTCCGGTGAACGTGACGGTCAACCGGAAATCCGGACACAATCACATGACTGTAGTACACACACTATACCACGGAGCACAAGCACATAACGTTGTTATGCACTGTGGGTTCCAAGCGAAGCCCTACTAAGTATCAATGCTAATAGTCACATCGATCACAGGGGCTACATGGATACTGGAATCGCTTGATTTGTTTACCTCTCAGTACATGCAGGTATGTTCGCGTTTATTGTATTTATTGTACATGTAGAGGCCATAGGTCGATAATTCATGAAAGGTGCCATACAAAATGCCCAATATTATCCCTATACTAGTTCTACACATCGTTATATGTACAATAAAACTGACAGAAGACAAGTCGGAATGTCATTACATAAAGACCTACAAATTCACGTAACAATGCAACTACCTAAACCAGGTGGATAAGCAGCGCTACAAAGTCAGGCTGGCATCGTGGTTACTTCCGCCAGTTTCGAGCGGCAGGGCTGTACAGACAACTGACATGCCACCGCCTCCTCCCCCCCCCCTCCTCCTCCTCCTCAAAAAAGAAGTTATCGTAGCATATCAAGACCATTCAAGACTTCCAAACAACATACTGAGCGATGCAACTGCTCAATGGACAATACCCTGCATTTCAGTTACGTCTAAATGTAAGCGTTGTTTAGCCTCAAACGTCCGAAAGGCTGCCTCATTAACGTCAAGAATGAGGGGTTTCCAAAGGCGTTAATTTCATCCCGACGTCACGAGACTTGTCAACGACCTTTTAAAGTACTATCTAAAAGCAGGCGAGGGGCAAACTGCAGCACTTTTGATAAAGGAAGCCTGTCACAAAAACTCATAAGAGCCTTGTCCTGAGTGACGAATGATATAAAACCGGTCCCTGTGTGATTCAACGCTTCGGAGAATCAGGGAACAATATGCTTGCAAGAAAGGCTGGTTAGAAGCAACCTGGGAGTGACAAGGTTTCTGTTGTAATGACATCATGCAGTATGCTTTTGTCCTGGTTACATTAAACTGCCTACATGCTCCGCGCCTGAAGCAATCGAGTGGAAAGGAAATTACAGGTATCATGCTCCAGACATCCGCGAATTTCATGTTATTTTTTAAATCTAGTTCTCGTGGTGAAGATGAAAAACAAATAATGGAAGTATCTGACTGAAAACTGACTCCTAAACGACTAAAACGAATGGTATTAAAGTTACGTCAATTACCTATTTTTTTAGTAACAATTAATTCAGAGAAGCGAAATGAGCAACAAAAATTTCATGTTACGTGACCACTATTGCAAACTCAGCTATTGTGAAAGTCGCGGAAATCTAATCGAGCAAAACGGTCGTTTTTCACGCCAAGCAAAACGAACAGCACGCGCAACAAACTGTCGACCTGACTAGACGATCGTACTTTCCCTACCACAAGAGAACTTCCACAGCCCAAAGCAGGACGTCTGAGACTGTATTTCTCATGAAGTACTGTGCTTCAGCAATGGCAATGAATCTTAAACAGCCTACTTATTTAAACCAGAACTCCGCAATAATTAAAAAAAAAAACCCCGCTTCCAAATACGCATTAGAAGATGAGAAACAACAAGAACCGTTTTTTAAGCTCATGGTTCCGTGCATCATAATTCAATGTTAATAAAAATCCAGCTAGATGCAACAGTAGGCTGCGGTTACAGTTTTTAGTACTCCTGATGATGGGTGCTGTGACACCCGAAACATGTAGAGTGACTCTGCAGTAATAAAGATCTGCATACTGTTACATCTAGTTGGATTTTTATTAACAACAAAAGCCGTATCACACGAACGTTGCCAAATCAAGTCTCCGACATGCCGAAAAGCAGTTTTAGGGAGCTAATTAATTGCGCTTATGGTATGGTAATGACCTTGCAGGTAACACGCACCTTCTAATTAACCAAATGGAACTTCGCATACATTCGGCATACCGTCTTTTAAGTTCAGCTGGTCTGTGTTTATTTGGCACCACACTTTACGCATATCGTTGTTTACGCTCGATGTTATGTAAGGCAAGAACACAGGGAACATATGTGCCATACAATAAAATACTCTAAACACTAGAGTATACTACTATAGTCGCGTGAACATTCTCCATGTTAGGTACTGCGAAAAGTTCCATGAATGTTGGTACTGCGAAAAGTTCCATGAATGTTAAACACCGTGCTACAAGGAAGCGAGGGTTCCGCTTCTTGCACAATGCAAAGGAGAGGAGGCCGAGAGCGACCCAGATCCGGGACAGACATAAATCCTACCACTGCTGGAAATTGACGTCAGTCGTTCAGTATTTTACTGAAGGTTCTGTGCACAAGTACATAACCGAGCACAAACCGGCTGTGATTCCATCATCTGTGTACTGCGACATTCACAACACACGATCAAGAAATGGATGGGTGGGGCGTCAAAATACAAGGAAACAATGCTTTTGATTTCCCAACGTTTCCCGTACGTCACAGCACGAAGGCTAAAGTATTACTCGCCAATCAATGTTACATAACGCGTTCGTGTCTTACGGAACAGTAAACGGCAGTTCAGTATCTACACTCTCAATAGCGAAGACTCCTTTTTGACAACTTAACCAACGTTAACCTTTTATGGAATTCGAAGGAAGACCCCATCCTGAACCAGACACATCCAGTCTACACTGCCATCATGATTCATTTTAATATTACCCTCCAAGTTGTGTCTAAGTCTTCCACGTGGCGTCTTCCCTGTTTTCCGAATAAGCTACTGTTTGCACATCACATTTCAGGAGATGTATTTTTCAACTTTTCATATTTGACCTTTATCTAGTCCACAGTATTTACCTGCTTCTTTTGCCATTTGCTTAGCTGGATACAATTATGTTCCCCCAATCTCCTCCTTGGCCTTCCTAGTAGCCACTTTCCAAAACTTCCAAGCAACGCTTCAACCCACTTCCTACCTTCCAATCTATGGCTTGTCCAGCCCAGTGATGTTACAACACTAACAACACCAGGTTGGGTTAGGGGCAAGAATCAGCACTGGTGTTCTCTGTTCGACGCTCATGTCCAGTGGCCGCTCGTCCACCCTACCTAATACTGCACACCAGCTTCCGCAACAGACAAAGCATATAAAATGTCAGCGCACATGAACCCTGTTCCTAAGCACCAATCCACCAAGAAGTGTACGCAGACTGGAAGTGAAATTTCATGCTCAAGTCCGTACAGTAATTAGCTGTAAGAAATTCTCATTTTCATGGCGATGAAAATTTAGAATGTGGTATTCTGGAGTGTGCTGTTGTGCTGTCTGGTAGAAATTTACAGACGTTTCGGAAGGACATGCTACCTCCCTTTTTTCAGCGCATGAAAGAGGCCTTCGTAACCCAGAAGATCGCAATCTATGACACTAGTGAAGCTTGACACTCCGTCTGCTTTCTTACAAGGGGAAAGTCCCACCACTCGCGCTCCCGGTTACAGCTGCAAAGAAAAGTGGGCGTTTCCCAGAGCCATCGAAGAAACAGTTGAAGAAAAAAACCCTGCAACGCCTCTACCGCGATATGAACCACAGCCAACAATCCGTGTCGAGTTGTGTCACTACACCAGTGTTTCTCAACCATGGTTCCACGAACATCGTTCGGGGTTCCACCAGACACTGTGAAATATATAAATAAAGACAAATTCTTAAATACCGCGAAGATTCCAAATATTCCTCCAAATATGCTCCATTTTTTTGCAATGTAAGTTGACATATGTGTGTGTGTGTGTGTAGGCCAGGTAGCTCAGTCTGTATAGCGCCTGACTACGGGTTGGACGGTCCGGGATCGAATCCCGGGGGGACGAAATTTTCCGCCCGTCCAGACCGGCCCTGGGGCCCACCCAGCCTCCTGCAAAATGGGTACCGGGTCTTTCCCGGGGGTTAAGTGCGGCCGGGGCGTGCTGCTGACCATTCACCCCCTTCTAGTGCCGCGGTCATGGAAGAGTAGAGCTATACCTCTACCCACCCTCTGAATCACACCGGGCCTGTAACGGGATCACTTTACCTGTATGTATGTGTGTATATATATATACACACACACACACACACATACATGTCTTCACAAACAAGTTTTTTTATAACAGTTTTGCAATAACTGAACTGCGCTCTCCGCCATCAACCTTTTCAAAGGTAGGAGTTCATCCGGATATGAAAAAATTATTCTAAGGGTTCCTCCATCGATAAAAGGTTGGGGAACACAGCTCTAGACTGTCAGCCGAATTACCAAGAGAACCCAGGTTGGTTTTACTCAGTTCCTCCATCCAACGGCGACAGTTACCACGGTCTTCAGACAGCTGCAGCGCAACAAAGAAAATTATTCTACTTTGTCTCCGGTACGTGCCGCGCCAGTTCAGCGACCCCACTGCCCGTTATCACGGCAACAAGAAAGGTAACAACCTCTCCATACAACGCTCAGTGCAGACATCGTCCATATCCACTGTTTCATCTCAGAAATCAAAGCAATTCATACCCAGGTTCTACAATGAGTGCAATTATTTGGAAGCAGAAACTTGCAGCTTAGCAACGCTAATACGAAATTCCGCCACTTAACACAATCTTCAGCCAGTTCCATCGTGAAGGTGTTTCTCCCTCGCCTGACTTACAACAGAAGCTGATTACGATCTCCTATACTTCTAGCACCTATACTGTCTTCGAAGTTCCAATACGGTTCATTTCGGTCTTGTACGATCCCATACATTTGAATTGGATGCCGAAACAAAAGAGAGCACGAGGAAGACCAAAGAAAAACTGGATGGGAGGTAAAAGGAAGGCCATGAACGAAAGAAACCTAAATGAAGGCCAGTGGGAAAATAGGAAGTAGTGGAGTCTAGGTGTCGGACAACGTAGAACAACGTTTTGAAACCGACATGTACATGATCCCATACACTACACAAACCTCTAGTTAAACTTCATACATGCATTAAAATTCGCAGTGGAAAATGCATTATCTACGACGTTTATCTGTTGTAGTTTCCGAAATGGTTCTGGCCTACGGTTGGCGAAAAAAAAAACTACAAAAAAAACCTTACGCCTATATTACGTCAATTAAACTCCACTACTGACAAATCCGGGACCGCAATAAATGCCAATGAGAAGGGCAAAATCACACCCCCCTCTCAACTCGCCATTTTGCTGCAGTCAGCTCTCTTACAGCCAACTGTGTTCCCCGACACACTGTTCTCAAACACCAGGATTCCCGCGTGTCAATACGCTGTTACCAGCCCACGCACGAGACAACACCGATAATGTTCACTTCCTCGGGACGCACGGCTTCGTTACACAACTACAGGGTTTTCATTATATGATGCTGCGCAAGGCCGGCGTAAGCATTCAACTAGGCTAGACCCGGCTCGCTTTGATAGCATCTTCGCAGGATCATAATTTTAAAGTTCTGTACATTACAAGCTACCGAAAGTGATTTCAGCTGCGCCGTACCACGATGGCCAAATGGTGAGTTACCGGTGTCCCTCGAGGCTTCACAATTTCATATTTAATTTTCTGTGTGTGTGGAAATGGAGTGCTTCGGGACATTACCTCCTTTCAGAAATGTTTTACTATGTCTATACATGAACCAGCAAATTAAAACTTAGAATCTGCATACGTTCTTAGCACCAAATGGGCGCGGATTGCGTACGTTCCTCCTGAGCCAGCTGAATCCAGTCTACATCCTCCATCCAATTTCTTTCAGACCCATTTCAATATTATCATGTCACCTATGCCTCATTACTCCAAGCGTCTTTTTCTTTGACGGTTTCCCACCCACAGTATGTGTGCATTTCTCGTCTCTCCCATCCGTGCCACATTCTCCGCCCATATCATCCTCCTCGATCTGATCATCACCTCGCATAACATACGTTATTTTCAACGTATTCTTCGCCATTCACAAGGGCCTGACCGGAACACTGGTAATTCAGCGACTAAGCTCTATGGTTCTCTTCCCCGTTCATTTGTCCAGCTTCTAGGGCCACAAAGCTGAGTCCTGAACTACACGATCAATGCGGGGGTCACAACCAGCAATGCAGCATCATGATGCGGCACACGACTCGTTGCGCTCCATTCATGAATGTCCTGGGGTTGGGTCCCGGGGGTACTCTGAAACGTGTCGCAACAGACCTACAGTTCTATAAAATGTACAGTTCCGCAGGCATCAAGCAGCAGTCTGCATACATAGGCACGAGGCACGCGAATAGCTTAGTAGGGGCCAGTTGAAATGTGATGGCACACGCGCAGAAACCAGATTTCGTCTTTCGGCGAAACGGACGAGTCTATTTAAATCAGCGGGGGCGTCAATTCAGTCGACTACTGGCAGCCGAGGTGTGCGCATCAGCGGTAGTAATGCTGGATACACCATGTTCCGAAGCAGTGTGAAGGGTATGGGATACCCACTCCATTCGCCAGTTTCCCCTTCACTCCCCTTCCGTGCGTCACCGTGTGCCATCACATAACAACTCGAGTCTAACAGATACAAATTTATGCTCTTTTCATACGCAATGTCGCATACAATACGTGCGGTCGTCTCGCTACCCGAGCATCAGGCGGTCGGTGTGTAAAGCAAACCACCATCATACGGTGGTAAATCCGCGTCGAACTTTATTTTCACTTCTTTCTTTACGTTTAGGCATAGAGGTGTAGCACACCAGACACTGCAAAATTATCAATGGGTCCGGCAACATACGTTGGTGACGGGCCACCACGTCCATTACAGTCTAATGTTACAGGCGGACAAAAATAATACTTTCCTTTTGTTTTAAAAACAGTGTACATTTCTGTAACCCAAACGCTATTCCAGCGTTACAAGCGTAGATTCGGACTCAGTATCCGTTATAACTCCCACAATCCCAGTCTAGAAGGACTGACGAACATCATGACAAAGATTCAGACTGCATGTCTCCAAGCCAATATGCGGAATTATGACCCTTCCGATTACCGGTCAGCAACAAGACACTGAGTTTGTTCTACGATAGATAATATGGCCCATCAGGATGAGTAGGACTATAAGAGGCACAGGTAAAACTCTCTCTGTGCATAACTAATCACCACACCGCAAAGTACAGGGTAGACTGGAAGCACATCTCCAAGAGTTACTAATCTCTAGAGTAGCTATCAGCAAAATGCGGTCCTTCTGCCCTTGCAATGCGGCCTTCGATCTAATTTCAGAAACGAGAAACAAAAAGATAGGAAATTAGACGAATAAATATTTTATCCGCCTTCATAAAATATTATGACGTTGTTTGCGGATCAGAACATGTATTTTTTTTTTTACCAATGAACACTTGGTTTATTTGATGGCTGTCAAGGGAACAACAAGTGAGGATTTGTAAAAGGTAAAGTGATCCCGTTACAGGCCCGGTGTGGCCCAGAGGGTGGGTAGAGGTATAGCTCTACTCTTCCATGACCGCGGCACTAGAAG
>Ga0123352_10017439_pt1 | contig 11443 bp, 8 predicted proteins | sample TergutLab28metaG_FD_89700 | JGI IMG/M metagenome (GOLD analysis project Ga0123352, IMG submission 89700) | Labiotermes labralis P1 segment gut microbial communities from Petit-Saut dam, French Guiana - Lab288 P1 | ecosystem: Host-associated > Arthropoda: Insects > Digestive system > Gut ...
ATTTGCAACAATTGTTTAGTTTTAATAACCAATAATTACTTCCATTAACAGTCCAAGGCCGTCTGTCATGGCAGTCATCACTCTGAAAGCCTCGCTGTATATAACACCAGCTCACTGCCAATGGACAGCTGTATATTGTGTGTTTAGTGTTTTGTATGTTATAAGGTAACACGTCTGCACACTGCGTTGGGCAGACAGACAGGAAACCGTTTGTACATTTTACAGCAACGTGTTTTTAAAATAGTTTGCGAAACTGAGGATGGCCTTGCATAAGTCGAAACATGTTCAGCTACTAAATAAAATAGATTTTAGTTTAGACAACATTTATATCAACTACATGTATTCATTTTAATGCTATTCTCCCATTTACCCTCCGCCTTTGTTCCTCCGTTAATGAGACCTCCTGAAGGATTTGGTTCTAGTGTGGTGTCTGCCCAAAAACACTGTTGACGTCGTGTTGTGGTTCAGTAGAACATATAAGCGTGAACAGAAATTAATCTATTCATAAAGAAATGCCGGTCAAAGAAATGAAAATTAGTTTTATTATTAAGCACAAATGATGTAAATTTCTACACTATCTAGAACTGGTTAGTGTTTCTCGTAATTACATTATACTGTTAACAAACTGTAGTTAACCTTATGGCTGCAACTTCGTTGTATATTGGAATTACATTTTAACTTGTGAACAGTATTACTATCACTCCTGTGTTAACACAATTATTGTAATTGCTCTTTGCAACATAACTGTAATGGTTTATGTTGCAAACACACCAGCTGCACTGTTAGCTGTACGTGCCGTTGGCTCGCAGTTACACATGAACTCGCTAATACTGACACTGATAATTTGCACACACCACCCCTTGTCAGTTGGATATATTTCAGATATCAATCTTCGTATAGTTATAAGTTGGAACCGCCCATGAACGATGCCATTTTCATATGTGGATTTACACGGAGACAATAGATGACTAATTACTAATAATATTGGCACCATAATTCTTCATGATTGTTTGACTGTAATGTACCCAATGTACATGTTAACTAGTACGGTTTCCCCCACGAAAAACTGCACTTATTTTGTGATGGCTTCCCCTCTATGAAGAAGTCATGATTAGAGAGTGTTGTACTTTGCCGCCCCCACAACCGACCCTCTGATGTCAAGGCCAGGCCTCGCCCCTTGGCTGCGCGAACAATCACAGCAAAGCACCATTCACCACCAAACACCCCCTTTTCTGCGCGACCAATCACATAAAAGCGCCAGCACAAAGCGAACAATCACATTAAACACCCTACCCCCAAGCTGCCAATCACATATTAGCACTCCGAGAAAGCGGCCAATCACATTAAAGCACGCCGCCACTGACCTTATGGTGCCGCGGACCGGCTCCACCAAAATTTTGCGTGACTAACCCTATGGTGATAAAAGTGGGTCGCCCTTATGAATATGCAAATTATGTACTTGATATTCGTGCGTTCTATTTTGGTATGCAAATGAAAATATTTATACGGTCTTTATTGGTATGCAATTATGTAAAATAATTTAGTCCCAGTCGCAATAGTTCAAATCTGTAGACTGAAGTTTATTAGGTTGGTCGCTATGTTACAATAAGAAGGACGCGTGTTTTTTCAATATGAAAGTCAGAGCGGTGTTTACAATACGGTTGAAATTTTAAATTTATAACCTAACTTCTTACAATATGGTTGCTATAGCACGCTACTTTTAAAATAAACCTTTTTGCGAGAGCAGGCAAGACCACCGATTCTGACGTTTGGACTTTACCCTGAGCATAAGCAGATTTGAATAAGCACAAGTTCTCCAGAAGAGCTAAATTCTGAGAACAAAATGCAGCGCCCCGGGCAGAACCCATTAACATTCCTTTAGGCCGATAACATCACAAACCCTCTTAGACAATTGTACATAACTCAGGCCATATCCATTAGTGTTATAAAACCACTTAGCTGACATGACGTATTATTTATACAAAAATGGTGGATGACCTAATTTCGGTAGACAGTATGGCACCTAACCATATTTTAGCATCTGATATGTAAACAAATTACGTAGTATGTAAACAAATATGGCGGACAACCTAGCCACAGACGATCACTTTGTGTAAACAAATATGGCGGTTGACCCAATTTCGGCAGACAGTATGGCGACTAACCTAACTTAACCTCTGATATTTAAATATATGAGGTAGTAAATAAAAAAATATGGCGGATGACCTAATTATGCCATACTGTGTGGCGCCCAAATTAATTTTAACCTGTAAACAAATGACGCAGTATAAAAGAAGGATTGCGGGTGACCTAGTTATGCTAGAGAGTATGACGCCGGCCTTTATTTTCAATGCAGGCTAACTTAACTTTAAGGTTCCCTATTTTGAAAGGGCGCCAATTTTAAATTTGTTCTAACGTAAGTCTAATTTTGAATTGATGCCTACCGCTTCTTTGAATGAACGCCATTTTTGACTTTGTTCTAACTCAACGTTAAGATTGAATCGGAACTTTCGGCCATTTTGAATGAGCGACGCCTTTAAATTTTTCCTAACGTAACTCCGCCATTTTCCAATATGACCCCAACGGGCTAACTTTAAATGAAACTTAACATTCATGTCCGCCATTTTTCAGTAAGACTACCTGCCCGCCACTTTTAAATTTTTCCAACACAACTCCGCCATTTTGCAATACGACTGCCAGCGCGATGCTTTAAAATTTAAACCTAACCATAAGGTGCACCATTTTACAAATAAGGCTACTCCGTGGCCTTAGTCCGCACGCGAAGTATACCGACATAGCGGCCAACGATGGTCGGCGAAGTTAGTGCCAACTTTTGTGGATAGAGGTGTATAACGTGGTCAGCGCAACGGGTCGCCAAGCCGTTAATGTGTTTTGTAGACCTGGAGCCGCTATTTTTTCATTCAAGTAGCTCCTCAATTGAACTCACGAGGCTGAGTGTAATCCGTTTCAGACTCACTACTACTCAGAAAATCCGGTAGCGCCGGGAATCGAACACGGAACCTGTGCAAAATTTTAATTAACTTTATATGACTTTGTGTTCCTCGAAAATAGTTGGCTGAAGCATTAAGATTCCGGACTCGTGGTTGAACTATTCTAGCTTCGAATCCTGCGGCTTTAACCATCTTTTTTTTTAAAGAATCTTATTCCAGGCATAAGGAAAATAAATACACAATTTGTTCCTTTTTAATATGCAAATGATAATATTCATGCGGTCATTATTGTAATGCATTTGCGTAAATTATTTTAGTCCCATTCGCAATAGATTTAAATCGGTAGACTGATTTACGTTTATTAGGATAAACGCTATCTTACAATAAGACGGACGCTTGCATTTTTCAATATAAAAATGAGAGCAGTGTTTATCAGTTTTTACAATGCGGCTTGTATTTTTAATTTATAACCTAACATCTTACAATATGGTTGCCATATCACGCTACTTTTAACATATAACTTAAACGCGAGAGCGGGCATTACCACTGAATCTGATGTTTAGTATTTTCCTCGGGGTTAAGCAAGTTTGAACATGCAAACAGTTGGTCAACAGCTCAGAGTGCTGAGTCATTATGCATCGGGCTAATCCCATTAACATACCTTTAGGCAGATAACATCACAAACCCACTTAGACATCTTTACATGCAACAGGCCATATCGATTAGCGTTAGAAACCCACTTAGCTGACTCATTCCTTTCACCCCCTCAGGCCAAATCAATTAGACACATAAAGATCTCAATAGCCATTAGCGAAACCATAAGGGGTGAGCTATAAATAGTATGTACGACAGGTACTGAAATATTCTGAACTCTGCTTCTGAATTGTTGAGACCTCTGTTTCGTTACGAAGGGTGCTTTTTACGAAACCTGTCAACGGCACCGCGTTCGAGACCTGTCGTAGTCTGCGCTACTGTGTTCGATACAAGTCGTCGATACTTGTTGCCTGCAGCAGTGTTTGGAACTACGTTTTATAATTAATTTCAAGTAAGTGGTATTATTAGAAATCAATATATAATGCCCAAGAAAATGTTTCTTAGTAGGGAGAGAGGTATTCTATCTGCTCAGATTACCTCTGTAAGCAGGGAGGAAATAGCCTTTACTAGGAGGAACAACCCATTGTCGGAACACCTACCGTTTATGTTTTGGGATGAGACCTCAAAATTTTTGCCAAAATTTAATGCCACCGAGCGTAGACTTCTAATCAAGTTTAATTCTCCGGTTGTAGAGCAAAACCCCGGTTTTTATCTAAAGTTATGCATTACAGCATTGACAAACTACCTAGTTGATAACGTGCCAGGAAGAGATTTGGTTGGTTTCAGAATCCGCAATACTGAAAACGTAGAGGATAAATTGGTTGGCATTAGTTTGCTTCGCCGCGACCAGCTTAAGCCTGATGTGGGCTAGGCCGTACTCGGGAAGTTGATTCAGAGCAATGCTAGATTCGACTTGAGTGACCGCCTCGAAGTACATCTGGACCATGTTAGGGTTCAAAAGACGAAGGGGCGGTCATCAAATGCGAAGAGTGCAATTAAAAAGAGTATCGTTACAGTTTAGTCGGCTCTCAGTTGTTTGGCTTCTGCACTTATTATTATTTTGGCTTGTGTTAAACTTTTAACTTAGGCATTTAATTTAGTCTTCGTGCCCCTGGTACGGTGTTTATATTAGACAGCCCTTTAAATAGTTGCTAGTGGTTGCCTATAAACGTTTATAAATTACGAACCGAGGGTGATGAAACAGTTAAATAATCTGCATTGTTGAGAATCAATCAGAGATATTTCATTTTAAGGAAATTTTCAGTACAGTGGCGTACTGAGGGGGGTGTTGGGGTGTCAACCCCCCTCTCGAATTTCGGAAGGCCCTCCAAAATCGTGCCAAACTCAACCCGACTGAGATAACTGTTAAAAATCGCTGAATTTTGGACGCCAACACCCAAAGATGTTCGGAAAAAGGGCAGTAAAATTCTAAAACTACCGCCGGTTCGCAATTGGTATACATTAGCAATGACAAATAAATTGATTGTCGTCATAAATAGTCTTAAATTACCAAAAAGTAAGAAAATTTTACGATTACGACATGAAATTTGTTATACCAAATTACGGCTGCCTCCAGAACCCCTGATTAGTGGGCTACCGCCAACAGATCCCCGTTCTCTCTGTTTTAAAATGAATTTGTTGAACCCCCTCCCCCGAACAAAATTCCTGGGTACGCCACTGATTCAGTACAAATGTTTAGTGCCAACACGCAGAAAGTGAAGTTAAAAGTTTTGTAATTCTCAAATTATGTTACTTACGTTTCTGTTTCGGGCCTGATGGAGGCACAGGAAATTTCAGCGTAAATAATTTTGGAGTTATGCATTTGCCTGGTAGTGTTAGAAACACCATCTTACATCACTCGCACACCATACTTACTCATAACTTCACTAACAGCTTTTTTCTTCACACCAATCACAGTCCACACACGACATTTTGGCTGCATCGCTGTCGCGAAACGAGACTGACCAAATTGTGTTGAGTGCTGTTGAGTCTACCAACTTGCGCCATCTTTTCCAGTATATCTTTCACGAGGAGGAATCGAGCATTTCTACATAATATTTTCTTAATTCGTCAAGGAAAGAGAAACTAAAACAGAGATATTTTAGCGGTTGTCTAAAAGTGCATAAAATTCCATTGCCTAAATAAATAACGCAGTCGTTCGATGCCCCTGCTTCTTCAATTTCGGTGTCCCAAACAATTGCAGATATCCGGTTTGGGGACAGGAACCCCGTTCTCTTACGTACAGACATTGCAGAGTGCTGACTCAGGAATTAATATTCAGTCCGGCTTATTATTATGAAGTTAGAACAAGTGGTAACGTATTGAAATGCCATATTATTTCAACTGGTTTATCGCTCTAATATATAGAGATCAGTCTGTTTATTTCTACATACCATGCCGCAGTTGGAATTGTAAGCTAATGGAATTTGCGAACGAAGCATTTCATCTGTAAGTAAAGCTAAATTTTTATCTCATTGAACTGCCAGTCATTACCTATATTTACTTGTACGGGCGAAATTATGCATCCTGTTTGTATTAGATTTGAAACCATCCTCGATGGGACAGAAACTGGACTGAAATGTAACACAGGCATTACATAAAGTTTAGCATTGGCATTTTATCATATACAGACAGTTGTTACTTAGTCCATTTTAGCAGTAATATATCCTGAAAACGTCGAACTAAAGAGTGTCTTTGTTTTGAGTACAGTATCACGGCCAGTAAATTATGTCATCATGTGACGTAAAGCGGGATACACAGAAAAAATTTCTTATACGAAGCACGCTTTCAGTAAGAGACTTCCTGTAACAGCAACTCTTTGCAGAGTGAACGAAGCTTCACAGTGATATGCGTGGGTTCTCCGCAAGTGCTGGGCGAAGGAAAGAAGATCCAGTGCAAAACATTTCTCCATAAGGAAATGAGTCAGTGGGTTAGCATGAAAACAAACAGAGGAGACTTCCAAAGATTTCAGGTTGTCTATAAACTGCTATTCATGACGTGCATAAGCACAAAATTTGGTAAAGTGACCGGAGCGCGAATCTGACCACAAAACATTATATATAGTGGAGAAAACGTGTGGGGCTATAATACTAAGCCTGTATATGACTGTGCGGGCATTTAAATGATTACGTCAGACGGTTAAATTACCTCAGCAGCGGTAATATTATTGAACTGTGTGGGAGGCTCCATGCTGACTTTTTCAATTCAGATAAAATGTTAATTAACGGTATTGACATGAACATTAAACTTACACGTGCAACAGAACCGTTTTTTCTTTCAGCCCCTTCAGACGGCAACAAATTGCGTGTCAAGATTTTAGACGCTAATATTTTTATCACAAGTCGAATTGAAACTCCCTCTTCGGTCAGCTCGTGCTAATGTTTAAACTATGAATCGCAAAGCACATTATCCTGTTAAACATATTCAGATTGGAACATTTGCAACGAGTTCTGGGGCCCAGCAAGTCTCTATAGATAACGCATTCCTTGGACCATTTCCCGAAAGGATTCCCATAGCATTCGTTAAAAACACCGCATTCGTTTTTTCTGCCAGTACGAATACATTCCACTTTCATCATTATTATATGACTAATCTTGTGCTCTTCGTAAACGGTGTTCAGAACCCTTCCGAAACGCTGACATTTGATTGCTCTTCAACCTTTGGTGCTACCAGGGCTTACGAAAAACTATTTTCAATTACGGTTGTAGGTCACGACAACCGTGCTCACATGATTACACTGGAAATGTTCACAAAGTTTTTCTACGTATTAGCATTTGACCTGACGTATGATAGGGAGGCTGACGAAGATCTGATATGTGTACCTCGTCATGGAAATGTGCATTTAGAGGCACGCTTTAAAAACCCGCTGCCTGACCCTGTGATATGCATTTTTTATGCTGAATTCGCAGGACACATAGAAATTGACCACTCTAGGAACGTTACAGTAGAATGAATACCATTCAAATTCGTAAAGTTTTAGCTAAACATTTAAACTACTTTCAAGAAGTGTATCCATAAGATCTTTTACTATCCAAACTTATAAAGCCCGCGATAATTGTCATTAACATTGATAAGCATTACATACCCTGCTCGCATTGGGTTTCCGACTGTTTTTCCGACTCTGGGTACGCCGAATATTTTGATTCGTACGGACTACCACCATTCAAACTTAAAATCAAGGCATACCTACAGCGCCACTCAATTTCTTGTATATTTAACGCCACAGACTACAGGGTTAAACTTCGAATGTCTACGGACATACTGCTGCTTGTACGCACTCCACAGAGCCAGAGGTATATCCATGACGTCATTCGTCATGATGTTCATTCCTGCTCGCTACCCTGCAACGATAAAAAGGCAGAGGGGCATGTTCCGCGCTCAGTTTGGATTGTGTTCCGATAGCGACCGGTTGGAGGAGCAGCAGTCGTGCAAACCACAAATATAAATAAGGTACGTACACTCATGTTCTATCAGTTGACAATGTCTCTCTAAGTGATTGATTTCACATAATTGGAAGGGCGAGATGGTGATAGCGTGGTCAAGGAGTTGACGGCTGTCGACTTTCACAGTAACCGCGTTGCGTCATATTTATTTAAGAGGCCGTACGGTTGTGAAGAATTAACAATGTTTAACACCCGAATAAATGAACTTATTGAATACGGTTGAAATTGGAATGATGGTGATGTACTGTATTCAGAGCTGGAGACTGTTGTATATGTCGAGGCATCATCCGCTGTTGCAATCTATTATTTCGGACCCCAGAAAACTCAGTTTATCTGCGGAAATATTGAGCGTACCGTTATTGACATCACTCAGCTAGGATGCCCTTCACTCACCGACATAAGTCTACAGGGCATTAGCTGCACGTTTCTATGTCACAACAAGTCTAAACATGTTTGTGCATTGCGGACTGCCTATTCATTAGCACAGTGGCTCAACTATCACATTTTATTCTGCAGTATTCAAAGTGTTTTTCTCAACCGGTATTTCATTAATGTATTCCAGATAACTGCGTGGGGGTTACTTCGGCGTACTTACTACCTCAACAAACAACAAACAATGTACGTCTCCATCTAAATCAATGATGATAACCCCAAACCGGTAGTGAAAATTGGAAATTCTTCTGGTCACGCAATGTTAAACGAGATGCAATGGTTCATTTTGGTGATATTCAAAGGTGATATTCCCAAGAATGAAGTGCACAAATTTGTTGACTCACAACATAACCTTTCAGTGTACTTTGGACAGTAACCCACATCACGAGTGAGAACACTGAAGTGCATCTAAGTAAAAAAATTGATCACAGCTCCTGGAATTGGCAAGTGCTGGCCAAGACAGAGAAATGATCAAATACATTACACTCGAAGAAGAACTTGTAGAGTGGCGTGATAAGTGTTTTGAATCCAAATCTTTTTGTACACCTCCAGACATATATGCCATTGATTTCAATGCATTGTGGAATGAACTAAAATATAAAAACACGTCTCTTTCTGGTGATAAATAACGCTTATAAGCGTGGATAATTGTATGCAATTATGCAATTGAACAAAAAAATCGTACCTTGTATGTGTTTGTAAGATATAAATTTGTGTCTTTATTTATTATCCTTATACGTGGGATCCTTTAAAAAAGAGATGGTTAAATCCGCAGGATTCGAATCTGGAATAGATCAACTCTAAGTCCGGAATCTTAAAGCTTTAGCCAACTCTTTTCGAGAAACACAAAGTCATATAAATTTTAATTTAAAGTAAGAGCATTGGTAGCCACATTATAAAATTTAAAGTTATCGCGCTAGTAGCCATATCGGAAAGTGGTGGACTTGGGTTGGAAAAAAGTTAAAAATGGCGGTAATTCAAAATGGCGGAAAGCGCCGATTGATACTTAAAATTAGCATAAATTTTAAAACTAGCGCGCTGATAGCCATATTGGATAATGGCGGACTTGGGTTAGAAAAATTTTAAATTGGCGCTCTTTCAAATATTCAAAAATAGTAGCCAGCGCCATACAGTCTAGCATAATTAGGTCATCCGCTATCTTTGTTTACATACTACGTTATTTGTTTACAGGCTAAAGTTAGGTTAGGTGTCATACTGTCTACAGAAATTAGGTCATCCGCCATATTCGTTTACCTACTATGTCATGTCAGCTAAGTGGGTTTCTAACATTAATGGATATGGCCTGAGGCATGTACATGTGTCTAAGAAGGTTTGTGATGTTTTCGCCCTAAAGGAAAGTTAATAGGTTCTGCCCGCGGCGCTGCACTTTGTTCTCCGTATTTAGCTCTGCTGGAGGCCGTGTGCATGTTCAAACCTGATTACCCTCGGGGCAAATTCCAAACGTCATATTCGGTGGTCTTGCCCGCTCTCGCAGAAAGTGATATTTTAAAAGTAGCGTGCTATAGCAACCATATTGTAAGAAGTTAGGTTATAAATTAAAAATATCAACCATATTGTAAACACAGCTCTGACTATCATGTTAAAAAAACATAGCGACCATCCTAATATACTTCGGTCCACTGATTTTAACTATTGCGACTGGGACTAAAATATTTCACATACTTGCATACCAATAAAGACCGTATAAATATTATCGTTTGCATACCTAATTAGAACGCATGAATATCAAATACATAATTTCCATATCAATTACGCTATTTGCCTATTCATTAGGGCGACCTACATTCATTACGAAAGGTTAGTCACGCAAAAATTGGGCGGAACCGGTCCGTAACACCATAAGGTCGGTGGCGAGGTGCTTTGAGGTGATTTGCAGCTTGGGGGTAGGGTGTTTTGATGTGATTGGCCGCTTGAGGCTAGGGGGTTTGATGAGATTGGTCGCTTTGTAGGGGTGCTTTTATGTGTTTTGTCTCGCAGAAAAAAAAGGGGAAGGGCTGGTGGTGGGCGTTGCTTTGTTGTGATTGGTCACGTAGACAAGGGGCACTGCCTGGCGGTGACGTCAGCGGGCTGTTGGAAGGGGGAGGCAAAATGCAACCCTCTCTACTGACGTGCCTGTATATGTCTACTTGAGAGTGGAGTTGGTAGTCAACTAACTTGCAGGCGACATTAGAGCCGGCCTCACCTGGCTTCAGACAATGGAAGTGAAACAGTTTGAACTGGAAAAGCCCTGCTATGCAACCAGGAAAGTTCTGGAAAAGTCATGTGACCCTAACATAATCCTTCTAAGATCTGGGAACGTTACGTAAGTATTAGGAAATGCACCAGCATGATGCAACCCTTAGTAACAAATGTAAACTTGAAAATACTGCACAAAATTTACACAAAATGTAACCGTTGCATGAACACACACATTGGGGAATTTATGTTCTGAACAAGTTTGTTCACTGAGTGTGCTACTACTGTAAACATTGCAGTATGTACAATTGGCTATGTCCGTTGGCACGTGATCAGCGTACTGCCCACTAGCCCGCGATACTAAAGGTAAACGCGTCCAGTAACATGTCTCCAGACTGCACGGCGTCATATTAGGGAAACATTGTGGGCGATTTAATGACACTTTTATTTTATTTCATATTTAATTTGTATTTGTTGGGTGGAGGTTGTAAAAATCTAGCTATTATCTTTGCCATTTCTGTCTGTCAATCTGTCTACCAGTGGAAATTCCGGAATCGACGAATCGGTTTTAATGAATTAGGCCAAATATTGTGGATTTTAAACACCAAATTAAATACCCAAAAAACGACAACAACGAAATACACTTTAAATTAAAACACACACATGTTTCGCCTGGCATTCCAGCTATCGCAATGCAAAGTTTCAACCAGACACTGCAGCCACATTAATCACACGTTTTGTGCACAAAAGCCTCTTACTGTTCCACACTACGTACTGTGCTGCTGCTAACATAAGGGGACACAAGCAGTGGCGTATCGTGGAATTTTG
>Ga0123352_10017443_pt1 | contig 11442 bp, 5 predicted proteins | sample TergutLab28metaG_FD_89700 | JGI IMG/M metagenome (GOLD analysis project Ga0123352, IMG submission 89700) | Labiotermes labralis P1 segment gut microbial communities from Petit-Saut dam, French Guiana - Lab288 P1 | ecosystem: Host-associated > Arthropoda: Insects > Digestive system > Gut ...
AGGATGGATCTCCAGGAGGTGGGATGTGGGTATGTGGACTGGATTGGGTTGGCCCAGGATAGGGATAGGTGGCGGACGCTTGTGAGTACGGTAATGAACTTTCGGGTTCCATGAAATGCGGGGCATTTCTTGACTAGCTGCAAACCAGTTAGCTTCTCAAGAAGGACTCTGCAGCATGGAGTAAGTAAGTAAGTAAGTAAGTGATGCTGGTATTTAAATTCCAGCTACTGCCCAGGACAGGGGGGTTTTAAATTTATGGTATCCTAGGATGCATTCACGACCATACATTGCACCAAGGTTGGCAACACATTAAGAATTAAAGGTCTGTTAGTGCACTGAGGCCAGCACTAAAGGGAATACATTTATTTGTCCTCCAACACAATCCACATTTAAAGTAGCAGCAACCTGTAACCAGTATGGTAATTATAGCAGTTCACCAACACCATTAATTATCACACCCACAGGTCTAGTACTTCCGTATCTTTGTCACATGTTGATGCAGTGTACACTACTCTGCTACATGTTGAAATACTGCCATAACAGCAATCATGAATTTGTAACATTGCACAGGCCACACTCAGTGACATCATATATTAACCAAAAACATTACTCCAGTTTACTTACGTTAGTGAACACTTTATCCAGTCCATCCTTGTCACACAAATCCACGACAATGGATGTCACTTCCTTTCCTGTTATTTCCTCAACCCTTTTCAGACATTCTACAACAATTCAAGCCATATCTGAAACCAAAACTCAAGCACAAAGACACAATAATTTACAAACATATGCTTATTTCAATAAACAGACATTAATACACTTTACTTCCTTTTTAACACTTACGTGTCACAAATATCATTACTTACGTTAAATAATATAACAGACTGGGATGGAGGGGGTGGTGAATGACCGAGTCCTTGGTCATTTAATAAAATTCTTTAAACAGAAAATGCTAAATACATTCAAATGAAACAGGCAGGCAATGGAGAATAGTTAATAGGTGAGAATCCACAAGGAAGTATGACCTATTTGAAGGTATTATTCCAGCATTCCTACAGACTGATCAAATCAAGTCATTACAGCAAGCAACATGACACAGATTCTAAAGTGGTGCTTCCTATACCCTAATTCAGTGTTACCTCTATATGCACCACACCACTGTGTGACTAGAGACACGAATTTTATGAAATTAAATTTTAAGCACAAGCTCTAAGGGATAAAGAGTGAACATTTAAACAGGACCAATGATTAACGAATACGCAGGATAACCTACGTTGCTGTTGAAGTGTCAACTTCAAACAGGTGTTGATGAGCATCACATTAAACATAAAAAATCCTGGGAGTTTTGAGATTTTCTGCAGCAGCATAGCTAAGGATTCCATTCTCATGGAATTTGATGCTGCATGAATGGGTATTGGATCCCAACATCTCATTCAGGCAACAAAATGTCCTCCTCTTTAAGGATAAACAAGTACTAGAAGAATGGAATTCCCTTCATGCACTCTTGCCTTCCTATCACTGAAGCAATGTAAATGATATAAACAAATTGAGATTAACTTCAAAGAATATATAGTGATAGGTTTCTGGCCCCACAAAGAACTAATACCTGTGAATTTCTTACATCTGTTCACTACAATTAATATGGTTCAATACAAATCCTACTGTCTTCCTACATCCAATTTCATTATAACTTCATCTACAACATTTTCAAAATGTACACAAAAACAGACTACATTTTTATGTAGGTTATGCCATAAAGTAAAACTTCCAGCCATTAGATCCAAATCCTTCAGCTACACAAGGCCCTAATATATTCTTTTCAGATATTCATGAGCAAAACATTTTTAAAATGCTGTAAACACTTCAATTCTATTCTGATCCAAAAGTCTGTAACATTATATGTACATGTGTATTATAAAGCACATCCCTCAAGAGAAAAATTTGTTGTTTTCTAAGATAATTAAATCAAACTTCACCTACAGTACAGACAAAATGCATCAGACATGTTCATTTTAAACAAACTAGACAATTCAGATTTGTGTGGGGTGTTGCTCAGTTAGAGGTGGCCAAATCGCCACTTACCCTGGCCAACAGAACTAGAGTATTGTTTTCAGACAAGACAAAAGCTATCCATAGTCTGAAAAAAGTGTTTGCAGGGAAAAATCAGTAGACCTTCCCAATGCATAGGAGAAAATACCATGTTTTTAGCTTTAGTTGTATGTGTTTTTTGCTGGCTTGACTTTGCCTTACTTTAGTAACATCTATAACAACATAACCTCCCTTGTTTTTTTTAACTAATTATACAATATTTTCAAATTGTAGTTTAAAAGGAGTCTTTTATTCACAGAAAACATTTTCAGAATGAGTGTTTCACGTGCTTTGTTAGTGGTCTGATTAGTTAGAATTTTGCATTTTCATATGAAACTTTGTCATATGCAAGACTGCAGGAAAATCAGATCACAAAATTGTGACTCACTCCAGTATGATGCCTTGTTATCAGCAGGGTGGTCCAAACAATGACTCATTTGTACTACAGTTCAAAGTGAACAAGTTGTTTAGCAAACAGGTCTCTTATCCCTTGTTTCTGCTTCTAAAGAAATGGCCAGTTCAGCAGCAGCAGTGGTGCTGGTGGCAGTAAATGTAACCCAGGGTCAGGTTTGTAAAACAACATTTTGTGTGTATAACTGCTTTACAAAATATGTGTTTCCAAAATAAGAAAACAAACTTGAAACTTTCCAAGTGCTTAGCTCCAACAGCCACAGCATGTGACATCAGTAAAGCCGATGTTTTTACAAAAAGTAAGGTGGTGAGGTCATCACGAGATCAGGTGATGCTGTTTTCATGCCACTGAGAAAGAACATTAGCATTCCAAACAGAATAACAAATTTTGATTATTCTGAGCAATATGTACAGCCATATACATTCACTTAAAACACCAACACATGCACTTTGTATTTAAAATATTATAAAACCTCACTTGGTTAAAAACATTTTAAAAAATCATTCATAGGTTTCCAACATGTTTCGGTTGTTACTTCCAACCATCATCAGGGAGCCACAAGGTTCTACTAAAGTTACTTATGTGTTCTATATTTATGGTGGAAATGGCATGGTGACAGCATGTCGTTTCATGTACCCGATGTTTCTGGATATGTTACACGCGGTCCTCCTCTTGTCTATCAGGATCTGCAAGTGTACTGCATGGCGTGAGTTTAGTTAGGTTCGCCACAGGAAAACAGTCATCAACGCCACCCACTTCAGGATAAACCAGGAGATTAAATTCCTGTACCAAAGGTAGTGAACCTAACTAAACTCACGCCATGCAGTACACTTGCAGATCCTGATAGACAAGAGGAGGACCGGGTATAACATATCCAAACATCGGGTACATGAAACGACATGCTGTCACCATACCATTTCCACCATAAATATAGAACACATAAGTAACTTTAGTAGAACCTTGTGGCTCCCTGATGATGGTTGGAAGTAACAACCGAAACATGCTGGAGACCTATGAATGATTTTTTAAAATGTTTTTAACCAAATGAGGTTTTATAATATTTTAAATACAAAGTGCATGTGTTTGTGTTTTAAGTGAATGTATATTGATACAATATGCATGGTGAAAGATTAAAAATATGTACAGCCATATTTTAATCTCAAGCTCAGACTAATTTCTAAATCATAAAACATAACTCCGTCTTCATTTAATCTGCTGTCTGTCTTGTGATGGGATCAAAGCCTCTTCCAAGGTGAGTTCCCCACTGAGTGCAACCTAGTGCTTCCACTTTCAATTTCCAGTAACCTATCTTTCCCGAATGTCATCCAATAGCTGCTTACGTCTTCTCTGTCTTCCTGTCACTTCTAACTTTCCCTCTATCTTCCCTTAAATAACGTGTTTTAGAAGGCAGTTCCTATGCAAGATGTAATGAATCCAGTTAGCCTTCCTTCTTTTTATTGTATGTAGGATATTCCTCTCCTCCTTGACTCTATGTAACAATTATTCATTCTCACACAATCAGTCCAGCTGAACTTCTCCACCCGTATGCATCACCATAAAAAGCTGTGCCAAAAATGTAGTACTTTACTGAGTTCTTCTTTAAATTGATGTCCAATTTGCTGGTGAAAACAGTCTTCTTCTTGCTGAATGCTGCTTTTGCCATGGAAATCCTGAACTTAAATTTCACATCTACATCTTGCATAATTTGCTATCATGCTACCCTAAAAGCTGAAATATTCCACATTCTCAGGTTGTTTTTGATCTATCACAACCTGTATTGGTGATGGCTGCATTGTGATTTTAATTCCCTAGTTTTTACTACATTAATTTCCTTGTCTAAGTTCTCTCCAATCATAACTCTGTCTTAGCAAGAAAAAATACAGACAGCAATTTCTTCCACTTTAAGGTCATTAAAACATTTGGGCTTAAAATGAGATGTGGCTGTGTGCAATAACTTAAATTCCTGTGTACAAAACATGGCAGGATATTAGGTTGTACATGGCCAGCATTTTACCTGTACAATATATGAGTAAACCAGAACTGTACAGTTAATTACGTCTGGCAATATTCTACCAGAAATGGGAGACTCTGTGTCCATGTAGATACCGTAAATCACAAACAATCAGCTGTCGGCATGGATTCCAAAAGGCCGCCTGGATCATAGCATCCTTCATTAATTACGAAGTGAGTCTGTCTGTTAGCAAATAAACATTAATGTCTCTTCCAAAAGTGATGTTATGATAGAGACTATGCACTGCAAGCATCCCTGTGCTGGATATACTGTCTTGCTAAATGTCATGAGTCATGACTCTGGATACAGTTCACAACTGTTTACATTTTCCACAAATATTTCTGGTCAATATAATTCCCCACTTTCCATTTAAGGATTTTTTTGATGTATAAATTATTTAGAGACGTTTAATATCTTGCTTTTAATTCTTCTCCAATTCACATTAAATGACCTACAAGTGATGATAGTGCGTATGAGGGGGAAGCAGGGAAGAACTTCCCACAACCCACAACAATAAACTGTGCTAGAACAATACTACAACTGCTAAAATTTTAACTGTGATGCTTTGATAAGTAATCTGTAATGCAACAAGTGTGTAAGTTGAACAGAAGGTAAGAACCATCTTGTTATTCATGTTTCCCTTACTCTAAATTCGCTACAAAAAATGTAATCAGAGTACAAATTTACTACTTGCTACATAGATGCATACATGCAGCCTGCATTCAACATGCAATGCTACAATGCCAATGTGTTAAGAAATTTTTAAGCAGCATCAACAAATGTACAACAGTGCATTCCAAACTGTTCCACAGGATATCTGGAAAGTACATGCTATTAACTATCCCACCTTCACCAGCATGTGACTACTATACTCTTGAAAAATAAGAACTTACATTACACTCTTAGATGGCACAACCTAGATCAGTGCAATGTACCGGAGTTGGCCCATTGTTAATAATCACACGTGGTCCCACCAGATCCATCTCTCTTTAGACACAAGGGGATGCTGCACCATTTTAATTCTAACTAATCAAAAATAATTGCCAAAATCAATCAGAACTGCATCTGTGTTAGGACTATGTCAGAACAAACAAAATGCGATGCTGAGTGTGGGTTATGTTTTTACCCACTGCTGTGGGTAAAAACATAAGATGTTCCCTGTCTATGTCAAGTAGTACATACAGGGAGCTGAGGTGTAGCACCACACTTTCTTAACTTCAGCACTAGATGTTGGCAAGTCGTTAACTTCACACTCCAGCCACTTTGCCCCCAGGAAAGAACCCCAGCACCCACTGAACATGAGGCTGGGTGGTCCCTAGAGCGGGTACAGACATTTTGTTAAAGAGAAAAACCTCTTGTCCTTATTGGTATCTCAACCTCTGACCATCCAACCTGTAGCCTAGTCACTGTACTGACCACACTATCACTGCTGTGAGATTCCAAAATCTAAACTCTTCAGCTCTCTGAAAACAATTTCCAAAAGATATCAGTTGTGACAGTTGACTGTGTAAAGGGTGTCTAAATGCTAATAAGCAAGTGCTGTGCAGGGAAAAAGTACAATACATTAGAATTCCTACACACCCCTAGCACTAATACAGTGAGCACCACACATACATTACCATAAATTTAAACCTTGCTAGGTCTGACTGACAGACTACAGAAAGGAGAGTCCATCATAAGAAGCTACAATTTGCTGAGCTAGTTGAAAAATGGTTGGTGTTTTATGGAACCTGAAGGATGATGACCAGCCTGATTGCAGCTAACCACTGCCCCTTATCCTCAGTAACATGAATCCATTCCACACCTTTCTATCCTATGTCTTTAAAATCCATTTTACTATCATCCTTCCACATATGTATAGCCTTTCAAGTGGTCTCCTTCTTCAGGCTTTTCCAGCAAAACTCAGGTGCATTTCTCCTATCTCCCAAGCCTGCCACACACTCTTTTCAGATCATTCACGGCTAATATGTTAAAATCTCTGATTAAAGCTCGGTATGACAACTGTAATGTAAGTTGTATATCTGAAACATGTGTAACTAACCCTGCAACTTTATGGAAATATTTTAAAAAACAACACATATATGGCATCACTTTCTATCATAACACCCTGCTGCAATGGTAACAAGATATGTCATGCATGCATAATGTAACATGGTGGCAAGTTTGTATAACCACTGTTGCATGGAAAATGCAATAATATGTTCTGCATGCACTGTTGAGCCATGTCACAGTCGACAATATACAAATATTAAATATTGCACATATATGTTTTTATGGTGTATTTATGATGTCAGCGACAAAAAAAAATGTACTCTGCTCTTCAAGTAAATTGTGACAATTTTGTCTGATTTTAATCAAACTTGGACTTTCTTGACAGATTTTCATTAAAGTCCCCAGGACAAAATTTCACAGAAATCCATTATCTGGTGGGAGGTGCACTGACACGTGCAGACAGATGGATGGACACAATGAAGCCAAAAGGTGCTTTATGCAACTTACGTGAATGCGCCTAAAAATTTCTCAGCAAACCCTAACACAGATTTTTCCAGTAAGAGGCTATTAGAATCTAAGATCTTCACAATCTATGCAGTTTGCACAAACTGTGTTTACAGATAAGTAAAGAAACGTAAGTTACTCTTCTCAGCACTGCTTATATACAACATTAAAAGAAAAAATAAACTGTAGGCCAGCCATGAAGGCCATACCAAATAACACATATCACATATTCATACATTACTGTACCATACAAACACACACACTCCATCTAACTGTGCCTATTCCCACATTACTGAATCCACCAATAAGCACATACGTGGACGGGAGGAACGACATGGAAAAACGCTGTGTAGCTCTTCCTCTATACTACTACCAACTTAACATGCATATCCACAGTACGCAACGCTACAAATTAAACCTCACCTGAGGATGCATTTACTAGATTATCAACCACCACCACCTTGAAACCCTGACCGAGCAGTTCCACCACTGAATGAGACCCCACATAACCTGCACCACCCGTCACCAGAACCGTTGCACCAGACATGTCTAAATATAAGAAATAAATACATAAAGTTCACTTGCAAATCTTGACCTTCTTGTGAAAGTTTCTGAAAATGTACAATCATATTCCAGGACAACTGTGAACCAATGTATTATAAATAAATACCCAAGTTCTACCACTAAATTAAAAATATGCACTAAAGTTATACCATGCAGTAACCATAAAGAACCATCAACCCATTTAGAGTGTAGGCCCATACAGCAGAAAAACACCCAAGAACCTAAGGTAGCTCAAATTTTGTAAAGCACATTTTGGAACAGTAACTTAAAGTACGTGTGTCGGGTATGATTACACACAAGTGGCCATGGTAAATTTCAAATTTTATGGCCCATTACAATTATTCATCACTGTTCACTGTCACACAACATTTACCATGGTCATCATGTTATATATACTATTAATACATTAACAACTTACTTTCCAAATACAAAATTTCAAAGTCAAAAGCAGCAGTACTGTTCTCACATCCCTGGTTGCACTGCCCCTATGTTAATATCGTTGAAGGCAAGAAACTGAAAGGTATAAGTACAGGAAACCTCTAATGGCATTATATTTATCATTATCATCATCATCATCGGCTCTATAGCCCTGAGTGGGCCTTGGCCCCCTCAAGCAAATGCTGCCACTGACCTCTATCCCTGGCAGTCACCAGCCAATTTCTACAACCCAGTTTTCTTGCGTCTTCCTCTACCCCGTCAATCCATCTTGATTTCAGTCGTCATGTCCTTGTTGACATCCATGGTTGTCCACGATATCTTCTTAGGTAATTTGTTTTCATCCATTCGCACAACATGGCCTGCCCACCTCTGTCTACTGGATTTTATTATGTTAACTATACTTGGTTCACTGTAAAGCTCTTCTAGTTCTCTTTTGTATCTCTTCCATCACTGCCCTTTCTTGTATGTTGAACCATATATTCTGTGAAGGATTTTCCTTTTGAAGATACTCAGTCTTCTTCCATAATTTTTTGTCACAGTCCAGTTCTCTGCAGCAAATGTAAATAGTGGCCTCACAAATGTTTTATACACAAGAATGTTTTTCTTCCTGGAAAGCAGTTGTGACTTCTTAGTCCAAAATATTATCTATTAGCCGATATAAGGTGGCTGGTGATTTCTTCTGAGACATTATTGTGGCCAGTCACCAAAGAACTCTTTCAAAATTGTATCTTCCAACTTAAATGGTGTGGGTTTTGTTGTAATTCTGGGTTTTAGCTGCTACCAAATATTTAGTTTTGCCTTCTTTGACTAATCCCACTTCCTTACAGGCCTCTTCAAGTAACTGAAAAGCTTCTTTCATTGATGCTAAAGATCTGCCAATGACAACTATGTCGTAAGCATACGCTGTAAGATGGACTGGCTTGTAGAAGCCTGATTTTATAATCGCATATTCCAATGTTATATTAAAAAGAAGACATGCCAGTGCATCTCCTTGTTGAACACTCTTGTGTATTATAAAAGGTGCTGAGTGCTTTGACTGAATTTTGATCTGGCTCTGCATGTTAGACATTATCATTTTAACCAACCTGATTAATTTCTCCGGAATATTTAGTTCATTCATTGCTTTATACATCTGCTCCCTACTGATGCTACCATAAGCACTTTTGAAATCAATAAAAAGTAAGTGGACGGAGATTCTAAATTCTTTAATCTCTTCCGCGCATTATTTTCAAACAATTCCATAACCTGTCAACTGGTGTCTACACAAGGGCTGAGAAAGAGGCTAATGCTTTCTGTTATGCAACTGGCAGCAATTGTGGACAGTAGCATGTTACATCATGTGAACATAAAGTACACTTTGGCAATTGTGTGGCAAACTGTCAACGGGATTCAGTTTTTATGGTTACAGCATTTTGTTTGTCATAAAAAACACAAGAAAAGAGTACTGCCAAGACCACCCAGATATTGCATCAACACTCAAGGAGCACCAAAGGTTCAGTTTTTACCTCACAGGTCTGTGCCTGTATTTTATATGATAAATATCTGTTTATACTGCATAAGAAAATAATCACTGCTTATTGTGACAAACCATTAGAAACACACGAGTACATTCTGTGGGGCAAAACACAGCATCTGAAAGTTAAATGTACTGTTACAAGTAGTAACCAATAAAATTTAAAGAGTTAGAGAGACAGCAGTTATGATATATACTATCTGCTTTAATACACATTAAAAATCTCAGCAATTTTCCTCCACTGCATACAGGTTACACAATGCACACAATAAACAGCAATTATTCCCTAACAGCATTAAATAACTGGTTTTTGTAACACAGACTCTATTTGTTCTCTATGAGGCAGGAAATGAGAAGATGTCATTTAAATGACTTACGAACCAAACATTTAAACCAGACATTCTGCCTACACATTGTATATATTTACAGCAGAAAATTTTTTTGAAACAATCAAAACTGTGGTCAGCCAAGTCGCAACAATGTGCCTCCTCCCCCAAACTACATTCAACTGACTGCCAACATACAATCTCATCATGTACTGAAAACTAAAGGTTTCTCTGAAAAGGTCTCATTCTGAAGGTCTTGAAGATATCCAAGGCATCATAATGCAATTCAAAATGATTTCCAACTTAGTTCCCAGGCATGGCAATATCTGTGTGCATGGTCAAAATGCCTACTTCCAAATCATGGAAGATGACAAATGTTTGAATTTAAGTGAAAACTGCCACCCATCTTGTAGTATAAATACCAGAATATCCACTTGGCATGTAATTGTATTCTACATAACTGTCTTCAGTTCTGATCCTGAAAAATGATATTGGTGTTGACTGGTAAGGGAAATGTTATTACAGGAACAAGCATATATGCACCTCTACTCCATCAGGGTTAGGTTGCTTCCAAACACAATGCAAAATAAAGTGATTCATATCACAGTACTAGTTCTCACAATAAAATGTTTAACTACTAAGTTCTTGCACTACACATACTATCATCTTACATTCATTCTACACCACTTCAGCAGTAAACTGCAGAACATACAATATCACACTAGATGAAAATGACACACATGTGAAAATTCTTCCTGGAAAAGCTCTGCTGTAACAGTGTCTCCATTAGTTGTCTCCCCTTGCATTGTGGCAATGTAAAGGTTGTTACCTTGAGCATGATACTGCCCAAACCAATTTTCAGTGGCTTTGAAATTTTTATCCCCTTACGAACTTTACTCCAACTCTATTTCCAAACTTGGAACAAAATTTTGCTCTCTGAATAAGCATTTGGCTTGAATGTACTTTGCTTTCATTTTGATGTTCAATCCAAATGGAGTAAAGGAACTTCATTTGTAATAAGACTTCTTCGCTTATGAGTCATTCACTTTGCAATGAGCAGAATATCAACTGGCATTACAAAAATGCTTCTGTCATGCACATTCTGCTCTGCTGATGATTGTTAATACTGCATACGTAAGAAAAACTTATTATGTACAAAATCTTCATAGATACTGTGGAATAGTTATAAGAGATTTCTCATTTATGGAAAATTAATTTCGTGTGTCTTGTGTTGCTTACATGTTGACTTACTTGTCTACCTGCATACTGATTTGTTACACATACTAAGTAACCACAATCCACTTACTTACTTACTTACTTACTCCATGGTGCAGTGTCCTTCTTGAGAAGCTAACTGGTTTGCAGCTAGTCAAGAAATTCCCCACATTTCACGGAACCCGAAGGTTCATTACTGCACTCACAAGCGTCCGCCACCTATTTCTATCCTGGGCCCGCCCAATCCAGTCCACATACCCACATCCCACCTCCCCAAGATCCATCCTAATATTATCCACCCATCTATGCCTAGGCCTCCCCAGTGGTCTCTTTCCCTCCGGTTTCCCCACCAAGACCCTATACACCCCCCTCTCCTCAC
>Ga0123352_10017445_pt1 | contig 11440 bp, 10 predicted proteins | sample TergutLab28metaG_FD_89700 | JGI IMG/M metagenome (GOLD analysis project Ga0123352, IMG submission 89700) | Labiotermes labralis P1 segment gut microbial communities from Petit-Saut dam, French Guiana - Lab288 P1 | ecosystem: Host-associated > Arthropoda: Insects > Digestive system > Gut ...
AAAATTTTTTTTTTTTTTTTAGGTGTAGAAAAAAAAGAAGGTGGAAAAAAAACACAGGGAGCCCCCACAAAAAAGATTGTCCCCCCCCCCCCCCCCCCCCCGTTGATAGCCAATTTACTGAAGATACTGAAGCATTACACCGCGCCTACGACCTGGCCTGTGCATCATCTCAGTTACGAACCGCGACAAGGACATGCCCCTGTATAAATTTTCTGTCGTTTGTGGGGAACAACCATCTCGTTGCTACATCGCAAACAAAACTTCAGTTGCGTTCCGCAATAATTACACGCCGATCTAAATTGTACTAAGAACGCGTTCGTTCCACGCAGTCAATGAATGACTTCCGTTACAGCAATCATCATTTTTCACGACCAGTTATGTATGATGGTCATGACTCCTATATACTAAACGACTGTAACTATGTAACAATGCGTACAGCAGTGTATGACCGGTCCACTCGCTTGGTGTCGGAGCGGGAGTCGTGAGGCAAGGTGGCAAGCGTTTTCTGTCCGCCTCACAAACGTGCGCAGTGACTTAAGCTATCAACGTACTGCCAGCTGAGTAAATGTTTTCGAAAAAGGTATAACGCAGCCTGGCCGTTACGAGGTGCGTCTAGCAGCGACCACGCCGTGCCGATTGCAGCTACGTACAGTGCTGGCTTGGCTGGTACATATGTAATCCGGTAATTATCTATTAAGTATAATGTGCAGATTGCATGTTTCATGGGAGTGTATGATACGTTGCCTGAGAGTGTCGGCATCGTGCCGACAGTGTAGAACGAAAACGTCACTGATTGGAACTAAATTTTCAGGAGAATTAAGCTAATCCTCGATGTACGCATAATAATCAGTAGTTATGTAGTTAAAACGTTAAATTAATCCCATTAGAGGCCCGAGGTGCCCAGAGGGTTCCAGGAAGTTAAGGTTCCCAGATTACGTGACAAGGCCCAGGTCGGTGGTAAGGTTGTCAGCCTTAAGCATCGGCCGTTTTTACCCTCAGGAAATACTCCTGGTACTCATTTTTGTTAGAGGCTGAGTGGACCCCAGGGCCATAGTGCGATCGGAAGGATTTTGTCAATGAAAAATTGCAACCTTTCGATTTGTAGCAGAGCACCTTAACCACTGTGCTACCGCAGTCCCCCAAGTTATGCAGTTAGTGTACCCAATATCGTTTGCATTCATCTCAGACCGGATGTTTTATCCTGCAGTAGGCTGATCGTCGTCGTCATCATCATTATCATCATCATCATCATCATCATATCTTCGTTTCATTAATGATGCCTTCCTCTTCTAGACTGTATAGAATCAAATGAGAGGGTGATGTCAGTAATGAACTGGAAAGGATAGAAAAAGAAGCTGCCGTGGCTAACTTTAAAATACGTTATATTATCCTGACATTTGCCAGGATGAACAGAAAGACCATGAAAAATTCCAGAAGGAATAGCCACTTGCCGGGCTCAAATTTGAACTCATGACTTTCCGAACAGGAAGAACATTTTAGGCGCGTTCTCGTAGGTCGCAAAAAGCGTCTATTAGCTTCGTCACTTCCGCCCGTCCTTTCACAGGCATCAAATCGACTCCCGCTGGAAGGATTTGCGTGTAAGTGGTCCTGAAGTCTTGCATGAAAATCTGCCGAGAAAATCTAAATTTAGTTAAAACTGGACAAAATATCGGGCACTTTCCATGAAGATTACAGTAAGGTTAGAATGTTGCCAGTTGTACAAAATACCCTGTAGTTCGACACCATTATAATGTAACCAGTTGCAACGTTTCCATGGCAATACTGAACGCAGCAGTTTTATATTGCTGACAGTGACATGCAACTCAGTAATTACAAAGGCAGCTCATTGTTGCGCTACCAGGGCAACAATGGATACGCGTACGCGCGACAGCATACTGCACTGCCTGTCTTGTTTCTGTCGGTTACAGCTGAAGATAAGAATTGCAGTCCTCGTATCATAATCTGAACTTACAGAATGGCGTATAAAACACTAAGAGATAAAGAACACTGCCATTTTTGGAAATTGTGAGACGAGTAGCTCTCCAAACTGAGTTATCAAAGCGCTTTGTTGACGTCAGTGGGCTTATATGAGGCGGTCTAATCGGCTCTTGCGTAAATCTTAATTTTGAAGGACAGCGCAAATAGTTTTGCAGCGTAACTTCCTTCTATCTGCACCAAATGTGATCTTCAAGTGTCGGTCAGTCATGGTATCACCCGACAGCTACCACATTACCTGACGTATCCTTCTGGTCGGTCCTTCTTGTGTACGGTTACTTCCCAACATGATTATAAATTAATGGCGAGTGGCTTAAGGACGACAAAGACATGCGAGTACTGCGCTAACAAACTAACTGACTGACTGGCTGGTTGGCTGGATGGATGGATGACTAACTGCACTATCTTAACTAAATAACACACTAAACTATTTAAACCATGGGTCTGCAAGGTGCGGCCCGCAACCATATTTGTAAATCATGTATATACTGTAACGAGAGGCAATGTACGTACATTGTAACATTGAGGCGCGTTCGTGCAATCACTGTTGCAGTGGAAAAGAAATAAGTATTACATATTGTGATTGTGTGTTTGCAGCCTTAGGTATCCGGCATGCAAAGCGCATGCGCCATATTGTCATGTGACCTGTCTGGCTCTATGACATTTTTCCACATATTTCATAAACGGCAAGATTTTCGAAACATAAAAAGGTACTGAACATAAAAAGTATTTTCGTATTTTCTCTACAACTTTCGCGTGAAAATTTTTTGGCATTCTAAGGAAAAGTGATGAAGTATGATCATAAATGTATTACGGTCTTCATGTAGAGTTCCGGTTATTATCGTCAGATTTTAAAGAAACTTGAATTTCTTGACAGATTTTCTAAAAATACTCATATACTAAATTTCATGAAAATCCGTCCAATGGGAGCCAAGATGTTCCATGCTGACAAACAGACGGATGGACAGCCACAGCATGACGAACCCAATAGTCGCTTTTCGAAATTCTGAGAAAGGGTCTAAAAATTACAAAATAATTTACGCGGGCAGGAATACCACTTACTGTCCTGTTTTATCGCGCATCCCGCATCCCGCGAACCAGCCCACAATAACAGGTGTTATATATTGTTCTAATAAGGGGACCGCGGTAGCACAGTGGTTAAGGTGCTGTGCTACAAATCGGAAGGTCGCTGGTTCGATCCCAGCTGGTGTCATTGGAACATTTCATTGACATAATCCTTTCGATCGCACTATGGCCCTGCGGTCGACTCAGCCTCTAACAGAAATGAGTACCAGGAGAATTTTCTGGGGGAAAGGCGGCCGGTGCGTAAGGCTGACAACCTTAAAACCATCCTGTGCCGTTGTCATATAATCTGGAAACCTTAACTTCCTGGAATCCACTGGGCCACTCCGGGCCCGTAACGGGACTGCTTTTATGTATTGTTCTAATAATTGTAAATAACGTAAAACCCAAACGTGATATATCTTACGCTTTGTAACCAACGTAATATTACAATAAGCAGATAGTTTGGAGCAAGACAAAAGTCCTCCCTGAGGATGGTGCATTATACGCCGAAACATGGAGAGATCTGATAATTATATATGTATTTGAAAAAAGGTAGACCAACTTGATGACACTTGCTTTATTATGTCAATTTACTGCTCAACATGTTTCGGATGTTAATACATCCATCTTCAGGAGCTTGCGACTACTTGGTGCGTTTTTGTGTAGGCTGTATTGTGCTGACTTGAGGCGTGTTGGTGTTATGTAACGGGATTGGCTGTTGGTGATGTGGTATCCGAGTGCAGGCTGAACCACCACTATTAACATCCGAAACATGTTGAGCAGTAAATTGACATAATAAAGCAAGTGTCATCAAGTTGGTCTACCTTTTTTCAAATATCAAGATGATGCACGGCCCAATACGCATAACATATATATATATATATATATACATATATTCAACTGTATGTGCCAGTTTAGTTGGTATATTAAAGTTATAATTGCTATACAAAAAAAACGCACGGAATGGAAAGCTTCACAATAGCTACTGACTGCGTGGAGCAGAAACTAGTGAAGAAATTTCCCTTGTTTTATGGAAAAGGAACGTCGACTGTCAACCTTCACTTCTTGAGGTGTGCTACTGTACATACATGAAATGTCTTTTATGATTTATTCATGCATAAAACTGGTTCTTTCGACAGAAGTCTCTTTGTAGTGGTGTCGTCTGTCTAACGGCCATAGAAGTCTTCCGTCCATAAATCAGCAGCGACGACACGTACGCACAATGTTGATATTCCGACATGTCCGCTCTCTTTTCTTGGGTGTTCTCGAAAACAGTAACATTTGTGGGAAGAAATGTCTCAGGGTAGTACGTTTAGGTCGTCTCTACTCTTCCGGCAGAAACAAATTTCACTTCGAAAAAAAAATATTTGGACATTTGGGCTCTAGATACGGGCGAAAGGCATACTAATCAGAACTGAAATCGGTCTACAGAGTTTTGTAAATGTCCAGTATCATGACTGAAAAGATCCACTCGACTGTGCAAGAATTGTTACATAAATCGTATAGGGACAGACTGACAGACACCACAAAGCTACGACAAGCACTTTTCACTTGTTCGTTGCAAAAGTCCCAAAACAGAAATACACAACCCGAGCAGCGGTGCCGCTTATGGTATAAACCCAAAGGTAATCTCTACTAAGGACAAACAGCTATCATGACCAGTGGTTCTTGTATTTCTCATTCCCTGTAGGCCGACACGTGACCATCCTCTTCCGTCCCTATACCATAAAAACTGTACAGTATTACCTAATTCATAACTAAGTCTATATATGTATGTGTTTCAAGATGAGACACTCGTTCTTCAGAGATGTTACGCAGCGTAGATTAGTAGTTACTAACGTTACATTACAATCTATCGGTCCCATCTTCAAGGGTCAAGCAATCCGAGAAGAATATACAATTCCTGTATTTGATACAGAATCGTTAAATAACAAATTGACAAATATAAAACCACCGCAATCACCTGACGTGCTTCTGAACTGTCAAATAATTAATGGGTAGATAATTATCAACAAAACGTGGAGGGTGGGGGGGGGGCATAATATAAATAAATCATATTATTGTTTCATTTCTTACCCATTTGTCAGATTAGGGGGACTGGTCAATCATAAGAGGAACCTGTCCTGGCTGGAAATGTAATCGTCTGGCTCACAGTACGAAACAAAAGCTATGTCCACCACATCGTTATCTTAAGTCTGTAGTCTGGCAACCGTAAATAAAGCCCAACATATTAACTATTAAAGTTTAACCACGCCAGGAATGTTACTGTCAGGTACATTCCTACTTTCAGTACGCAACACTGTTACGCAGTTACCATCAACCCAACCTATCTTCACTGCCCACCCTTGTAAGCACAGCCCTTCTTGAGGAACCACTGAGCTAATCAAAGAATTCGCAGCCTTTGCTGTAACCCAGCAGGATCGTCACCACGTTCAGAAAGCCTACCACTGGTACCTATTCTGAATCAGGCGAATCCAGCCCAAATTCTTACACCCTTGATCTTTCAGGTCCATTTCAATATTATTCTTCAATTTACTCTTCAAAGTGACTTCATTCGCCACGTTCTGCGTACATTTATCATATTTCTCATGATTCCAGACCGGTTTGGAGCCCACCCGACCTCTTAGCCAATGGGAACTGGGGTTCTTCCCCATGAGTAAAGCGGCCGGGGCGTGGCGTTGACTACCCACCCCACCTAGCGCCCAGGTAAAAGAAAAGCTTCTAGGGTAAACTTTACCTTCACCTTTTACTACAACAAAATAACTCAGAAAAGTGACATTAAGAATCAAAAAAATAATAAATAATAATAACAACACACAAACCCGACCACTGTTCACCTACTGATTTTCCTTTACATATCCCTACCTCATCCTCCGCAGTCTCATTCAAATCTCTACAATCTCTAATCTTCACATCCTCCTCTCGCTCTTCTGCTCCGTCTCGTTAACGGAACTGTTGACGGCTGACCCACTCCTATAGCTGTTTTTTCCTCACCCTGGGAAAGTCATAATGCTAGTACGGATTATCAGAAATGTCGTATTTTTACGATTTAAAAAAACCGGGACATTTTGCACCCTGAAAAGAATTTCGTTGGACACAGACACAGAGCACTTTGAAACCCATAAAACCAGGAACGTCCCGGAAATACCGGGATAAATGGAATCCCTTGGAATGAAAACAGCCCGATGCTCCGAGCCATCCAATTCAGAACATGCTATAAGCACAGGCCAATTATTCTAAGCCATTCAGTCCAATACACGTTATTAGCATAGTCCAATTACTCTCAGCCATTCAGTACAGTACATGTTATTAGCACAGCACAGTCAGGCCATTCGATCCAGTACATGTTACTAACGCGGTCAGACCATTCAGTCCAAAACGTGTTAACACCGATTACTCTGAGCCAGTCAGTCCAATACATGTTATTAACACCCACTGTCTTGGGATCCTCCCTCCTTAAAATTTTCATTGAATAAATACAATAAATACGTTTGTTGCTTAAACTTTAAAGCGTTGTATGCAGAGTCGAGGGTGACGTGATGCGGGCAGCACTGCGATGTGATATTTCGCTACGTCGTAACGTCCGTCGCTCCGTCTGTTTTCACGTTTCTCTTACAACCCAGATAAAGGGAAGATTGATCCTACGTCGACAGACGTGATAATGTTAGCTAAAGGCCTAACGTCCATTTTACTGTTATTGATCGCCCTGTCATTAGTGCCCCTGATTACAGATATAATGTGCACAGGCTCTCATCAACAAATTAGCACTCCGATAGGCTAGTTATCGATTACCCCGTGCGCATGTGCCAGCCATTGAAAGTAAAACTGAACACCTGAGAGAAGCAAAGCAAGTAACTCGTCTTCCGGACATTACTGCGCGTTTGGTCAAGCTCCTTATTTTACTCAGTGTTTAAAATAATTTGCCGTCGACTGTACTCTTGGTGATTTGCCAAGGATGTTTATCAACGAAGTGGCTTGTCTGCTTACAATCAGTTTGACTCTTCCTGATTGGCTGAGCTATTCAGGACTCTAGTTGGTTTTAATCACAAGGTTTTTCCTGTTTCGTTACGTTAATAAAGGGAATAAGAATGACATCAGACAATTGGCTGGGGGACTAAAGCCTACGCTGTCTTAGGTCCACTATAACGGTTCGCTGTCCATGCCGACAGTCATCTTGCCAGACAGCGACACAGATACAAAACCCTGCTAAGTTATTTCTCACGTCGGAAGTTCCAACTCAGTTTCTATTTTGTTTAAATATATTATTCGGACAACCAGTTCAGTTACCGACCCAAACATTTCTTTCCAAATAGGGCTACACATCAGTTCATTATTTAAGTCTATCAGAAGGAGTATAAAACAAGTATATGCGACCAGAAATCTTAGTGCCTCTGCCTACTTTAGGTCGCTTACACTTCTAGACCTCAGTGGCGTACCCAGGAATATCGTTCGGCGGGGTTCAACAAATTCAGTTGAGGACAGAGGACAGAGAAAGCGGGGATCTGGGGGCGGTAGCCCCCTAGTCAGGGGTTCTGGAGGCAGCTGTAATTTGGTACAAAAAGTTTCAGTTCATATAGTAAAACTTTCTTAATTTTTGGTACTTTAAGACTATTTATGATGATAACCAATTTAACTGTCATTGCTAATGTAAAACAATTGCGAACCGGCGGTAGTTTTAGAATTTTACTGCCTTTTTTTCCGAACATCTTGGTGTGCTGGCGTCCTAAATTCAGCAATTTTTAGCAGTTTTCACATTTGGGTTGAGTTTAGCATGATTTTTAAGGGCCTTCGGAATTTCGGCGGGGGGGGGTTGAACCCCCCCAACCCCCCTCGGTACGTCACTGCTAGTCCTACAGACGTATTGTTATATTACTCAGTTTTCCGTTTCCTTCCCTTTGTGATTTTTTGAATGATTACGTAATAATGATACCCTATTATGTAATTCACGACAATTTAATCCAGCAGTGTGTACGTGTGAAATATTTGTGCATCAGTGCCGTTTTTGTAATTGTTGAGTCAGCACGTATATAAACAAGAAGTGTACTATTGTTACTTCCAATTCTTTATAGTCCTTACGCACAGACATTCGCGACGTAAAATTCAAAGGCCATAACTTAGAAATGTCGCAAGTCAAACAGGTTTCATATTGTCGACCTAACAAATAACAGTTCCACCGTAACATGTTACGAAAACTTATGACCTATTTCGTGCGAATTTCATGTACCCAGGTCTAAAGCTTTGTTTTAATTCACGTCACAACGATACACAAAATGGCGACAGCACAATGTTGCTACGGTGGAAGCGAAGGCAGCGCCACTTAATCCACAGCGACGAATTACACGTACAACAAGCAAATTAGTTTTCTTGTAACGCTGTATTCCGTGGACGATAAAGTAGCAACATGACGGCCGAAAGAAATCTGTAACTGCATTGTACAGACGACGGATCTGGACTACATTCTTGCGGCTGCTGTTTCTAATGACGGCTGTAGACACTGGCTTCCAGAAGATCTTGGCGATTTTGCTCCTTCTGTTCAAGCACACACCCCGATAGCACTTCGATTTGGAGACAAACATTTCCTCCCAGATTCCTTCCTTCACCAACCACCCTACCACATACGTTATACGGTCAGAGGTACCGCAAATGTACAATCAACCACAACACCGTTTCAACCATAAACTGTCCACCAGTCTCTATCCTGGGTAAAATTACTCAAAACGAACTCCAAAATTGAAACACAATACAAAATATCAGGGTTTCCTTCTTGCCAACAGACTCTCTAACATGAACAACCCAGGAATCGTCGTTCGATTCTTGGCAGGGGCGTCCAGACCGGCTATAGAGCCCACCCAGCCCTCGACTCAACAGATACCATAGAATCTCCCAAGCTGCAAAGCGAGCGGGGCGTGAAACCGACGACTCACCTCCTTCTAGTTCTTTTCCTCCACTCCTCGCCAATACTTCACGACGAGCACAGTGGCACTTTATCTTTCTATCCTTTGTATTAAATATTAGAGTATAATGAAGGGGGTGTAATATTAATGATAATAAAATGTAGTGTCCGGCAGGACTGAATTTTTTGCGGGCCCCACTTTGTTGAAAACAGCATGACGGGCACTAAAGATGTTATATAGGGAAGTTAATTTGGGCGATCTCACCCCGTTGTGTTTATCATTATCATCCGTCACGAGTTACGCCTTGATAGACCTGTTTCGGCCCCGTCTAATGGTCTCTTCGAATGTCTTCCAAGTCATCTTCGTCCATTTGCTCCACAAATTCAGCATTATTTTTGGCATCCTGTTGTTGTTCATTCTTGTTACATGTCGCAGCCAAATGGATTTGTAACTACTTCGTTTCTCGTCAACTGGTTCTACTTTCAGCACTTCCAAAATTTCTTCATTCCTTTTGTGGTCAAAAAATGGCTCACTCGGTTGTTCTGAAAAATTTAATCTCGATTGATTTCAATCGCTTTTTATCCCTTTTTTAAGGGTACAAATTTCGCTTCTACATAAAAGAATGGGGACAGCCGGTGTATTATAGACATTTATTGTTGAAAATTTCTAGAACAAAGTTCCTTTAAAAGTGTTGTTTAGAATTCCCACTATTCGAGAAAGTTTTGCTGGTGTTTATCAATCCAATAATTAAGAATTTTCTTTTGTTTTACAAAGAGGCCTCCCCTTTACAAACAGCGAGTACCATAATTAATATTTAATAGCAACGGTTTGAAATACAATACGATAATGGATGTTTGTAAAGGGGACGCCTCTTCCCCCAAAAATCCTTCTATACATTTTGTACGACTACCTGAAGATGGCTACATAGACTGGTCGAAATAAGTTGTAGCATGAATATAATGAGTACGTGAGTTATCCTTCAAAGTGTTGTGTTGTTAGGACCTTGTACTTTATTATTACAGAATTCACGTTGAATGGCCGACAAACGCATTATATACATCAGCGATTTGCAAACGGCACCAACATTTCGTTGAGAAATGAAACTGGAAACACTGCACAAACTGTAAAGTAATCCAGATATAAAGTAGTGCTTGAAAGCTAACCAAGGAAGTGCATTTGCTCACCCGACTTTACGAAGAAGTCTCGATCTACGACCGGGCCGTCATAGTACATCGACAGCCCTTCGTGCAGCCAAAACAAAGTGGTGCAGCGATGAAAACATAAACAAAGGCACCAGTCGTAACATCAACTCGTGCACATGCGCAATGCATAGACCCGTAGCGGGGCTCACCGAGACGTCAGTATGAGTGGTCTTTAAATCGGTGGTGTCGTAAAGTCGGGAAGGGTCTGTATTGCGGGATTCACTGCAGAAGCAGGAGGACGTGACTGCATGTGCGGAAGTGGGAGATATAGACATTAGGCAGGGAGATAACACGAGCAGTGGACTGATACGTAACTACCCATCCTACAAACATCGTGTGTTACCGCACGTATTGCGCGCCTGTTGGATGAAAAAAAAAATACGTGGATAAATGCTTGATAATGCTCCGTAAAAGGAAAGAATTGATTAGAGCGTGTAACTTGGCTGTGCGATGTGATATACGTAGTAGGTATGGCGACTAGGCTGTGGGCTGGAAGGTATGGGGTTCGAATCCCTGCAAGGGCAAGAGATTTTTCTATCCACCAAAAAGACCAGACCGACTCTGGGGCCCACCCAGCCGCCTATTCGATGACATCGGCGTACTTTGCAGGTGGTGAACCGGTGAGGGCGTTATGTTGACCACTCACTAGCGCCGATGTTCAGAATGAGAAGAGCTATGCCTCTGCTCCCCCTATGTACTTTCATGGTGTGGTTAGGGACAAGTTGACCTTTACGTTTCACCAACCTTACGCAACGTTTATACAAAAAGTGTTTAAATTGGATTCAGTTTCTCATTTCGTTGATGTCGAAGACGCGATCGTAATAGACCAGACGGGACCGTTTGGAAGAACCTAAAGATGACAGAAGATAATATTAAAGTGGGCCTTAAGGAAACACGTTATAAGGGTGTTGACTTGATTCATATGAGACTGCTGACGGGGTGATGTAAACATGTAAAAAAAAATCTGATTTCATAAATCTTCGTAAAGCAGCGACAAGTGACGCAGATAACCGCCCCCCCCCCTCACGCGTTTCGGTAATCGGCGGCCCCTCTGTAATTATCAGCGAAATAAGTCCCAGAACTCTCAGGATACTACTGCCTTCTGTTAGAAGAATGGAATCCAGTCCGAAAGAACTCCAACTTTTAGTATCCTGCAAGTTCCCCCCCCCCCCCCCCCCCAGGGTGTTCCCTCCGCCCCGGCCCGCCGGGCGTCTTTCCCCCCCCCAACCCCCCTCTTTTTCTGGGGCCCCCCCCCCCCCCCCCCACCGCTCCTTGTGCCTAATT
>Ga0123352_10017449_pt1 | contig 11439 bp, 8 predicted proteins | sample TergutLab28metaG_FD_89700 | JGI IMG/M metagenome (GOLD analysis project Ga0123352, IMG submission 89700) | Labiotermes labralis P1 segment gut microbial communities from Petit-Saut dam, French Guiana - Lab288 P1 | ecosystem: Host-associated > Arthropoda: Insects > Digestive system > Gut ...
GCCGTGAACTGTCCGCACCGTACACACGACCTAAGCAGCGGCTCTCAAGACCACCACCCATCCACAAACTCGGTGCAGAAAATCATATGCTGCAACTCAACATCTAATGCTCCTGATGATGGGCGTATGCGGCCGAAACATATAGAGCTAAGAATACATCAATAAAATTACCTTGTTGCATCAAACTGGCATTTCACATTATTTCGCTTATATTTTACTTAACGACGTGCTCAGTAGCTCAGCCTGATAATGGTTAAGGTTTAACGGTAACATGGTTATTGACTAAAGAGGTGGAGAGGATGTGAAAGTTAGCAGTTTTCTCCTAATTTAATTTACCATCCACGTGTTTGTTTCGAGCGACATAGTAAAATCTCGAAATATCAGAATCGGGATAGCCGGACAGTGGATAGAAATTTGAAGGCAGGTCTTTGTGTAAGGAGAAGGCGTGCTAGGCAAGTCTACAGTGACGTCTGCTGTTAAGTAATCGACTGCAGTTGACTGCATTATTCTCTCCCATCTGTAAGTTATACGCATTTCCATTTTTTGCGTCTAAATAACTGCTAGCGCCCGTCTAGCAACACGCCTTTTAATCCTGCCTTTGTTTTAATGGCTGTGAACCGTTATTTATATAGCTCGGTGTCTGTAACGTTGAATTATTCTGGTCTGTATTATACACAGTCTAATGGCTAAATGCACTGCGTTGGTCTCAAAAGAGCATCGTGATGTGGAATTCTGTGGTAACAATTCAAGAGATGCGCTGTAACAGCAGTGGCCGTAATTACAAGTTTTATGACAGGAGAAATACCGGCACTGAAGAACCTGAATCTTTCAGAACCCTCTTAGTGTCAAAGAGGGACTTGTATGTTTGTGCTTTGATGAAAATAGCTACCCTTTGATCTTCAATTACAGGCATGGATATTGCACGTAAAGTCTTAAGAATATATGCAGATTTCCATTATACAAAGGGTACGCTCGCCCATTTTGCGTACCATTTTATTTTCAGACGTAAGTGTAAATAAACTTGCAGGTGTTTATGTGTTGTGCATTACACTGCAATGTGTTTACGAAGAAAGTTCCAGTCCTAGAAGGTTGGCCTATGTTCGTAACATGTTACGTAATGTTAGTTTAGCACAGGGCTACTGTCACGGTTACTTCCCTTTTTGCTGACCACTTGCACGGTGCTGAGCCATTCTTGAGAAAGTAATTTTCGGTCAGCTAATAAAGAAATTCTCCTGCATTTTATGAAACATGAAGGTTCGTTAGCGTGTTCGTAGGAACCTGCCACAGGTCTGTATTCTGAGCCAGATGATTCCAGTCACTTGCTCACACGCTGGTTCTTGAAGATCCCTCTATACGTAACGGGGCTTTTCTCTGCAGGTTCAAACCTAAACTTTCAGATAAATGTTTTACCTCTTTCGATTGTGCTATGTTTCCCAAACATTTGGGCCTCACTGATTTGATAACTTTCTGCAATAATCTGTTGTTTAATTTTTGTTCCAAATATTGCTCTCAGTACTAGTTTCCTTATTGTTTGAAGGCCCAGTTGTTACTTTGTGTACCACAATGTCTAACAAACAAAAAACAAAACCTGTAAGCAAATTCTCCCCACAGAGTGTATTTCTGTGACTTCGTCCTTTCCTTAAAAGGTACAACGCCTTAAGTGGAAACCGCGCCCATCGGCCCATATTTGGCCAGGTATCAGTGGCTAAAGCCTATATCGGATTTCCATGGCATTCGATATTGGAGTTCTGTACACAAAATTGTCGAGCAAGCATGATTTTTGCCAAATCGGCTCAATACACGTACTTGTTTTCCATGGCGGAACAGCCCCTAGTGAGCCAAGGCCGCCTCGAGGCTTCACGATCATACTCAGACACACTGCAGACGGTGGGACTCCTCTGGACGAGAGATAAACCTGTCACAGAGACCTCTTCCTGATAACACCCAACACTCAGTAGAGACAGACATCCATGTCCCTGGCTGTACTCGAACCCACAATTCCCAGCAAGCTAGCGGCCGCAAACCCACTTTTTAGACCGCACGGCCTCTGGGATCGTCAGTTATACATTACTTACTTCAATAAATGAATTTCTACGCGTGCCTTTTCTGTGTATTGACTGATTTGGGTGAAGTCGATACAGGATATCTACACATAATACCGATCAGTAGTTGTGTGTTTCGTGAAAATGGGCGAAGTAGTACCGCCCTTTACTTGAGGGCGTAAATGAAAATATTTACTGTCCTTCCTATATTTTTCGTCTGATTTGGGTACAATTAGACACAGTAAATGCCCGCAAGTTTCATACAACGCTTATGAGTGTCGTGATCAACGACTCAGTGCAAGGCATTCTTTCCGCATTTATTACCCGATGTGGGTGAAATTAAGTACAAGGAACCTGCACTTGCTTTTGTCCAGCATTTCTGAGTTTCGTGAAAATCAGTGTGGGGCAGGAAAATAAATGGCTGGGATCTGCTTCAAGATGGTACCTCATAATCTTACTCAAGCAGCTTAATGGAACCATTGAAGGGATATCAGCTGAATCGTGATTTGAGGATCCTTCGACAATAGATATATAGAAGTGATTTTCATGCGTTTCATTCTGTGTTTTGCGTTGATGTATTTATTATAATTACCGTCCCTCAGAAACGGCAGTTTTGATACCCGATGGACAAAAATCTTCTGAACATGCTTTAGCTCGTCTGAACCATTGTCATAAGGTATAGGTACCGATGTATATAATGAATTGCCAATTACGTTTTGGTAACTGTTAGCGGGGTTCGACTGATGTATTAGTGATATAGAAACTGAAATCATGTGTCAGAATATGAATTACGAAATTTTGGAGATCCTAAACAGAGAGGAGTTTAAATAGTTCCGACATTATGCAATGCATTTATTGACGTAGATAATTATTCTATTGAATTCATTTTTAATTTTGCCAGCAGCTTCTAGGAAGTAACTGCATTGTGGTGCCAGAGGAGACTCCAGTATACAAACCACTTATAAACACTGGTGTTTGTGAGATGGTAATTGTTAAAAAATCATCAAGTATATAAATCGCAGTTTGCTAGATAGTAATACCGTATAGTCTGTTACACAGGTACCAATGTTTAGACGGAAACCGATGACTCCGTCTTCAGTGATAATAGAGGCAGCGGATTGTTCCTTACAAATTTACCAAAGTGCAATGTGTCACACCGCAGCAAGTCGGAACTTCGATCAGTTAAATCCGTTCAAGGTTTCCACAGAGAACGAAAGCGAAATTTTCCTTAACATCTAGTCGACAATACTCATGAGAACGTAGGGGTGACATGTAGGCCTATGTCGCTTTCAATTGTTTAGCGACGCTTTATTGACTGTGTGATTTTCAACCTATAATGTCGTAGAGGGGAACTGTTACGTTTGATGACCTGAAATGAACGCTCCAGCAAGCAGCTTTGCCCTATTTTAACATGCTACCTCAACGTTTATCTGGAGGTTACGTCTGGTAGATGATGGGTTTTTTTTAAATGTCTGGTTACTTTTTCTGATTGCTCTTATAAAGTGCTCTATTTGTTCGCTCATTAAAATATTAACTCTTCATTGAATACTGGTCAGTAGCAGAACTTGCCTTCTGACCTGCAGGGTATTTAGTTGCTTCTAAGACATAGTCCGGCATCTGCTTTGGACGTAATTCTCAATTTATCGATGTTCGTTCCATTCTGTCGTAAGTTGTTTGAAGAACCTGCGGGGGTACAGCCCCACCCCTAGATTTGTTTCCTTCTGTTCTGTCTGCTTGACTTCTGTGAATCAGGCCTGGAAACGTAAAGGAGGGAACGAACGAAAAGCAATACAAAGAGTAACTCCTGTATTTTGCATCGATTTTCAGACACAGTAATTTATGTATTTAATGCTAAAATATATTTACTCTTTTCTTTGCATATTACGCTTTTATAATACGAAATTTTCGTGTCATAAAAGGCAAATAGAAAGCACATGAAATAATTTGCTTCCATACTGTGGCTTTAAATTTTACTTAGTACGGCGCGATACATTTTTAAGCCTCGTTGTATAAAGCTGTCTCAAAATACATTTCAGTAAGTCATAATTTGTGTAGTAAATTAGGGTAAACATATTGACGTGATAGAAACAGTTTGAGAAGCTATTGTTAAGTAGACGAAATGGAATCACAGATGGATAAAACACATAGGGCAGTCAGTCAGCCTGTCAGTCAGTCAGTCAGTCAGTCAGTCAGTCAGGGATATGACATCAGAAGAAGCTACTGCCCCGTAAGGAACTACATCGTCGTATGCGATGATGGTGTTGATAATAATGATAATCATCACCATCATCACCACCACCGTCATGAACTGTGTAGGATTAGGTATTCAGAATCTCTTCCTAGAGTCCCAACCTTTTCTCCGACTTTTCGTCGCCATTTTTGTCGCTCTGCGCCTCCTGTCGGACCCCAAAGAAATTCCATTTGTGTTAAAGCTGTCTGTTTCCATTCTTTCCACAAGACTTCTTTCAATAGCACTAGTGTGTTTGGATACTTTCAGCTTATTTATGACTGTCTTTGATGTCAAGAATCCTTGTTAGTCTAATTGTGTGAATAATTTGAGTTGTATTTGGCCGTCACGCATTGACGCTTGATACAACGCAGCAGTCTCGGTTTATCTTTTGTGCATTGCACCACTGAACATCCTCTCGCAACAACGAGAATTGTATTTTCCATGAACAGTACAACAGCGCAGTCTTCACACAATAACCATAGCTATACGTTCTGTATACAGTTTAATTCAATAATGTTGTTAAGCCTCGCGGCGGTATTATAAACACATTTCTGTTATCTCAGACTTTGCACACACACATAAATGCATTCGAGTTGTGGTGTTCTGGGTTTAGATACCGCGCAGTTTTGCAGTTTAACGCCGACGTGTCGGAGGAACATGTTGCCTGTTATCTTCAGGGTGAAGGAGCAGTATCAAAGTTGACGATAAAGCGATGGGTTCAGTACATCCCTCATTTATATAGGTCGTTTCGTGTTTCTTCGAAAGTCAGTATCGGTGAATAAAGTTATGCTTACGCAGACGACTATGGCGTTTAAGCATGTTTCCCCGAAATGTCGGTAGCAGGCTGTAAAACTACACTGGAAGACCAGTCTGGATAATCATATCGTGAAAGTCCTGGGCATTTACATCAATGCATCATACTTAAGTCCGTCAATGTCTTCGTCTAATTTCCATTAAATTTCATCATGTATAGAGCAATCCCTGTACGGGCCTGGACAAGCCCTGAGGGTTCCGGGAGGCTGAAACTCCCAGATTTTGAGACAGTCGGCACATGAAGGTAGTAAGGTTGTCAACACTACGTACCGGCCGCCTTAAACCCCCAGGAAATATTTCTGGTACTAATTTCTGTTAGAGGATGAGTCGATCCCAGGGTCATAGGGCGGCCGGAAGGATTATGTCAATAAAAAATGAATCGAATCCGCGACTTTCCGGTTTGTAGCGCAGTGCCTCAACCAACTGCGCCACCGTTTGCCTCTATCGTACGTATAGGAGTATGGCAATTGAAAGGAGTAAGAAGAAACACATATATAGGAAGATGCTCTTGATGTTTAGGTGAAGTGCATGTCAAACACATGCTATTGGATTGCTTGGAAACTAAATTAGGATAAAGAAATTTTTAAACGAAAAGTGGTTTAATGTAAATAAAGAGGCCGCTTGCAGGAAAGTGTTAAGATCCAGTAATAAACATCAGATAAGAAATTTAGGCAAATATAAATGGTTTAAATAAAACAAAAGAAATGTAAATATACATATGTGGGTATCAGATGGTAATGAGCGACCTTCGTGACATATCATTGCCTCCAGAATTCTAAGAACTGAACTCGAATGTAGTTATTATTATATATTACATGAGAAAACGGGAAATCGCAAACACACTGGCTTGTTTCTAGCTATCTGACACGTCACTATAGAATATTAAGTTATTATCCAACGTTGCGACAGCCACGCCGGTCTTGTTAGAGCACGATGGTAATAAGTCACAGGGTCATAGTAACGGGGTTATCAAAACAAGCGTCCTGTTTTTGTCAATCGACGCCTGCGTTTCTCTCTCGAAGAAAGGTGCTTTAGGTGCCGAAGCTTCCACTTAGACTACTTCCTTGCCGATGGATATCAAAATCCACGGGCATGCAACCTAAATGGCGGTGTTATCGAAAGCAGATTTCGGTGGAGAATGGCGGATACCCGAAATCCATCCTTTTCGAGGCACTCTTGTGCTAGTTTCCTTGGGCAGAAGAATCACGAAAAGACGTTTCGCCTGCAGAGGAATTCGGGATCTTCTCAAGTCCATTAATATGGAAAATTTGTGGGCGGCAGTTGGAGCATGGTTGTTGCAGTAGCTTTAAACGGTGCATTTCAGCGCAGAGGTAATTTGTATGAAGAGTGACCAGAGGGAGCAGTAGTTCAATTAGTGAGTTGTATACATCATACATGGAGAGGGTTACCCAAACACTCCATACGTGATTGATCAAAGCTACTTCCGCCCCATACGGCCTCAACATACCCCACGAACTGTAACAAAAAGAGCAATATTGACCCATAAAAACGTATCTGGTCGCGAGACGTAGTAATTACTGCCGTGTGTACATATCAATATATTTTGTTGCGTGTTCGAATAAGTTAGGGACAGAATATTTAGTTACAGAGTTTCAAAAGCTATTGATATGTGGAACGTTTTAGCTATAAGTTGTATTTAATTATTGACAGGGATATATGAATTAATAATGTCTCTTTACTATACTGTTATTGCAGTTTGCATTCTTTTTTTTACGGTACGTAATCAAATCGTTATTAACGCAGAAATATAGCGATTATTTTGTCTCGTGATTTTTATGCACGCATATCGGTGTTTACAAAGCAGATATTAGGTACTGATGTACATTTCGGTCTAGTGTTTAGTGACAGTGTGAGTGATATGGTGACATAGAGGGCTTAATAATGTGGTCTTGCCATTGACAGTCAATGTTGAAACCAGCATATGAATTTCGGTAGCATATAAGCGTAAATTTCAAATTTTGTGAAAAAGTATAGTCTATAAGTGCATAAAGAAATGGCTATGTTAGGTTCCAGGTTGCCGTGAGGACGACTGTGAAGAAAGCTGATGCGGTACACAGTAGATAGATAGGTAACAATGGCGAGAATGAGCCCATTGCCCACGCATTCAGGGTTGAGGTGTAAAAGTAGGCTAATATTCTGCCCTGAAAAACGCGGGGAGCAGGATTATCCGAAACGTCGGTACCTGTCTACCAGACTACGCTCTGTCCTATCACGGCGGATGATAGTTCTTGAAAGACTCGGCTGTATGCCTTACAAGTGTGCAAGCAGTAATTACGCATGACTCTTGTTATGTATCGTCATGAGGCCGAACATTCCGACGTTTAGCCAGTAATGAATCCCCGATCCGTAGGTCAGGTCTAGCGGAGAGTAATTGGAATGCTTTGTGTACCTTTTCGCTAGATCTGACCTCAGGATCAGGATTCGCCACTGTGTTTAACCGTTTGAAGACTAAAATTAATCTCCGTTGTATACAAAGATGCGGTTCCTGCCAGTGTCGCCAACTGCGAGTCGGGAAATTCACAATTGTCAGTTACTAAAGAGAGCAGCTTTGACCTGCAGAAAGTTAGTAGCGACTGTTCTGTCCCGATACAGGCTTAAAACAGACGAAAACCTGTAAGTCCTGTCAAAAACATCAACCTGTCTCATTTATTAATATAGGGGGTTTTTAAAGTAACATTTGTTTTGTTTATAATAAGCCAGAAGTCAAATTTATTCCCATCTATAACCAGGTAGAACACGAAATGGGATAATCTCACACGTACGAGACACTTTAGCACTGAGCATACCTAAGTTTTTCCCTATTTTGAATCTAAAACACCAGCGAAGTCACTACTCGCAATTGTGACTCTTTCTTAGGGAGGAGGTGGGGTACGTCAAAACACAACTGTCTTTTATCCTATTTATTATGCCGACGACGACATGTTTCGGCCACTGTGGGCCATCTTTAGGTCATAAACATGTATATAGAGGACTATACAGAGTGTGATCATAGTATAGGTGCATATTCTAAACTTTCAACGATATCTCATTGTCGGTTGGTTTATACTCTACTTAGAAGAGGTACTTTTGACTCAATACGTATAATCCAACCGACAACGAGATCTCGTTGAAAGTTTAGAATATGCACCTATAGGATGATCATACTACGTATAGTTTTCCTCTATTTACATTTTTGTGACCTCAAGATGACCCACAGTGGCCGAAACATGTCGTAGACATAATGTAGGATACAAGACAGTTGTGTTTTGACGTGCCCCACCCCCTCCCTAATTGCTTATAACACAACGGGGATGATGCACCTAAAGATGACTTTTTCTTGCTAAGCGAAGATTTAAATCCACCACATTTAGCGACTTATTCCACAAACTGGCCATCACTGGCTGTTTAAGGGAGAGTCGTAAGTAAGGCACAAATGTACCGTGTGGGCAAAATGCAGTGTGTTTAGTATTGTGGCTGGAGGCACAGATACTAACATCTAGGCTTCAAAAGACTAATCACTTTGTCATGTACATTAAATTTAACCAAGCTCCGAATCGCCTTCCCACCCACCGATGAAGTTTGAACGTCTTGGAAAGGGTTGCACAAAATTTCCTAAAATCTAGGAGGCACCTTAAAATTCTAGGCGCCAGAAGGATGACGGGACACGAGTTATACTGAGGACCTACAGATGTCTGGCGGCACAATAACAAATTTAGTTGCCAGGGTCGACCTGGTTCCCGGGCTTGTACAACCATGGCGTTGGACGCTTTTAAATGATGGCGTATAGTGAAAATAGACAAAAGGAAATAAAACCAGGCGTCAGGGATGATTTGGTAGATTGTTCGAGTATGAGAGGTCGAACGTCAAAAAGGGTCGGATGTGTAGGTATAAATTTAAGCAGAGATTTCGATTTTGACAGAGTTCAGCTTAGTGACTTGGGCCGCAAGATGAAAGCATCACATTTCTCCGAAACGTTTGCATTTACTGAAATTGCTATAGGGGTGTCACAATCGTGAAAGTCCATAATAGTGTTAATCTCAAATTACAAATCTACAAGCTGAGCAAATAAAACTTGAACGACAGTTACACTCACCAAATACCCCATTTTCGACACATACATTCACCCCGTAACAGGGTGGGCAAGAAAAGTACAGGATAACCAACTCCCACTGACAAGGCAAAATGATCAGATTACCACATTACAACGCCAAACATACAAGAATTAGAAAAATGTTACTAGTGAATTTCACACTATTGAGCATCACATCAACGGCCTTTCTTTGTTTTAAATAGACAGCACATTAAGATGGAGTCCAGAGGCCGAAACATGTTGCGATTCTATAGCATTCTAGGATAAGAATTTTTGCGTAGCTATCTATGACTTACTTACTTACTTACTGCACGGAGCAGAGTCCTTCTTTAGAAGCTAACACATTTTCAGCTAGACAGGAAATTCCCCACATTTTATGAAACCCGAAGATTCATTACCGCATTTACAAATGCCCGCCACCTGTCCCTATCCTGAGCCAGCTCGGTCCAGTCCACACCCCCACATCCCACTTCCTGAAGATCCATTTTAATATTATTCTCCCATCTATGCCTGGGTTTCCCAAGTTGTCTCTTTCCTTTAGGTTTCCCCACCAAAATCCTGTATATGCTTCTCCACTCTCCCATACGCGCTACATGCCACCCCCATCTCATTCTTCTCGTATTTATCACCCGGACAAAACTGGGTGAGGAGTACAGATCATTAAGCTCCTCCTCATGTAGTTTTCTCCACTCCCCTGCCACTTCGTCCCTCTTAGGCCCAAATATTCTTCTCAACGCCCTATTCTGAAATACACTCAGTACCTCCCTCAATGTGAGCGACCAAGTTTCACACCCACACAAAACAACAAGCAAAATTATAGTTCTGCATATAGCTATATGTGACACAATACACGGTTGTGATGACAGCATAAAACCACCATTTTTCAAGTGAAATTTTGTTCATTGTCACAATGGGATGTCAGTGGCGAAAAATAATCGTAACGTCTTACACACATTGTCTGAATTTTGAACGTCTGTTGATACCAAAGTTTAAACGTTCCTTGCTTTGTAAATCGGTTACTTTCGTCGAAAGCTGCACCCCGCATTCGTCAGCTTTAAACCTGGAAGGTTCGTCAGTGTGCCGTCATTGACAAAAGAGAGACGCCTAATCCCCTCCACAATCACAGTGTATGATAAATGGCGGGCTATGGGGGTGTCCAACATACCCTTCCTGGTGGGCATCTCGTCATGTGTGTTCACATACCGAGTTATTCTGCGCGACGTTTGTGTAAGTTCTATAGCTTCCTTCATACCATCTGATGTAGGTCGCTCATTGTTTTCACATAATTTGCGTTTCATTGTATGCATGGATGAGAAATGTTCATACTACACATGCTAACGGTATTTTATGTAAGAATGCGAATATTGCACTAATATATGTTAACACCAGTTTGTTCACACTTTTACATTTCTACGTGTTTCAGCAATCAATTGGGCAATCCTTAGGCCGCACTGATACATTTCTTGAGCAGATGTAAATATCAGATTAAAGAACAGCAGTGGCGTACCGGTGGGGGGGTGCATTCAAAATCCCCAGAAATTCCGAAGGCCCTCCAAAATCGTGCCAAACTCAGCCCGATTGTGAAAACTGTTAAAAATTGCAGAATTTAGGACGCAAACACCCCAAGATGTTCGGGAAAAAAGGCAGTAAAATTCTAAAACTACCTAGGTTCGCAAATGTTTTGCTTTAGCAATGACAAATGAATTGGCTGTCAACACAAATAGTCTTAAAATACCTAAAATTAAGAAAATTTTAGTATATGAAATGAAATTTCTTGTACAAAATTACAGCTGCCTCCAGAACCCCTAACTAGGGAGCTAGCCCCCAGATTCCCATTCTGTCTGTCCCCTGTCCTCGACTGAATTTGTTGAACCCCCCTCGAACAAAATTCCTGGGTACGCCACTGAAGAACAGTGTATTGTATGAACACGCTGGTGTTAACATGTATTAACATGTATTAGCTCATTAGTCGGATATTTACGTAAAATAGTTACATCAGAACACGGATAGGAGCAAGATAAAGTACGGGTCAACTAACTTGTTTTGTCTAAATTGAATTGTTTCCATCCCGTTGTGTATACAGGGTGTTTCACGACTTTAGGGCATAACTGCAGGAGGTGATTTCCTAGGTCTTTGTGATAAAAAAAGTTCATATAAACACGTGTCCGATTTTGGACGGTTACGGAGTTATGACCGTTTTTTAATTCCCGTACACGCCCTCGTGTGAACCGCGTCTGTCAGCTGGCGGGTCGCTATTTTTAGCC
>Ga0123352_10017451_pt1 | contig 11438 bp, 9 predicted proteins | sample TergutLab28metaG_FD_89700 | JGI IMG/M metagenome (GOLD analysis project Ga0123352, IMG submission 89700) | Labiotermes labralis P1 segment gut microbial communities from Petit-Saut dam, French Guiana - Lab288 P1 | ecosystem: Host-associated > Arthropoda: Insects > Digestive system > Gut ...
GGACCGACTTGTGCTGTATCCCCATCTATAGCCTGTCTGCCGGTTATAATCAGGTCGTAATCATATTGCCTCACCGCCGATGCCAGCGTCGAGGACGTCGCCCAAGTATCTGCACCAGCGAAAGCACGATCTGTGATTAAAACGCCTTCGTCAGCACCCATTGCAAGTGCTTCTCTAATTGCTAAGTCCGCTTGCGGCGGTCCCATAGTCATTACAGTCACATGAGCACCATGTTCATCTTTTATGCGCAGAGCGGTTTCCAGCCCCGCCTTGTCATCAGGATTTATTATGCTGGGAACCCCGTCTCTAATAAGGGTTCCGGTTTCCGGATCAAGTCTGACTTCATTAGTATCAGGTACTTGCTTTATGCAAACAATTATTCTCAAAAAAACTGCCCCCTTTCCTATCTAAGCACATCGCCGGCAATAACCATGCGTTGCACTTCACTGGTACCTTCATAGATTTCTGTGATTTTTGCATCTCTCATCATTCGCTCCACAGGATATTCTCTTGTATATCCATAACCGCCAAACAGCTGCACACACCTTGTTGTAACTTCCATAGCAGTTTCTGACGCGTATAGTTTTGCCATTGCCGCCTCTGTTGTGCATCGCCCCTTGCTTTCTTTTGTACATGCGGCATTGTACACAAGAAATCTTGCTGCTTCAATTCGGGCTTTCATATCAGCCAATCTAAATTGGGTGTTTTGAAATGAAGAAATTGACTTTCCAAACTGCTTCCGTTCTTTAACATACTTAACGGCTTCATCAAAAGCACCTTGTGCTATGCCGAGAGCTTGAGCCGCTATGCCTATTCTACCCCCATCCAAGGTTGCCATTGCAATTCCAAAACCTTTACTTTCTCTGCCAAGCATATTTTCCTTTGGAACTATGCAGTCATTGAAAACGAGCTCGCACGTTGATGACCCACGAATACCCATTTTCAACTCCTTTTTTCCAATACTGAATCCGGGAAAATCTTTTTCGATAATAAAGGCTGATATTCCTCTTGTGCCTTTTGATTTATCTGTCATCGCAAAAATTATGAATGTGTCTGCTACACCACCATTTGTGATAAAGATTTTACTTCCATTTAACACGAAATGGTCACCATTAAGCACGGCTTTTGTTTGTTGACCCGACGCATCTGTGCCTGCATTTGGCTCAGTTAGCCCAAAAGCGCCTAAAGTTTTTCCAGCCAATAACGATGGCAAATATTGTTCTTTTTGCTCAGGTGTACCCTGCCTAAAAATAGGCTCACATCCTAGAGATGTATGGGTGGCCACAATAACTCCTGTTGTTGCACATACACGAGATAACTCTTCTACACAAAGAATATAGGTAAGAACATCGCACCCTTGACCCCCAAGTTCACTCGGAAAAGGTATTCCCATAAATCCTTGTTTTGCCATTTTGATGACAGTTTCGTCAGGGAAACGCTCATTTTCATCAACGTCCTGCGCTAGCGGTTTAACTTCTTTTTCCGCAAACTCGCGAAATAGTTGCCTAGACATCTGGTGTTCTTTGCTCAAATCAAAATTCATATAGTATCTCCTAAATTGCAGTTTTATTTATTGATATTGTTACTTTTTCGATGATTCAATTTTTGCTATTTTCTTTGCAAAATCCTTTTTCTTATTTAGGTTGCTTTGTCGCGAAATAGTGATGCGTTGTGCTTGTGGAGAGCCTGCACCATGCATGGATTCAGTACGATATCCTACAGCCGCAGTACCTAATGATAAATTCTCTATAAGTCGCATAATCTTTAAGCGATCCTCAGTCGAACTGCCGTTTGCACCCTGCAAGTATTTATTTATAAATGGCTCTAACTGCTTGTTTTTCAAATCCTTGTCGGATGGTGCCGTCACCATCAAACCGCCTGCAATATCCTCAGCAAGACGAACGATTTCATAAGGGAATCGAGTGACATTTAACTTACAAACATTTGCGAGCAATAAATCGATAAGATAACTTCCACATGCTGTCTTTTGTCCCTCTGCAGAGCAGGCAATTCCGCAACTGTATAATGTTTCATTTAGATGAGTCATCTCTATTAACTTGTCTTTTATATGTGATGCTTTTGCAGTACCATTGTAATCAGCTGCAAGTGCCGCCGCTCCAATTAATACATCTCCAACACCTACTTTGCACCCCCCATAGCTCTGTCTATGGTATCCGGCAAAACGCTCTACAAGTGTGCCTGCGAAATCGGTTTCACCGTTTAGAAATATGCGCTCGTTTGGAACAAATACATCATTGAAGATAACCATCGCTTCCATGCCACCAAACTCCTGATTTCCCGTGTCAACGGGACAATCTTCGAGTTTTCTTGTATCGCAACTCTGGCGACCTACAATCATGAACAAACCTTTTGCAGTAGTCGGAACAGAAAAAGATATTGCGTAATCACTATCATCCGGTGAAAGAGCAATTGTGGGCATCACTAGTACTTCGTGTGAGTTGGTTATACCCGTTTGATGCATTTTTGCGCCTCTAACAACAACTCCGTTATCTCTGCGCTCCACAATGCGGAGATAACTATCCGGGTCAGGCTGTGCATGTGGAGGAAGTGAGCGATCTCCTTTTGGATCGGTCATCGCTCCATCAACGGTTAAGTCTAAACGCTGCACCCGCAATAGGAATTCTTTGAAACGTTCGTGATATGATGTTCCATATTTCTGATCAACGTCAAAAGTTGTGCTATACATAGCATTTAAAGCATCCATTCCAACACATCGTTGAAAGCATGATGCTGTTTTTTGCCCCAACAATCGGAGCATTTTCACTTTTCTAATCAAGTCATCAACGCTTGTATGAATATGCGTGAAACGATTTATTTTTTCGCCTGTGAGATGTGAGGTTGCCGTCATTATATCCTCATACTCAGGAATATTTGCAAGCTCATATGTCATTTTCACTGAGTTGAGGGAAGGTTGCAATATAGGATTATCCACAGCGGTATTGATGCGCTCACCGAGCACGTAAATTTCCATATTCAATTTTCGTATGCTTTCAACATACTGCTCGCCTGTCTTTAATGTCATAAAAAATAAATATTCCTTTCTTGCAAAAATGTTTTAATGACTATATAAGCCTATGTAGCCCTATGCAGCGCAAATAATTTAGTGTAAGCGTATTTTAAATAATTTGAAATATGATGCATCGGCTTATCTTACCGTGAGTTATGCCTCAATAAGTAGTGTCCAATCACCCTCAAGAACAGTCTCACCAGCTTGGTTGAGTGTTTTTATTCCAAACACTATTACGCCTTTTCCACCCTTTGAACTGAGTTTTTTACTTTTTACATTTGCTCTGATATGTATTGTATCTCCGGGGCGCACTACTTTTAAGTATTTCGTACTAAGTTCGAGAAACGCAATGCATGTACCATCTACATATCTATTGAATAAGCCCGCTGAAACTGAAAGTGTAAGCTTACCATGTGCAATACGTCCGCCTTGTGGAGTGTTTTTACAAAACTCATCATCAGTATGCAGAGGATTAAAATCTCCCGAAATGCCGGAAAATGCAAGAATATGTGCATCTGTAATCGTTCTTGCAGGACTGATTATCTCTTCGCCAATCTCAAATTCATCAAACTTTCTGCCGGTATATAATTTTTCCATAATCATTCTAAGATGTGCAATAGTTTTGCAACATCAACGTAACCTTTCATTTGATTTACCCTAGTGCAAATTTTGTAATGGTATTCTCATGTAGTGTAGTGCTAGAAATTTACATTGTTTTTACCTTTAAGTTGCAATTGCGCCCTTGCTTCGTCCGGGGAGGCTGTTTCATAGTCTAGCGAGTTTAATATTTTTATAATCTTAGCGACTTGCTCTGCATTACTTTTTGCAAGCGTTCCGGATGGTGTTATATATAACCCATCTTCCATGCCAACACGTACATTTCCACCATTCAGTGCCATTAAAGTCGATAATCTGAACATTCTGCGGCCCGGTGCAACAGTTGAGTATTGCACCTTTGACCCAAACATTTTCTTTGCCTGGTCTATCATAAAGAGCATTCCTTCATTGCTTATAGGCATGCCGCCCATGACACCGGGTACGAATTGTAGAAATACCGGTTCCCTTACCAGTCCCTGTGTATAAAAGTAATGAATGTTTGCCACTTGACCGTAATCAAAACATTCAAACTCCGGTCGTGTGTTTGCTTCGTTCATTATTTTAATGCAATACTCGATATCCTTATAAGTGTTGCGGAAGACATTATCCCAACTACGCTCTACAAATGGTTTTTCCCAGTCAAATTCAAAGTTATCATATTCATCCGCTAGTCTCGAAAACGTGAAGTTCATAGATCCGCCATTATTTGATGCAATTTCAGGTTTAAAGCGAGGTATGACTGCGAGCCTTTCCTCGACAGTCATACTATGAGCGCCACCTGTAGTTATACCTATAACAACATCGCTACGCTTTTTTATACCCGAGAGAATTTGCTCAAATACATCGTGGGACGCAGTGGGTGAACCGTCTTCATTGCGTGCATGGATGTGCACAATTGATGCACCTGCCTCGGCTGCATCAACTGCTTGATTAATAATATCGTCAGGAGTTTTTGGTAGGTACTTGGACATTGAAGGTGTGTGAATACCGCCTGTTATAGCTGCACTGACAATTATTTTTCTTTGAGATTTTGACATAAATGTTCAAGTCTCCTTTTTGCTACTGTAGTATTTGTTTAATTGTAATCTTCCGTTGCGTGTAAACGTTTTCCTGTGGCGATAACTATATAACAATTTAACTCAAAGTTATTTCAAAGTCAATGATAAGAAATAATTTTTGAGAATTTTTTAAGGCCTAAAGATGTTGCCGGAAGTATCTGTAATATAATATCTTATCTTTGTATAGTAACTTTTTGCTAATTCTTTGTTCATTTTAAATTGTTTTATTGTTGACTTTTAAATTTGTATATATTATACTTACCTAAAGTAAACGTTATCATAGTCATATTGATGTGCATTATTACCACAGCTAGCTCTGCTAGTTGTGAATTTGTAAATTTGTGTAAACGATTACAAAAGTGGCGTAGGGGGAATTTTACTGCAAATTAAGTAAGGGCAATAGACCGTTCTTGCAAGTGATACATGAGCTAAATTAAATTATGTGAAGGACTGTGCTTCGATAATATTGCAACTCGTGCCAGGGCAGGGTTAATAGTACAGTAACATAGTAATATAGGAGGGGGTAGTGAAGTTGTCTTCAGCAAGTGGAACTAGTAATTCTGTATCCTCAAGAGGGATTTCCAACGTATGGAAGTACCGCATATTTTATGCCATGTTGATTCCAGGGATTCTATACATCATACTCTTCCAGTTTCTTCCAATGGTGTATGCGGTAATTGCGTTTAAAGACTTCAGAATTTTCAGGGGTGTTTGGGATAGCCCCTGGGTAGGCTTTCACCATTTTATTACGTTCTTTCAATCACCGTCTTTCGGTCGTGTTATGGGCAATACCATCACTATAAGCCTAATGCACATTGTATTTGGTTTTCCTATTCCGATTATTTTTGCTCTCATGCTCAACGAGGTGAGAGTCTCAGCATATAAGCGTACAATCCAAACTATAGCATATCTGCCTCATTTCCTTTCTTGGGTGGTTATTGCAGGTTTTGTAAACACTATTGTTTCACCAACTGATGGCGTTTTAAACCTGCTTCTTAATCAACTTGGGTTTGATAGTATCTTTTTCATGGGCGACAATAGATACTTTAGAGGTGTTCTTGTTGTATCAAATATTTGGAGAGAAATGGGTTGGTCCGCAATAATTTACCTAGCGGCACTCGCAGGTATACCGCTTGAAATGTATGAGGCGGCTACAATAGACGGCTCTAGTAAACTCCAGAAGCTCTTTTATATAACATTACCGAGTCTCATACCGACAATCACCATTCTCTTGCTTCTCAGGATGGGTGGGATTCTTCATGCTGGTTTTGAACAAATATTTGTAATGTACAATCCGAGAGTTTATGCAACTGCGGATATAATCGACACATATGTCTTTAGAGTTGGAATTCAGAATACTGATTTTGGGTTTGCAACTGCTGTAGGCTTGTTTAGATCTGTGATTGCCTTTTTCATGCTGACGATTTTCAACCTACTAGCTCGAAAATTCGGGCAAGATAGCCTGTTCTAGGAGGGAGTTATGAAAGAAAAAACTGCAGTTGGCAATCGTGTTGTCAATGGCCATAATTATAAATTAAATGGGAATCGGAATTCTTGGCGAAAGAGACATATACGTCTGAGTTTTGGTGATTTTATAGTCACTTGGATTAATTATTTTTTGTTATTCTTGGTTGCACTTATCACACTTTTTCCCGTTTTGAATGTAGCAATGACATCTCTTTACTCCCCAGCAGATATGGTTTTAGGTGCATCGAGGGTTATTCATTTTCCACAAAATCCAACACTTAGCCATTATGTTTTCATCTTACGAGGAAACAGCTTGATGATAAATGCGATGCTAGTAACCATATCGCGTACTGTTGTGGGTACATTACTTAGTCTTGCTGTCACAATGCTGACAGCTTATGCACTTTCCAAAAAGAATTTACCTGGTTATAAAGTGTTGATGTTATTGTTCCTTTTCACAATGGTATTTTCAGCAGGTATGATTCCCGCTTTTCTTAATGTCCAACAACTAGGGCTTTTCAATTCCTTTTGGGCTTTGATTCTGCCAAGCTTATTGAGTCCATTTAATATGATTATAATGCGTACGTTTTTCCGCAATATGCCAGCTGAACTTGAGGAAGCGGCACTTATAGACGGAGCATCTCATATAACTGTTTTAACAAAAATAATCTTACCGCTTTCTCTTCCGGTAATAGCATCAATTTCCCTTTTTTACGCTGTATGGCATTGGAATTCCTTTTTCGATGCAGTTATTTTCATAACTGATCGTTCGTTATGGCCGCTGCAGACTTTACTTAGAGAAATAGTCCTTTCTACTAGCATTGATGAATTGCAAGCTGGAAATATACTGTCTGAAACTATGCCTCCTGCACAAACCGTTGTAGCGGCATCCATTATGATTTCCACGATTCCTATTACTCTTGTTTATCCTTTTTTACAAAAACATTTTGCTAAAGGTGTAATGATTGGTTCCGTCAAAGGGTAGTCAACTATAACCACTGAACTGTTGGGTTCTGTGATTATGGAAATAAAAATGAGTTAGGAGAAAAATAATGTTAAAGAAAAAGCGTTTCCTTGCATTGGCATTGACGGTGATTATGTTGCTAGCACTTGTTGTTGCATGTACTGAAGAGGCTACTCCAGCAACACCGGATTTGCCAGAACCAATAACACCGGATCTTCCGGTGGCTCCCGGCGCTCCGGGATATGAAGATGACGACGACGTAGAATTATTAGAACAAGTAGTGGTAGATGACGATAGAGGGGAACCGCAGGTGATAAACCTTCTCTTTACAAAGGGTGGTGGTTTTGAAGGTGGTCCTGAGCATAGCTCAATTAGGCGGTATATTGAAGAAACGAACAATATAATTTTCAATCAGACTGCTCCTCCTGTCGCCAACTACAGCGAACAGGTAGCCATCATTCTCGCTTCAAGAGATCTTCCTTGCATAGCTTTGCTCTACAGGGATATGCAAAATGATTTGTTTGATTTCATTGATCAAGGTGCCGTTATGGATATAACAGATATGCTCATAAATGAAGCACCCTCTGTTCTTGAAAATGTACCGCCTTCTGCGCTTGGACAGTTCACTGTTGGTGGCCGTAATTTCGGTATACCAAGATGGTCAAGTCCTCATCGTATGAACTTTGTAGTCCGCCAGAACTTTTTGGACGAATTAGACCTCGATGCCCCAACGACCCTCGATGAGCTTGGGGATGTTATGAGAGCCTTTAGGGATACAGATGTAGGTGGTAGTGGTACTACATTTGGAATATCCGGCACAGGGCTGGAAGCGGTAGAACCAATTTTTGGTGCTTTTGGAGTTGTTGGAATCCAAGATACCTATTGGTTTGATGACAATGGCACATTAAGACCTGCACCTATCCATCCATCAGTACCAGATGCTTTAGCATTGCTTCGCGATTGGCATGCTGAAGGTCTTATCGACCCTGAGTTTGCTATAATGAGAAACGAAGCTGAGCTCAATGACAAAGCTATGAGAAACCAGTGGGGATTTACCTACCGCTGGTGGACTTTTGAGCCTCGCCTTGAAATAGCAATGCGTGAAGCGGGCGTTGACGTAACATACAGTCGTATTGCGCCTCCAGAAGGACCTGGAGGAGCTAACGTTCGTGGTGTTAGACAAGCCAATGGTGTTGTCTTTGTCCTTGAGAACGCACTCCATCCAGATGCTGTGGCACGTTTGCTTGAATGGTATCACACAGAGCATGGCATGATGACTGCTTTCACAGGAGTTCGCGACTTACATTGGGAGCAACGTGCAGACGGCACTTTCCACACGCTCCCGCAATTTGAAGAAGATGCACATTGGATTCAATGGTATTCATTGTTTGAAAGTGAATGGCCCTTGTTGCAAATAGAGACTGCACTTGTACAATCTCGCAGAGATGCTTTCCAATGGAACGTTATAACGGATGCTGCTGATGGAATTCTTGTTCCCGCAGATCTTCAACACCGTTCGAGTCTACAAGATTTTGTTGCAGAAACCTTCTTCAGTTTTATTGATGGATCACTCAGCCTTGAGACTTGGGATGATTTTGTAGATGAATATCTTGCAAGAGGTGCTCAAGAGTGGCAAGACCAAATCAATGAGGCAGCAGCTAATCGTCGCTGATAACTACAAAAAACATAATAAGGAGGTTGAATAATTTGAGTGTTACATTAAGAGATAAGTTTTTGGGTTGTATCACCGGTGCGCACGTAGGATCTGCCATGGGTGCAGCTGTAGAAGGCTGGAGTTGGGAAAAAATCAATGCTGAATATGGTGTTCTTGAGGATTTTACAACATATGAACATTATGATAATGGTTGGAAAAGATTACCGGGTACAACAGAAGATGGTATTGAACGACAAAAGTTTATGATTACTGCGATTATTGAAAAGAAAGATCGAGTAACAGCTGAGGACGTGAGGGCAATGTGGCTCCGAGACATGAAAGACACTGCAGCTGGAACTGTCAGTGAGCCATTTGAGGGCATTTTACTTACAATGGCTAGGTCTGGTATACCGGCAAATGAGTTGGGACGATACTGCGACTATGCAGGCCTTAACAGCTTTTCGCGTTCTTGTCACCCCATCGCTCTCATTAACGCAGGTAATCCAAGCAAGGCTCTCGAAGACGTGCTTGAAGTTGGTCAACTATATCAAACAACCAATTCTAGAGGATTAAAATGGGCATGTGTGACAGGTGTTGCTGTTGCTGCTGCTACAAGACCTGATGCAACAGTCGACTCTGTGTTAGGGGCGGTGTTTGACTTGTGCGACAAAGATTTAGTCGTTCGTGAAATTGAAAATGGGCTTAAGCTCACAAAAGATTGCAAAGATATTCTTGGACTGACTAAAGCTTTTGGAGAGGTTTATGGTGGTGTAGGTGTTCCTTACTCCATGAGCTTTGCAAACGAAGTTGTAACCAAGGCAATCTGTATTTTCAACATGACAAAAGGGAATACATACGAATCAGTTGTTGCTGGCGTAAATGTTGGTCGTGACACTGACTGTATTGCCGCTGTGGCTGGAGGAATCTCTGGTGCCTTAACGGGCACTCACTCTGTCCCACAACGGTGGGTTGATCAGTTGGAAGAGGCAACAAAAGAAAACAAGTTTACAAACAATAAAAGAACAATGCAAGAATGTGCTGACGGTCTGTATGATGCATATATGACAAGGTTGGAGCGCATGAAAAAGCACGCTGAAATGATGGGCATTACGTTAGAAGATGTCGCTCAGTCTGCTATCCGAGCCTTATAAGGGAGGGAACAAAATGAGTTTAGAAAAATTGCGTGACAAGTTTTATGGGTGCATCGCAGGTACTCATATTGGTTCTGCTATGGGAGCTCAGGTCGAATGTTGGAGTTATGAAGCCATTAAAGAAAAATATGGTGTTGTTGACAAGTTCTATTCTTATGAACACTATGATAATGGATGGCTTCGAGAGCCTGGCACTACAGAAGATGGCGTGGAGCGACAAAAGTTAATTATAACGGCAATCATGGAAAAAGGTGACAGGGTAAAAGCTGAAGATATCCGCAAAATTTGGATTCGCGATATCAAGCCTGGTGCAGCCGGTACCATAAGTGAACCGTTTGAAGGTGTTTTATTAGCAATGGCAAAAACCGGCATTCCTGCAAATGATTTAGGTAAATATTGCGATTATGCTGGTCTTGTAAGTTTTGGCAGATCCTGCCATCCAGTCGGTCTCATAAATGCAGGTGATCCCGATACCGCCATGCGTGATGTTTATGAAAACGGTCAGCTTTACCAAACAGCCAATAGTCGAGGGCTCATGTGGGCATGCGTTACAGCTATTTCAATTGCGGAAGCATGCAAACCAAATGCGACGGTGGACTCTGTTATAGGTGCCGTATTTGATAGGTGCGATAAGCATTGGGTTTTGCCGGAATTAGAGAGAGAGCTGAAACGTACGCAAAACGTCAAAGATTTTGACGAACTACGTAAAATGTGGGATCCTGTCTATTGCAACATTGGTATTCCTTATTGGGTCAGCTATGCAAATGAAATTATAACAAAAGGATTTTGCATATTCAATTTAGTCAAAGGGAATCTTGAGGATGCGATTATTTGGTCTGTCAACATGGGCCGCGACACTGATTGTGCAGGTGCAATAGCGGGTGGCATTGCTGGTGCTTTGTCAGGTGGTGCGACTCTACGTCAAGATTGGGTTGATCAGCTTGAACTTGCGACTACACTGAATGTGAATACAAACTCACAAAGAACTATGCGTGAACATTCAGACGGGTTATACAATGCCTTCATCAGCCGCATGAAAAAGGATTTGCTTTTTGCTGATGGGATGATAAAAGGAGAATTGCCCAACAATTACAAGCCCAATTTGAAACAGGTTCATTAAACATTCTATTTAACCATTATGCTATGGGCTACAGCATGACGATTTCTTAAATCGCTTTACTGTAGCCCCAATTTAATGCCCAAAACAATAAATTTCCAATTGATCGCTAACTCTATACGATAGCGAGTTCGCTGTGATACTTGATTTTTGTGGGGTGTAGCTATATTGTTGAACCGAGCAGAAAGCGTTTTGCTTTTGGCTGTGTAGCATCTAACACGGTGTGACATATAAGGCCTATCGCGGTACTTCATAAAATATTAGTGTATACCCTACGACGCCGTTTTCTATGGCTCGGGTTAGATAGCTGATGTTGTGGTATATGTTTATGAAGTCTATTGGAGAATGATTGCGGTGTACGTCGCTGAACCGCTTTATTTCGGGGAAGTTTTCATCAAGGAA